>SL_3KL_010_SEDDRAFT_10002145_pt1 | contig 18054 bp, 15 predicted proteins | sample SodLakKL_010_SED_2_FD_10381 | JGI IMG/M metagenome (IMG submission 10381) | reverse complement strand
CGCCACCCCCTCCCGAACCCACCCAGGAGCTGATTATTGTAGACGACGACATTGAACTGGAAGAAGAGTTTACCATTGATTTTGATGCCGATGTGTTGAGCGAGGTCCAGGAGTTCACCCCCATCATATTCGAAGCAGAAGAAGAGGTGGACGAAGAGGTTATTTTTACCGTGGTGGAAGACCAGCCCGAATTTCCGGGCGGGGAAGCTGCCAGGCAGAAATTTCTTGAGGACAACCTCAGGTATCCGCAGATGGCCAGGGAAGCCGGAATCCAGGGAACCGTCTTCATCACCTTTGTGGTGGAGAGAGACGGCAGTGTGACCGATGTGCGGATTTTGCGTGGTATTGGAGGTGGTTGCGATGAAGAAGCAGTCAGGGTTGTGCGCATGATGCCCCGCTGGGAACCGGGAAGGCAAAGAGGCCAGCCCGTGAGGGTTCAGTTCAATATGCCCATCCGTTTCAGGCTGAACTAACCCCCGGCACACGAAAAAAACAAAAAGCCGCCAGAAACCCTGGTGGCTTTTTTTATCAGCTGATTCGGCTCCAGCTCAGGCTGTCGCGGTAGAGCAACTGCAGCTGCCTTTTGAGCAGGCTGTTTGCGGGCATCTGCAATCCGGGATCCTTTTCAAGCAATGCCCTCGCCTGCTGCCGGGCAAGCGACAGCAGGGGCCCGTCTTTGGCCAGGTCAGCGATTTTCAGTTCGGGGATCCCGCTCTGCTGGGTACCCTGGATGTCGCCGGGACCCCGAAGCTGAAGATCGGCTTCGGCAATCTGAAAACCATCGTTGGTCGACACCATNACTTCCAGGCGCTTCCGTGCATCGGCACTGAGTTGTTTGTCCGACATCAGGATGCAGTAAGACTGGTCGGCACCCCTGCCTACACGCCCCCGCAGCTGATGCAGCTGCGACAGCCCGAAACGCTGGGCGCTTTCGATAACCATGACCGAGGCATTGGGCACATCGATTCCCACCTCGATAACGGTGGTGGCCACCATGATCTGGGTTTGCCCCCTGACAAATCGCTGCATCTCGAAGTCCTTGTCGGCCGGACTCATCCTGCCATGGAGGATGCTTACTGCATAGTAGGGCAGGGGAAACTCCCTTACGATGCTCTCATAGCCGTCGGTCAAGTCCTTGAGGTCGAGTTTTTCGGATTCCTGAATCAGGGGATACACCACATATACCTGCCGGCCCATTTTTATCTGCTGGCGCATAAAACCGAATACTTTCAGTCGATGGCTGTCGTATTGGTGAATTGTTTTGATGGGTTTGCGTCCGGGGGGCAACTCATCGATCACCGAAATTTCCAGATCGCCATAAATTGTCATGGCCAGGGTACGTGGTATCGGGGTAGCCGTCATAACCAGCACATGGGGAGGGGTGGAGCTTTTTGACCACAACCTGGCCCGCTGGGCCACCCCAAAGCGATGCTGTTCATCAATCACCACCATGCCCAGTTTTTCAAACTCTACCACATCTTCAATCAGGGCGTGGGTGCCGATGATCACCTGCAGGCTGCCCTGTTTGAGTTCAGAGAGAATGTTGCGCCGCTCTGATTGCCGGGTGGAACCTGTCAGCAGGCCTGCTTTTACATCAAGCCCATTCAGCATGGCACTGACCGATTCGGCATGTTGGAAGGCCAGTATTTCGGTAGGGGCCATCAGGCATGCCTGAAAACCATTATCCAGGGCCATCAGCATGCTCATGACAGCGACCACGGTTTTCCCGCTGCCCACATCGCCCTGCAATAGCCTGTTCATTTGCCGCCCCGACAGGGTGTCGGCGCGGATCTCCTTCAGCACCCGCTTTTGTGCCCCGGTTAACTCAAAGGACAGCTCCCGGTGAAAAAAACCGTTGAAAAGCTGCCCGATTTGCGGGAACACATAACCCTCTGTTGTTTCTTCGCGCAGGAGCTTATTTCGGAGCAGGTTGAGCTGGATATAGAACAGCTCTTCAAACTTCAGGCGGGCCCGGGCTTTCTGCATCATCTCGAAGCTGCCCGGAAAATGGATCTGGTAGAAGGCCTCCTTGCGCGGCAACAATTTCACCGAGCTGAGAAGATGTCCGGGGAGGGTTTCCCCGATGTGGCTGCCGGCAAGCGGAAGCAGCGTCTTCATCAGCCTGGCGATGCCCTTGCTGTCCAGGCCTTTCGATCTGAGTTTCTCGGTGGAGTTGTATACTGCCTGCAGGGCCGGTACCTGATTGATGGCTTCCGGGCTCACCGGCTCGATTTCGGGGTGGGCGATACTGAGGTGTTGGCCATAGCGCTGCGGCTTGCCGAATACGATGTATTCCACTCCGGGCAGGAAACGGTTTTTCAGCCATTTGAAACCCCTGAACCACACCAGTTCCATCCTGCCCGTCTGATCTTTCAGGCTGGCCGTCATCCGTGTGGTCCTGTTCTTGCCATGAAGCCGGATGTCGTCGATAGTGCCCCTGAGCTGCACATAGGGCATCTCTTCGCTAACCTGGCCAATGGTGTGGAAGCGGCTCCGGTCAACATACCTGAATGGGAAAAAGGTAAGCAGGTCGGCAAAGGTGAACAGCCCCAGTTCGCTCCTCAGCAGCCCGGCCCGTTGGGGGCCGACGCCTTTGAGATAGTCCAGGGGAGTGTCCAGATAGGAAGGGCCTGACCTCTCAGCCATCATCTTATTTTCTTGTTTGGGCCTACAAAAAGAAAGTCAGGCATAAAATTAATGTAAAATAATGCGCAAGTGTTGTTAATTTTGGTGAGACTTCAGAATAAAGAGCAAAGCGATGAATATATTATTTTTCGGTGCCGGGGTCATCGGCACCACGTATGCGTGGCAATTGCACGAATCGGGGCATGATGTCAGCCTTCTTGTACGAAAGCACCGCCTGGTCAGGCACAATCACTCAGGGGTTTCGATAAACTATACGGATCTGCGCAGCCAGGGGACGCCTCACGGCCAAACCGTTTTCAGGGCCAAAACCATCGACCGCCTGGATCCCCGCAAACCTTTCGACCTCATCGTGGTCAGTGTAAAAAACAGCCAGTTGGGAGATGCCATTCCCTACATCGCCAAATTTTCGGGCAATGCCCACATCCTGTTCATGGGCAATATCTGGGATGAGTTCAAACTGGTCAACCATCACTTTCCCAAAGGAAGGTGCTTCTATGCCTATCCGGATAAGGTTGCCGGGAGCTATACCGAAAACGGCATCAACTGCTACCTCTTTGAAAAAGCCCATACCCTGATAGGGGAGGTCGACGTGAAGACCAGCCAACGCGTACAAGAGGTGTCGGATATGATGGAATCGGCGGGGATGAACCCCCGGACCACAGACAAAATAACCGACTGGATACAACACCGATACCTGATATCGGCCATCCTTCCGGGGCTGATCAGCAAATCAGGAGGCGCCACCTTGTTTGCAACCAGCAATACCCTCATCGGCCAGTACCTGGCTGCCCTCAGGGAAGGGCAGAAGGTATGCCGCAAAAGGGGGGTCAGGCCTGTTAACTTGTTTCCCTTCAACCGTTTTTACCTTCCCCGTATCCTACTTGCCTACCTGGTAAGGCGATCGTTTACCCCTCACTATCTGGCCGCCCTGGATGCCCAGATGAAACACGGCCCGGAAGACAAAAAAAAGCAGTACCGCGATGTGCTGCATACGGGCAAACGCCTGAAAATCCCCATGCCCTACTGGTCATCCTTTGAAAAATACATGGATTTTTCTTAATTTTAACCAACCAAGTCCGTAAACTACCCCAATCCATGAAGCGCAACATACTTATCCTGTCCCTTTTGCTGTTCGCTGGCAGTACCGCGATGGCGTTCGAGCCACCCCGAATGCACCCCACCGACCGTTTTATCCTTACCTTGTTTACCGATCTGTGGCAGGAAGTCCCCCAGGACATCGACCTCAGGGCGATACAACGCGGAGTGGGACTGACCATGATGCAGGATATGCCGCTCGGGCGAAGCAATTTCAGCATTGCCGCCGGACTGGGGTTTTCAGGGCATAATCTCTACAGCGATCATGTGTATGCCTACGATCCGGTCATGGATGGTTACCGTTTTCAGCCCATTATCGAAGATTACGATAAAAACAAGATCAGCCTCAACTACCTCGGTGTGCCCGTTCAGTTCAGGTACCGTTCGCGCAACACACCCAGGACATTCAGGCTGTATGCCGGCATTCAGGCCGATTATCTGGTAAATGCCCATACCAAATTCCACGGGAGGGCCGGACCCGTGTTGCCCATTCAACAGCCCTGGCCTACCGGCAGGGACATCGAGATAAAGGAGCACAGCCTCGACAACCTGCTTAGCTACCGCATCGGCCTCAACGCGCTGGTGGGCTACGGCTCCCTGAACTTCCACTTTGGATATACCCTGACAAGGATCTTCGAAGACAACCCGGCCGAAAACATGTTTCCCGTTTCCCTGGGCTTTTCTTTTATTTTGTTTTAGAAGGCCTTGCCGCCTATCCGCTCAGGCAGGCATAAAGCAGCAGCATCGCACCCAGTCCGAGCAGGTATCCGGCATAAACCTGGGCAGGGGTGTGCGCCCCCAGCAATAAGCGTGCACTGGCTGTAAGTCCCGATGCGAGTATGGCTGAAACCAGCAGCCATGACAGTTCGGTGCGCAAAAGCAGGGATACCACAATCAGAAAGCCTGTAAATCCCCCGAGGCCCATCATATGCAGGCTAATCTTCCAGAAAAAAGAAACCGTCAGTGCGATCAGCACCAGCAAGGTACCCCCCAACAGGTAAAAGTACACCAGGCTGGGCAATGATATCTGCCGCAACAGGTAATAGGTCAGAAAGAACATGAGGGAGGCAATCATCAGCGGAAAGATCCGTTCGCTCCGCTCAAGCAATGCAACGTCTTTCACATGCCCGGTGCGCTGCAGGATAAAGACCGACAACACCGGGGCAATGGCCGTGTTCATGAAGATCATCAGCATGATGAACCGGCGTGCCTGGTCGCTTACCGAATAGGCCACGTAGGTGTTGAGTTGAAACAGCACGAAAACGCCCAGGGTTGGCATCAGCATGGGATGGAACAAGGTGGAAAACAACCTGGGCAGCGGACTCGGTATTTGCATATTACAGCAACTCCTTTCGAAGCCTGGCAACGGGAATACCAAGCTGCTCACGGTACTTGGCCACCGTCCTCCGGGCTATGTTATACCCTTTTTCCTTCAGGATAACGGCAAGCTCGTCGTCGGTCAGGGGTTTCTTCTTGCTTTCAGCCTCGATGCATTCCTGGAGGATCTTCTTCACCTCCCTGGTAGATACTTCTTCGCCGGTGTCTGTTTGCAGGGATTCGGAAAAGAATTCCTTGAGCAAAAAGGTACCGAAAGGGGTTTGCACGTATTTGCTGTTGGCCACCCGGGAGACAGTCGAAATATCCAATTGCACCATGTCGGCGATGTCTTTCAGTATCATGGGCCTGAGGTCGGTTTCATCGCCCGACATAAAATAGTCTTTCTGGAATTTAAGGATGGCCTGCATGGTAACCATCAGGGTATTTTGTCGCTGGCGGATGGCATCGATGAACCACTTGGCGCTGTCGAGTTTTTGCTTTACGAACGAAAGGGTCTCACGCTGCCGCCTGTCGGTTTTGCCGCCCGACTCTGCAATGGCCTGGAACATCTCCGAATAGGTCCGGTTGATACGCAGTTCGGGGGCATTGTGTGAGTTCAATGACAGCTCCAGGTCACCGTCTTTGTGAGAGACAATAAAATCGGGAACCACGTATTGGGCCGATTTCCCCGACCCCTGAAGCGAATTGCCAGGTTTGGGGTTGAGTTTCAGGACCTCGTCGATGGCCTCTTTCAGCTCCCGGTCGGTAAGCCCGTGCTTTTTCCTGATCTTTTCATAATGCTTGCGGGTAAAATCATTGAAGTTTTTTTCAAGTATGAGGCCGGCCAGCTCGATCGGGCGTGTCCTGGGCTTCTTTCGCCTGATCTGCAGCAAAAGGCATTCCTGAAGGTCTCTGGCTCCCACTCCCGGTGGGTCGAACTCCTGGACCAGGCGCAAAACGTCGAGCACCTCACCAAACTCGGTCTGAATATTCTGGTTGAATGCCAGGTCGTCGATCAGCGAATGGATATCCCTTTGCAAATAACCGGAATCGTCTATGTTGCCAATGATATGCGAGGCGATCAGGTATTCCCTGTCGGACAGATCAAGCAGGCCCAGTTGTGTCAGCAGCACTTCCTGCGGACTGACTCCGGCAGCAAACGGGATCTCTTTCTGCTCCTCGTCGGCCGAAACATTGCCGGCCGAAAGCCGGTAGTTGGGGATCTCATCGTCCTCTATGTAATCGCTGAGATCGAACTCATCCTCCGAGCTGTGTTCGGGCTCGTCGTCGGCCCCGGCCATTTCCTCGCCCCTGTCCATGGAGTCATCAAAATCCTCATCGTTTTGCAAATCCTGATCTTCCAGGCCCTCCTCCCCTTCTTCGAGTGCGGGATTTTCTTCAATTTCCTGTTTGATGCGCTGATCCAGCAACAAGGCGGGCACCTGCAGCAGTTTCATCAACTGAATCTGCTGGGGTGACAACTTTTGTAGAAGTTTCTGCTGTAGCCTTTGTTTAAGCATCTAACCAAATACGTGTTTATCGTTTGTTGCTGCCAGGCCACCATCAACACAGGACAGGCCTTATGGGCAGTCAAATTTATGAAAAAACATTCAAAATACGGGTAGTGATCAAAATTCGGCACTCAGGGGGGTGCGGGGGAAGGGAATCACATCGCGTATATTGCCCATGCCCGTGACAAACAGCATTAACCTCTCGAACCCAAGTCCGAATCCGCTGTGTGGAGCGGTGCCAAACTTCCTCGTTTCCAGGTACCACCATACATCCTCTTCGTGGATTCCCATTTCCCTGATGCGGCCAGACAATTTGCCGTAATCCTCTTCGCGCTGCGAGCCACCAATAATCTCCCCGATCTTCGGGAAAAGCACATCCATGGCGCGCACCGTCCGGCCATCTTCGTTCAGTTTCATGTAAAATGCCTTGATCTCCCGCGGATAATCAGTCAGGATCACAGGCTTTTTGAATTGTTCTTCCACCAGGTACCTCTCGTGCTCCGACTGCAGGTCAACACCCCATTTTACGGGAAACTCAAACTGATGCCCCGAGTTTTCCAGCAGTTCAATGGCGTCTGTATAGGTCAGCCGCTCAAACTGGTTATCGACAACCAGATTCAGGCGATCGAGCAGCCCAGGGTCATACATCTTTTCCAGAAATTCCAGATCGTCGGCACAATGCTCCAGCAGGTAAGCCACCAGGTATTTCAGGAAAGCCTCCGCCAGGTCCATGTTGTCGTGGATGTCATAAAAAGCCATCTCGGGTTCCACCATCCAGAACTCAGACAGATGCCTCGATGTGAATGATTTTTCGGCCCTGAAGGTAGGGCCAAATGTATAAATGGTTGACAATGCCAGGGCTCCCAGTTCGCCCTCCAGCTGACCCGAAACGGTCAGGTTGGTTTCCTTGCCGAAAAAGTCCTTGCTGTAGTCGACCTCTCCCTTCTCATTTTTGGGCACATCGTTCAGGTCCAAAGTGGTTACCCGGAACATGGCACCGGCGCCTTCGGCGTCGGAGCCGGTGATGATGGGCGTATGCAGGTAAAAGAAGCCACTGTCGTTGAAAAACTGATGGATGGCAAAAGACAGGGCATGCCGTATCCTGAAAATGGCCCCGAAGGTATTGGTACGGGGCCGCAGATGGGCAATTTCCCGCAGGAACTCAAGGCTGTGGCCTTTTTTTTGCAAAGGATATTTTTCCGGATCGGCGGTTCCGTAAAGATGGATTTCGGTGGCCTGTATTTCAACAGATTGCCCCTTGCCCTCAGAGGCCACCAGTTTGCCATTTACCGAAATACAGGCCCCCGTGGTGATCTTTCTGAGCAATTCGTCGTCCCTGAAGGCCTTTACATCCACCACGACCTGGATGCTGTGAATGACCGAACCGTCATTCAGCGCGATAAAGGCCACGTTTTTGTTACCCCTTCGCGTACGCACCCAGCCTTTTACATTGATCTCCTTGTTCAGCAGGTGGCTGTTGTCTTTTTTCAGCAGGTCGTAAATCCTTTGCTTTATCAGTTGCATGACGCATCTATTAGTTCAAACTCACTGTGATTGATCAATGCCCTCAAAATAACTAATTGCAGCTCATTTCAGCCAGGACAGGTCATCAAACGCACTGGCATTCCGGGCTGTAAAAATACACACAATTTTGCAATCAGGCCTTCATTCACAGGCATTTCTCCATACTCTCCCAGATCAGCTCTGCGGTCTTATCCCAGGAAAAGCGCTTTCTTTGCTTCCTGCCCTTCTCAACCAAAATCTTGCGGAGCTCCGGCTGGGTGGCCATGCGATCCATGGCATGGACAATCTGGTCAATAGAACCCGGATCGACCAGCAGGGCAGCCTCGCCGGCTACTTCGGGCATGCTGGTGACATTGGAGGTGATCACCGGGACATCGCACTGCATGGCCTCGACAATGGGCACCCCGAAGCCCTCGAAATGTGAAACCAGGAGCAGGGCCCTTGAGGAGGCCACAATGTCGCGCAGACGTTCATTGAACTGACGACCGGTAAATACCACATCGCTGCGGTAACGCATTGCCTGATATACCTTGCGCAGTGCCGAAGACCCGAACATGGGCTCGCCCACTATCACCAGCTTGTGCTGTTGCGCATCGTTTTGCCTGAAACGGTCGAAGGCTCTCAACATGTTGTCGATGTTCTTTCTTTTGTGCAATGCACCGATGTAGACAAAATAGGGAGCGCCCGAAGTAAGGTTCTCACGGGTCAGCCTTGCGGTATCCTGATCTGCAGGCGCAAAGAGGTCATGCACCCCGTTGTATACTACATCGATCCGTTGTGAGGGGTAACTGAAGGTGCGGGCAATGTCGGTTTTGGAATAGTCGGAAACGGTCATGATCCTCCTGGCCCTGGCGGCATATTTCGGGAAATAGTGGGTGTAGTATTTCCGGGTCAGGAAGGGCAAAAACCGGGGATTGTGCATAAAGTTCAGGTCGTGGAAAACCGGCAGCTGAGTCCCTTTGTATCCTTCCGACAAAAATCCATCGGGCGAGACAAAAAGGTCGGGGTTCAGATTGCGCAGAAAACGGGCAAGGGCCACTTCGAAAAAGAGATAAAACAAGGCAGGATGCCTGGCCGGGGGGAACAGCCTGACTGGATGAACATTGTCGGAAAACACAAATTCGCGGTCAAAGGGCCTGTCGAAAACAAAATAAAAACGAATGCCGGGATGGGCCCTGACGATGCGTTTAAAGCCTTCGCAGGTAAACCACCCGATCCCTTCGAGTTTTCCGGGCAGCAACAGGCGGGTGTTTACAACAACCTTCAAGACGTTTCCGATTAAGGGACAGACAAGCTGAAGAAGCCACCGGCAGCTGCCTCCTTTTCGGAAGCCAGGGACGGGGCTGTGAACAAAAGGCAAAAATATGCTTTTATTTGTTTAATTTTGAAACGGCCGGCAGATTAACAACGAACCTATAAAAAACAGCGAGATGACGGCAAACAACTTGAGCCATATTGAACCGGGCATTATCACCGGCGACAGCGTACAGGAATTGTTCCGCATTGCCAGGAAGGAGCAGTTTGCGCTCCCCGCAGTGAACGTGGTGGGCACCAACTCCATCAATGCGGTGCTGGAGACGGCCAGGGATGTCGATTCCCCTGCCATCATACAATTTTCAAACGGCGGAGCCCATTTCTACGCCGGCAAGACCCTCCCCAATGATGCACAACGCGCCGCGATTGCCGGAGCTGTTTCCGGCGCACTGCATGTCGACATGCTGGCCCGGGAATACGGGGTCAGGGTGATCATGCATACCGACCATGCCGCCAGGAAGTTGCTGCCCTGGGTCGATGGCTTGCTGGAAGCCAGCGAACGGCATTACGAAAAATTGGGCAGGCCGCTTTTCAGTTCGCACATGCTCGATCTTTCGGAAGAAAGCCTGGAAGACAATATTGACATCAGCTGCCGCTACCTCGAAAGAATGAGCAAACTGGGAATGACTCTGGAGGTGGAGCTCGGGGTTACCGGGGGGGAGGAAGACGGGGTCGACAACACCGGCATCGACAGTTCGAGGCTGTATACCCAGCCCGAAGAGGTGGCCATGATGTATGAAGCCCTGATGCAGATCTCTGACCGTTTTACCATTGCTGCCGCCTTTGGCAATGTCCATGGGGTATACAAGCCGGGCAGCGTAAAGCTCGAACCGGTCATCCTGAAAAACTCCCAGCAGCATGTCATGCAGAAATTTGGCAAGGGCCCCAACCCGGTCAATTTTGTATTCCACGGAGGCAGCGGATCGAGCCAGGAACAGATCAGGGAAGCCATCTCCTACGGTGTGATCAAAATGAACATTGATACCGATACCCAGTGGGCCTTCTGGTCGGGCATCAGAGACTATCACACCGGGTTTGCCGGTTATCTGCAGTCACAGATCGGTAATCCCGAAGGCAACGACAAGCCCAATAAAAAGTACTATGATCCGCGCAAATGGCTCAGAAAAGGGGAAGAAAGCATGCGCGACCGCCTCAAGGCAGCCTACGCCGACCTGAATGCAAGGGACAGGAATTAGTCGGGCTCGGGGAAGTTGATCGTATCGACCACAATGTAGGCCCCCGGGTAATCATTCCGTATTTCCTCAAGGTACCTCCTGGCATCGAGCCTGGTGCGAAAGTCGCCCACCCTCAGCTTGAAGTAAGGTTCTTCGTACACCACATAAGCCTTGGCACCGGGATGGACGTTTTCGAATTCGGCTCGTTTCCGCTGGGTATTCAGCCTGGCCAGGTTGCCCGAATCCATATACAGGTGCACCCTGAAGCCGGGTATGCCCGGGGCCCGGCCGGCCGCTTCCCTGTGCGCCTTAAGCAGGGCGGCGATCTCCTCATCCTGCCTTACATGGTCCCATGGCAGGCCCATGTATGCAGACAGGGTGCCGGAAGACTGGCTGTCCTGCCGCAGGCTGTCGGGCAAATACCACAAACGCCCGTCATCGCTGCCTCCGGCCGGCTGCAGGGAGAGGGCCCATAACAGAAAGAAAAGGCCCGAAAGTGTCACTATCCGAAAAACCATTTGTTGCATTCTGCAAAGTTACCAAAAATCATCCGATATCAGGATCGTGAAATCTTCCGGCCCTAATAGGCCCTGGCAAACACCACCCGCCCTGCCGAAGGCTTGCCGGAGTATACGCAACGCCCCGGTTCTTCCTTTCGCCGGAGGGGAATCAGGCGTATGGTGGCCCTGGTTTCCTCCTTGATCTTCTGTTCGGTTTCGGCAGTACCGTCCCAGTGGGCCATGATGAACCCCCCGCCTGCGTCCAGTATCTGCTTGAATTCTTCCCAGTTATCGACCTCCCTGGTGTTGTTTTCACGAAATGAAAGTGCCCGTTTATAAAGGGTTTCCTGGATAGATGCCAGCCATGCCTCCACCACCTGGCCCAGCTGTCCGGCGGGGATCACCTCCTTGGCCAGGGTATCGCGCCGCGCCAGTTCTAGCGTGTCATTATCCACATCGCGGGGGCCGATGGCTACCCGTATGGGGACCCCCTTGAACTCGTATTCATTGAACTTCCATCCCGGCTTATAGGTATCCCTGTCATCAAGTTTAACCAGTACCCCCATGCGTTGCAGAGCATCCCTGATCTCCCGGGCTTTTGCGCAAACCTTCTGGTACTCCTCCCCATTCTTGTAGATGGGGACGATCACCACCTGAATGGGAGCCAGCCTGGGCGGCAACACCAGGCCACGGTCGTCCGAATGGGCCATGATCAGGGCGCCTACCAGCCGGGTCGACACACCCCATGAAGTTGCCCAGACATATTCCAGCCGGCCTTCGCGGCTGGTAAACTTTACATCAAAAGCCCTGGCAAAATTCTGCCCCAGAAAGTGCGAAGTGCCGGCCTGCAGGGCTTTTCCATCCTGCATAAGGGCCTCTATGCAGAATGTTTCTTCTGCCCCGGCAAACCGTTCATTTTCCGATTTGACTCCTTTCAAAACGGGAATGGCCATGTGGTTTTCGGCAAAATCGGCATAGACATCGAGCATGCGGTAGGTTTCTTCCATGGCTTCCTCGCGGGTGGCATGGGCGGTATGTCCTTCCTGCCATAAAAACTCGGCCGTACGCAAAAACATCCGGGTACGCATTTCCCATCTCACCACATTGGCCCACTGGTTTACCAGGATGGGCAGGTCGCGGTACGACTGTATCCAGTTGCGGTAGGTGTCCCAAATGATGGTCTCTGAAGTCGGACGGATGATCAACTCTTCTTCCAGCTTTGCGTCCGGGTCGACAATGATGCCGGAGCCGTCCGGATCGTTTTTCAGGCGGTAATGGGTCACTACTGCGCACTCTTTGGCAAAACCCTCCACATGTGCGGCTTCCCTGCTGAAAAACGATTTGGGTATGAAAATGGGGAAATAGGCATTGGAATGCCCGGTGTCTTTGAACATTTTGTCCAGGCCTGCCTGCATCTTTTCCCAGATAGCATAGCCATATGGCTTGATCACCATGCAGCCCCTCACGGCCGAGTTTTCGGCCAGTCCGGCCTTCTGAACAATGTCGTTATACCACTTTGAATAGTTCTCTTCGCGGGTTGAAAAACCTTTGGCCATATAGCTTTTTTGGTATAATATTTGTGTGTTATGTACTGAATGAACCCGGCAAATTTAACAAAAAACTGGCATTGTTCGCCTGAAATTGTTAACTTTGTCTACACACAACAAAGGAGGATTGTCATGAAAACACTGATGAAATTTTTCGGCTTATTGCTGACAGTGGCGGTGGCGGGATGCTCAACAGCCCAATACGCCCCCGGCAATTATGATGACATCTATTATACCCCCGAAGTTGTCAGGGCAGGTACCGGTAATGCCGTTGAAACTGCCCCTGTCAGGGTTGTTGAGGTGGTGGAAGAGGAAGCGGCCAGGCCGGTTGCTCAGGACTACCCCGTTGAAACCGAGACCCCTGAATACATCTATGACGACAATGGCAACCAGATAATCATCAACAATCACTATTACGGCGATTATTACGACTATGCCTATGCGGCACGCATCAGGCGGTTTCACAGGCCATACCGTAGTTTTGGCTATTACGACCCGTTTTTCACCAATATGTATTTCTATACCCACATTCCCCACACTTTCGGTGTGAGCATTTACCTGGGCCATGGGGCAGTGGGCTATTATTATCCCGGCTATTATTACCATCCCGGGTTTTTCACTGGCCCCTCATGGCATTATCGCCACTGGGCGATGATGACCTCCCCTTTCCATTACCATGGATACTGGGGGTACCGGACTCACTGGGGCGTTCCTTACTGGTCGGCCTACAGCGCCGGGTATCACTCCGGTTTCCACCACGGCTGGATGTTTGGCGGCTATCCGCACAGATATTACTACGATTACAATAGTTTCGACCGCAGCAGGCCTGTCCATTACGGACACCGTGGCAGCACAGGCAGCACCATCGGACGCACTGCAGCCGACCGCGAGCAGGCTTCTTTCGCCGAACGCTTCGAATCTCAGACCCGACGCGACAATTCCGGCCGAAGGGAAGTAATCGCGCAGGAAAGCATCAGCTCCGGACGTGAAGGCGGAAGAACCAGCGTTTCTACCGCCGGCCGCCAGGTACGTGAAGCCGACAGGGAAATCACCCAGGCACGGGAGCAAGGCAGGGAAATTGCCCGCAGTCCCGAAACCCGTCCGGCCGAAACCCAGCAAACAGCCAGAAGGCCTGCCAATTCGCAGGTTCAGGGCCGGGAGCAAAATGAAAGGGGGGGCACTGCTCCGCGCTATGCACGCCCGCAGCAAACTGCACCCGAAAGGCAGGCAAGCCGCGAAAACAACCCGAGCTATACCAGGCCCCGGACCTATACTTCGCCAAGCTATCAGCAGCCAGGCACCACGCAGCGTGGTCGTCCGACCGAGGCCACCAGGCCCGCAGATACCAGGACCTCTCCTGCGAGGGAACAGGCCACACCAAGCCAGCCTCCGCAAACCAGGCCTGCAGGCACCACTACCCAGCCTTCACGCACCGAAAGGGGGAGGCCAAGCTATACACCGCCCAGGCAACAGCCTTCGCGGTCAACCACCAGCCCTGCGCGGACCACTACTCCACCCAGGACCACGACCGCACCGGCCAGGAGTACTTCGCCCAGCAGGAGCAGCACCGCACCGGCCAGGAGTACTTCGCCCAGCAGGAGCAGCACCGCACCGGCCAGGAGCACTCCGCCCAGCAGGAGCAGCACCGCACCGGCCAGGAGCACTCCGCCCAGCAGGAGCAGCACCGCACCGGCCAGGAGCAGCAGCCGTTCATCTTCAGGGAACACATCATCTTCCCGCAGCAGTTCGTCAAGAACCAGTTCCAGATCGGGCGGCGACAGCTAACAGAGAACGGCCTCGCCGATCTGTGCACATACCATTGCATTACCAACCTCCCGGCGCCAGTGTCCCGGTTTCTGCCGGGGGGTTTTTTTTGCACTACAGCAACTGTCAGGCAGGAACGAAGGAACGGATGAACGATTTTTTAACTCTCTACTCATCACTCATCACTATTTCGACCTTTGACATTCCGACCTTATTACAGAAATATAAAATTCTGACTATATGAAAACAATAGCAATACTGATTGTTGGCATCCTGTTCCAGGTTTCCGTATTCGCTCAAAATGAAATGGACGCCCTGAGGTATTCCCAGATCATTCCCGGAGGAACGGCAAGGTTTGCCAGCATGGGGGGAGCTTTCGGCGCGCTTGGCGGCGACTTTTCCAGTCTGGGCATCAACCCGGCAGGTGCCGGCATCTACCGGAGTTCTGAACTGACCATCAGCCCCTCCCTTAACTACAGCCAGGTGAACTCGACTTATTTCAACACCAGGGCCGAGGACATGAAGTACAACTTCAACCTCAACAACCTGGGGGCGGTATTTGCCTATCCCCTCAACGGTTCCGCCGCTGAGGGGGGGTGGCAGTTCATCAACTTCGGACTGGGGATCAACCGCCACAACAACTTTAACGTCCGCTGGATGGCAGAAGGCTACAATACCAATAATTCTTTCATGACCAGCATGCTGGAACAGGCAAACAGGGAGGGCAGCGTGGAGAGGCTGAGCGATTTTTCTACCGGTCTTGCCTGGGACACCTATTTGCTGGACATCGTTGACGGGGAGTTCTTCGTCGATATGCCCGGCGGACAGGTCCTGCAGCGGCAGGAAACCAATACGTCGGGCTCGGTCAGGGAACTGGTATTCAGCGTGGGAGCCAACTACAACGACAGGGTTTACCTGGGGGCTACCGCAGCTTTCCCCTCTGTTAATTACAGGGAGGATACCAACTACCGGGAAGAAGACACCGAAGGGCTCAATGAGGTGTTCAATGCGATGCGGTATGCAACCAGTCTGAGGACTACGGGCTCGGGATATAATTTCAAATTCGGCGCCATTATACGTGCCACTGACATGATACGCATTGGCGGGGCCTTTCACACCCCCACCTTCTACAGCCTGGAAGACCGCTACGAGGCCACAATGCGTTCCGACCTCAACATTGATTACGATACGGATGTAGCCCACTCACCCGTGGGACGCTTCGACTACAGGCTGACCAGCCCACTGAAGGCCATCGGCAGCCTGGGCCTGGTATTCGGCACTTCCGGCATACTGAGTTTGGATTACGAATACGTGGATTATACAAAAGCCAGGCTGAGAAGCGGGGATTATGGCTTCACCGACGAGAACAGGGCGATCAGGGAGAATTTTTCCTCACAGCACAATTTGCGCGTGGGCGGGGAGATCGTATTTTCTCCCCTGGTGCTCAGGGCGGGCTATGCATTTTATTCCAGCCCCTATGCCGAAGGGGTCAACGACGGAGAACGCTCGATGATATCGGCAGGCCTGGGCTTTCGCAACCCTGCCTATTCCCTTGATTTTGCCTATACCCATAGTTTTTATTCGGAAGACTACTACCTCTACTCCCTGGACGGTCTCCGCCCGGTCGAGAGAGACTTTTCTGCAAGCACTTTCAGAATGACCCTGGGATACCGCTTTTAATCAGGACAAAACAAAAAAAAAGCCCGCCTGCGGAACCTTCCGGCAGGCGGGGTTGTTTTTGAAGGCTTTCAGGGGATTATATTTCCACGTTGTTCATGATCTCATCATCGATGAGGATGCGCCCGCAATACTCGCAAACGATGATCTTTTTGTGCAGGCGGATGTCGAGATGCCGTTGCGGGGGGATCTTGTTGAAGCAGCCCCCGCAGGCATCGCGTTCAACGGGTACCACGGCAAGCCCGTTTCGGGCATTTTCGCGAATGCGCTGATAGGCTAATAGCAGCCTGTCCTCAATGGCCGCCTTCTGCTTCTGGGATTCTCCGATCAAAACAGCTTCGTCCTTTTCCGTTTCAGCAACAATGTCGTTGAGCTCGGCCTTTTTGTCTTCCAGGTCTTTCTGTCTTTCGGCCAGCTCCGTTTCCACTTCTTTCACTGCTTCCTTCTTGATCTCCACCTCGGCAGCATACTCCTTCATCTTCTTTTCGGCCAGCTGTGCTTCCAGGGTTTGGTACTCGATCTCCTTCGAAAGGGAGTCGTATTCACGGTTATTCCTTACATTCATTTGCTGGGCCTCATACTTTTTAATCAGCTCGAGGCTTTCCTGTGCCGCTATTTTCTTATTGGCAATCTCGGCTTCCAGGTGATTGATGTCGGTATTGAATTTTTCAACCCGGGTGGCCAGGCCTTCAATCTCATCTTCCAGATCCTGAACCTCAAGGGGGAGTTCACCTCGAACACTGCGCAGCTTATCGATCCTGGTGTCAATGCTCTGAAGGGTGAACAAGGCTATCAGCCTGCCCCTGATGTTTTTTTCAATGCTTTCTTCCACAGGGCTTTCGGGAGTTTTCACCGGGTCGTTTTCCTTGCCGGTTCCGGGATGGATGGATTTGTTCTCTTCCTTATTTTTTTTCTTACTGCCAGACTTGGGGTTTTTGGCCATATATGCATGTTTTAGGGTGATACATATTGTGAGTCAATAGTAATTTACCGGGTTGGTGCCGGTTTCTGAAACCAGGAGCGCAAAGTTAATCATTTTTTTCTTAATCAAATCCAGCAAAAGCTCTTTGGTAAACTGCTCAGTTTCATAATGCCCCGCATCAACCAGCAACAAGGAACCGGCTGCATCAAAAAAACGGTGGAATTTCACATCGCCGGTAATAAAAGCCTGTGCCCCCGAACGAATGGCCTGCTCAAGCAAAAACGCCCCGGATCCGCCGCAGAAAGCCACCTTTTGCACGTCCTGCCCCATTACAGGGGAGTGGCGCAAGCAAGGGGTGCCCAGGCGTTCCTTGACCATCGCCAGGAATGCTTTTTCGGGCATGGGCCCGGGCAGCTTGCCCAGCATGCCCGAGCCTGCCTTTTCAAATGCATTGTCGAGGGGGTAAATGTCGTAGGCCACTTCCTCGTATGGGTGATTGGCATGCAGGGCTTCCAGCAGGGTTTGCTGCAAATAAACCGGGAAAATGGTTTCGATGCGCTCCTCCTCTTCGAAGTGTAGCTCCCCGACATTTCCGGTAAAAGGCTGACTGTTCTCACCTGCCCTGAAGCTGCCCCTTCCGCTAAGGTTAAAGCTGCAGCAGTCATAATCGCCAATGTGTCCGGCCCCTGCCCTGAACAGGGCCGACCTCAGATTGCCGGCATGAGCAGTCGGGCAAAAGGTGACCAGTTTTTTTAACAAACCCTTGCGGGGGGCGAGAATTCTGAGATGTTCCAGACCAAGGACAGAACCCAGACGGTGGTTCACCCCGGTATCCACATTGTCGAGGTTGGTATGCAGGCTCACAATGGCCACATCCTGCCGGATGGCCTCCATGATCACCTGTTCGGCAGGCCGGGCCCCGGTAAGCTGTTTGATGCCTTCAAAGATCAGGGGGTGGTGAGAAATGACCAGGTCACAGCCCTTTTGCCGGGCTTCACGGATTACGGCGGGTGTCACATCGAGGCAGATCAGCCCGCGGTTAACTTCCCTGCCTGGCAAGCC
>SL_3KL_010_SEDDRAFT_10002144_pt1 | contig 18056 bp, 17 predicted proteins | sample SodLakKL_010_SED_2_FD_10381 | JGI IMG/M metagenome (IMG submission 10381) | reverse complement strand
CGCGGTCTGGCGCGGTTCATTTCACAGCCAGTCCCGCTCCGAGAGCCAAAGCCACGCGGCTTCAAGGTTGCCGCGCGCGGCGAGTGTAAGGGGAGCGCCAAGGTCAAAGGACTCGGCGCGTACGGCAAGCAACAGGGCCGGCGGCGGGAGCGCGTCACAGACGCGCTGGAATGTTTCGAGCACGGCAGCGGGCGAAAGCGCATGGCTGGTGTGACTCGGGTCACGCGCGGGCGCGAGCGGTCTCACCTCGTAAGGCGCTTGCGCATCCACGGCGGCGTCGATGAACAGCGCCAGCCGGCGGCCCTGCAGATCCAGTGCGTGCTCGACCTGTAGCTGAAAATCGACGATGACCTCGACTCCAGGCAGTTCCGCTGCCGCGAGCCGCGCGGCCAGTTCGGGGCCGATGGCGTCATCGCCGCGGCTGGGGTTGCCCACCGCCAGCACCACCACCGGCGCGACCATGATCAGGTCGCCTCCTCGGCCCGGTCGGTCACCCGCACGGCCCTGCTCAGTCCCGACGCAAGGTGTGGGCCACCGTGCCGTCAGGCTCCAGCAACTCCAGCATCAGCGGCATCTTGCCCAGCGCATGGGTCGCGCAGGACAGGCAGGGATCGAAGGCGCGGATCGCCACTTCGATGTGGTTCAACAGCCCTTCGGTCAGCTCGCGGCCGTCCAGGTAACGCAGCGCGACCTCGCGGATGGCGCGGTTCATGGCCTCGTTGTTGTGGGTGGTCGAAACAATCAGGTTGGCGCGCACCACCTGGTCATGCTCATCGACGCGGTAATGGTGAATCAGCGTGCCGCGCGGAGCCTCAAGCACGCCAACGCCGCGGCCATGGTGCGCCCCGTCGGTGCGCAACTCTCCGTCGAGGATGTCGTCATCTTTCAGCAGCTCGGAGACGACTTCGGCCGCATGCAGCATCTCGATCATGCGCGCCCAGTGGAAACCCAGCGTGGCGCGCGCCGCAGCGCCGTCGGCATAAGCAATAAACTCGCGCCGCGCCTGCTCGGCCAGCGGCGTGGGAATGAAGTCGCAGCCGGTCACGCGAGTCAAGGGTCCAACCCGGTACCAGCCATCCTCAGGGCCCAACTCGCGCAGAAACGGGAACTTCATGTACGACCAAGGCTTGACATTCTCAAGGATCTGCTCCCAGTAGCGCGAGTAATCGACATGGTCGAACAGCGCCCCGCCCTGGGCGTCGCGCGCCCTGAGGCCGCCGTGGTACAGATCCAGCGCGCCGTCCGCGCGAATCAGGCTCAGGCTATGGGCGGGAAAGGTCGCGAAGCGGCGGTACTCCTCGAAGTTCCGGTCGAACAACTGCCGGACCAGCTGCACTGCGGCTTCGCTCCACTCGATGATCTGGCCGGCCTCGCCCAGCAGCGCGTCACGTTCGGTCTCGGTTACGGTGCGGTTGACTCCGCCCGGCACCGCGCCGGTGCCATGGATGCGTTTGCCGGCGGTGACGCGGATGATTTCCTGGCCAAAGCGGCGCAGCAGGACGCCCTGGCGCGCCAGTTCGGGATACGCGGCGGCAACCCCCACGATGTTCCGTCTTCCGATCTCGGAGTCAAAACCGAACAACAGGTCCGGCGACGACAGGTGGAAGAAGTGCAAGGCGTGCGACTGCAGAATCTGGCCGTAATGCATCAGCCGGCGAATCTTCTCGGCGGTCGGAGTGAGATACGTCGCACCGACCACCTGGTCGAGCGCCTTGCAGGCGGCGAGGTGATGACTGACCGGGCAAATACCGCATAGCCTCTGCACCATCACCGGAACTTCCCAGTAGGGCCGGCCCTGCACGAACTTTTCGAAGCCGCGGAATTCAACGATGTGCAGGCGCGCCTGGCGGACGTGTCCGTCCTCGTCGAGCATCAGGGTGACCTTGCCGTGACCCTCCACGCGCGTCATGGGTTCGATCACGACCCGCCTGAGTCCGTCGCCACCGGCCGTTTCGAGTTCTTTCGCTTCAGTCATAGCTGATCAATCCGTGTCCGAGTCTGGGTGTGCGCCCGGCGATCAGGTCGCTCAGAAAGCTCCAGATCGCATCGGCCGACGGCGGGCACCCGGGAATGAAGTAATCGATCTTGACCACCTCATGCAGCGGGTGGACCTTGTCGAGCGGCAGCGGCAATTCGGGATCGTTCGGGATCATTCCGCGGGCGAGACTGGGCTCGGTCTTGTAGAGCTCCTGCAGACACAGGCCAAGATCGAGGTGGTTGCGCTGAGCCGGCAGGCCGCCGGTGACCGCGCAGGCCCCGATGGCGACCAGAATCCGGCAGTTCTCGCGGAACTCGCGCAACACCATCACGTTCTCGGCGTTGCAAACGCCACCCTCGATGATGCCGATGTCGCAGCGACCGCAGTGCTTGATGTCGGTCAGCGGCGAGCGGTCAAACTCGATCTTGTCCAGCAGCCCGAACAGGCGCTCGTCGATATCAAGCAGCGACATGTGGCAGCCGAAACAGCCCGCCAGCGAAGTGGTGGCGACCTTGAGCTTGTGCTGTACCGCCTCAGTCATGGTCTTGCTCCGGCATCCTTGTCGCCGTCCTCGCCATCATCCGTCGGCAGCGTACGTGGCGCATCGTCGAGAGCCTGGTCGCTGATCGGTCGCAGGTCGAAACGCCGTTCGCCGATCGGCACCGCAAAGCCCACGCGTTTTTTCAGGATCGCGCCCACCGGGCAGACCTGCATGGCCTTGTCCTCGAGGGCGATGTCGGTGTCGACCAACTGTCCGGATTGCGAGTTGACAACCAGGTGCTTGGTGATGCCGCGGCCGGACAGTGCGAACACCCCCTTGCCGTCGACTTCGCTGGACGCCCGCACACACAGTTCGCACAGCACACAACGGTTGAAATCCAGAAGGATGTCGGGGTGCGAGGCATCGACCGGGCGCACCGGAAACATGTGGCGGAAGCCCGCGGTCAGCACGCCGAGATCGTAGCCGAGCGCCTGCAGCATGCAGTCGCCGCTGGCCTCACAGGACGGGCAGAAATGATTGCCCTCGGCAAACAGCATCTGCACCAGCGTGCGCCGCAGGCCGTTCAGTTCTTCGTTATCGCTCTCGACCTCGATGCCCGCCCGCACCGGGGTCGTGCAGGCCGCCATCATGCGACCCCCGATGCGCGCCGTGCACACCTTGCAGCTGCCGTGGGGCTTGAACTCGGGGTGGTAGCACAGATGCGGTATGTAGCGCCCCGCAGCCAGCGCGGCCTGCAGCACCGTCTGACCGGGCTCGAAAGGGACCTCATCGCCATCGAGCAGGAAGGTCTGTTGCGGCTTCATTCGCGCTTCTCCAGGTAAGCGCCGGCATCGTCCCGGCCGGTGGCGCGCCGCGCCGCGGCCAGCGCCGCGTCCAGATCGAAATCGGGCGCAAAACGCAGCGACTGCAGCCGGCGTTCGTAAGCTGGCCGGAAGCGCTTGAGCGTATCCAGCACGGTGTTGCAAGCCGTGTGACCCAGGCCACAGTGGGCCGACATCTGCAGCATCGGATTCAGCCGTGCCATCTCTTCCAGCTCGTGCAGGCTGCCGCGTCCGCCATGGATCTTGTTCATGATGCCCTTCAGCATGCTGGTGCCGACCCGGCACGGCGTGCAGAAGCCGCAGCTTTCGTGGGCAAAGAACTCGATGTAGTTGCACGCGACCTCGAACATGTCGCGCCGATCGTCGAACACGGTGAAGGCGCCGGCCGTCGGCAGATCCTCGAAGGCGATGCGGCGATCGAACTCGCTGGCATCGACACAGTGGCCGGAGGGCCCGCTGACCTGCACCGCCAGCGTGTTGCGCGCGCCGGAGGCCTCCAGCACCTCACCCACGCTCACGCCGAAGGGATACTCGTAAATGCCGGGCCGCGCGCAATCGCCGGCCACCGACAACAGCTTGGTGCCGCTCGAGCGCGCCGTGCCGATCGACCTGTACCATTCGCCGCCGCGCAGCGCGATCAACGCCGCAGCACACAGCGTCTCGACATTGTTGACCACGGTCGGCAGTTCGCGGTACCCATGGGTGACCGGGAAGGGCGGTCGGTTGCGCGGGATGCCACGCTTGCCTTCCAGTGATTCCAGAAGTGCCGATTCCTCGCCGCAGACATAAGAACCCGCACCGACGTGGATGCCGATATCGAAATCGAAGCCACGTCGCCCAAGCACGTTGTTACCCAGCAGGCCGGCACGTCGCCTTTCGGCCAGCAAGGCTTCCAGCGGCTCCAGCAGATAGCGGTATTCGCCCCGCAGATAGATGAAACCCCGTTGGGCGCCGACGCAGTAGGCGGCGACGGTCATACCGTCGAACAGCAGGTCGGCATGACTCGACAACAGCACCCGATCCTTGAAGGTGCCGGGTTCCCCCTCGTCGGCATTGCACACCACGTAGCGCAATGACGCTGGCGTCGCACGGCAGGCGGACCACTTGGCTGCAGTGGTAAAACCGGCACCGCCACGGCCACGTAGTCCGGACCGCTCGATCTCGTGCAACACCGTGTCGGGACCGATCGAGTCCTGCGGAATGCCCTCGCGCCATGAGCGCTCGTTTGCGGCCATTTCGCGCTCACCGGCCTCGGCGAGCTCGAGTGCGGCCCGCACCGCTTCGCCGGGATGCACCAGCGTACCCAGCAGGACATCGCGCCTGCGCACGTTATCCTGTATGTCGAAAAGCTCGCCGGGCCACTGGCCGAGTGGCACGCGCTCGACAATGAGTTCACGGATCGTCGCCAGCCGCTCGCGATCCGCCCGCGCGATGGCGCGCCCGTTGACCAGAAGCCCCGGCCCCTGATCACACAGCCCCGTGCAGGAGGTCCGATCCACGCTGACCAGACCGTCTTCGGAGAGTTTGCCGGGCTCGATCCAGAGATCGTGGCAGAAACCTCTTAGCAGCGCCTCGCTGCCCTGCATTCGATCGGTGATGTTGTCGGAAAACAGCACCCGGTAGGCCCCAACCGGCTCTGTATGCAGGAAGGAGTAGAACCCGACCACACCGCGCACGGCGGCAAGGGTCAGGCCGAGCCGTTGCGCGACCTCGGCAAGTATCTCCGGGGGCAACCAGCCGCACTTCTCCTGCAACTCACGCAGCACCTGTACCAAATTGAAGGGTGATGTACCCCAGCGCGCGAGAACCTCGGCCAGAAGCTGCTCTGTTTCTTTGCTGGCAGGCGCCGGCACGCCCTCAAACAATGCCATCAAACATCCTTCAGTATTTGCTAACCAGTATATGTCCCGGGCCTGCAGTTGGCCAGATGTATCCAGAGTCCACGGACTGATTAATCGCTCCTGCCCTTCCGCAACCTTTCATGCTTGGCGCGGTGCATACGCGCGTTGGCGAGCGCCTCGAGCAGGCCGAAAAACCACAGGGCAAAATTCGCCCCTCAGCGCAACGAAGACGATGATCAATGACTTCGTTATTAACCCGGCAAACGAAGTTTTGCCGAAGCTGTTTTGGCAAGATCAGTTTAGTCGTCCATTGCACGACGTTTTTCCATGGACTCGTCCACGAAGGTCAACCATTGCCGGGCCAGGGTCTGTACCGCCTCCAGCTCGGCGGCGCGCTCGAATGCCAGGCGCGCCTCCGGGTAGTGTTTTTGATAGAACCGCGACACGCCCAGCAGCAGGCGGGCCTCCCCGGGCCTGTCCAATTGACCCTTGTTTAGTGCATTTTCGAGTGCCGCCTCGGCCAGTGGCCAGCGATAGAGGCTCATGGCAATCTGGGCCAGGCGAAAGTGGGTATTGCCAGTATCGTCCAGCTCGGCCGCCGCTGCCAGCGCCTCCATGGCACGCTCGTCTTCTGCCGCCAGCCGCCAGTACTGCGCCAGGCGGTCCCAGTTGCGCTGGCTGGATTCGATTAACTCCTCATCGAGGCCCTGTTGCAGAATCCGAGCGGCCGTGTAAGGTACCTCGTGCCATACCATCATGCTGGCCAGGTTCAATAACTCCGTCTCACGGCGCAGCAACCCCAGTTCATAAAGCGGTTCCAGCAAGAGCATCGCCTTTTTCTGCTCTTCCAGCTGCCCATAGATTGACGCCAGGTTCTGCACATAACGTGGCCGGGTGTACCGATCCACAAGTTGGCGCAGCACGGCCGCCATGTTCTCCCAGTCCTCGAGGGCGTGGTAGATGGCATTGAGGCTCAGCAGCCAGTTCTCGGGAATGCTGCGGCCGGCAGCCCGCTCCAGTTCAATCGCCGCCCGCATTTCCTCCAGTGCCTTCGGGTAGTCCTCCATGTTGTAATAGATCTGCGACAGCAGCAGTCGTGATTGCGCGGCTGGACTTTCCTCCAGGTCGATCATCCGCCGAGCATGGACCAACGCTTCGGCGTAATCCTCCAGCATGAAAGACAACTGTGCCAGCACCCGCAACGACATGGAGAGGAACCCAGGCGGCAACCCTTCAAAACTCACCGCCCTGGCAAAAGCTTCCCTGGCCTCGTTGAACTGCTCGATCTGATAGTAAACATTGCCCTTGAGGGCCCAAAGCTGCGCTCTTTCGTAATCGTTGAGTCGCGGGCGCTCAAACGCCTCATCAAGCTTGACCAAAGCGCCCTCGTGGTCACCGTCTTCGATGCGCTGCTCAATGCTTTGCATTCGTTCGTACAAATCGGCACTGATCCCCATGCTCGGCTGCTGCGCCATCGACGACATCGAACACAGTATGAGCCCAATCGCAAGGCCACCCATGATCGCCAATCGGTACCCAAGCCTGCCCATTACTCATCCACCGTGACAAAGACAAAAGTATTGCGCACGCCCTGAACTTCCACCGGCTCGCCTCCCACGATCCGGGGACGAAAGCGAAATCTTTCTGCCGCTGCGATCGACGGCTGCTCAAAAGCCGGGTGAGTACACTGCCCCGGCACCACCCGCACATCGCGGGTAGTGCCGCTTGTGGTCACGGTAAACTCGACCCTGCAGGTGCCTTCCACACCGCGTCGTGCCAGGTGGGGCGGGTAGACTGGCGACACGCGCACAATCGGCAGTATTTCACCATCGCCGGCACCGGCACCAAAGCCGCTCACATCGACCCCCAGGCCCAGGTCTGCCGCCATATAGCTCACCTCCAGCGCAGCGGTGTCGACCTCGCCGGGCGAGATGTCTGCCCGGGGCATGGGCGGTGCATCGGGCGTTTCCACCCGCTCGGGCCGGGGCTCGCGCCGCTCGGTGCGCTCGTCGCGCTGCAGCCGGACAAAATCGACGATATAGGCGCGATCGCCTTCGCCCAACCGCTGTTCGCCAAGCTGAATCAGCGAATACATAAAGGCCGTCAACAGGCCGGCCATTACCAGGCCCGCAACCAACATGACGCCCAGGCGGGGCCAAAAACGACGGTCGTTGAAAAGAGGCTCATTCTCGCTCATCGGGTTAGGCCACTATCGGTCCTCGGTAGCGATGGCGATATCGAATACACCGGCCTGCCGGGAAGCGTCCATCACCTGCACCAACACCTTGTTGGTGGAGTCGCTGTCAGCCTGTATCACCAGCGAACCTTTCGGGTTCTGCGCGTGCAGGCGTTCGATATTGGCCCGCAGAGCACGAATGTCCACTTCGCGCCGATCCACCCAGATGCGGTTGTTGGCGTCGATGGCCACCAGGATGTTGGCCCGCTCCTGCACCACGGCAGTGGCCGCTTCCGGCTGATTCACTTCGATGCCGGAGAGCTTGATGAAAGACGCGGTCACGATAAAGAAAATCAGCATGATGAAAACCACGTCCAGCATGGGTGTGATATCGACCGCCGCTTCCTGGTCGTCCGGGTGTCCGCCGATTAGCTTCCTCATTTTTCCTCCTAGCCGTCCAGCGGCAATCGATTGGCCAGCTTCTGGCGCTTGCTGGCCACTACGCGGTTGAGATAACCCACCACCGGCAATGCCGATATCGCAATCACCATGCCCGCCATGGTGGTGACAATCGCCTTGGAAACCCCGCCGGCGGTAGCGCGGGGATTGTTGCTGCCGGTAATGGCCACAGCATCGAAAATATCCAGCATGCCCAGTACAGTCCCCAACAGCCCCAACAGGGGACACAGTCTGATCAAGGTTTTCAGCAGTCCCAGGTTGCGCTGCAAGCTGCGGTTGGCGGTGTGAATCAGGTGGCGGCGGTATTGCTGGGCGTACCAGGAACTGCGCTCGGTCCGCTCGCGCCACGCCAGCTGGACGCGCTCGGTGCTTCGATCATAAACCCGCGACAGAAAATAGATGCGCTCGAAAATCAGCGCCCAGAGCACGGCGGCCAATACCACCAGCAACAACAGAATATTGCCCCCCAGCGACACCATATAGCCGAACCAGGGGAAGAGATTGTCAAGAAAAGCCATCATGACGTTGGCGGAGTCGCCATTCTGCGCTCGGCCTGCTCGGCAACAATGGCCACCGACTCCTGCTCCAGAATGTCGGTGATGGATTTGGACTTCGTCTGCACCAGGTTGTGGAGCAACAGTACGGGAATCGCCACTGTCAGACCCAGCACGGTGGTCACCAGTGCCTGTGAAATCCCTCCAGCCATCATGCTGGGATCTCCGGCGCCGAACAGCACAATGGACTGAAAGGTGATGATCATGCCGGTCACCGTGCCCAATAGCCCCATCAAGGGAGCCACGGCGGCAATGATCTTCAACAAGGCCAGACTGCGACCCACATTGGGTACTTCGCGCATCACCGCTTCGCTCATCTTCAACTCCAGGATATCGGTGTCTCGATCCTTGTGCGAGAGGTACTCCGAAAAGATGCGACCGAGGGGGTTGTCTCCTATCTCGGTGGGATTGGCCACCTGCCATTTGATCTTGCGGCCCAGTAGGGTCAAGAAAACGAGTCGATAGAGCGCCAGCAGCACTGCGAAAATGCCAAGGGCGATAATCGTGTAGCCGATCACGCCGCCCTGGGAAACCCGCTCGCGCAGATCCGGCACCGCAACCAACAGCCCCAACAGCTGGCCCCGGGTGGGATCAATGGTGAAGTCCACCACCTTGCTGGACGGTTCGGCCATGGCACGGGCCCCCGCCAGGTAGATCGAACGCGGCTGTCGGCTATACTCCACCAGCTGCCCGGTCTCGGGAATGAACTGCAGGTACTTGCCTTCGGCCACCAGGTTGAAATTGCCGACGCGCACTACCTCCATTTCCCGCTCTTCGCCGCCGCGCGTTACCACCGGTTGGCTACTGCGCTTCACTTCGCCACTGGCGACGATCTCCCGGCGCAACTCCTGCCACAGCCGCTCGATCTCTTCGATGGATGGCAGGTCGGCGGTCTGGCCCATGCGCTCGGAAAACTCGGCCAGATAATCCACCCGCTCAGGGTGATGAATCTGCACCAGCGACGTGCTGAGCTGGGAACGCGCATCCCCAGAGACCTGCTGCAGGACACCGAACAACTCCTGCAACGCTCCCAGGCGTTCCGACAGGCGATCGTGCAGCAACGTCAACGCTTGCTCGTTGCTTTCAAACTGGAGTTCCCGGCTGTCGCTCAAGGCTTCCTGGTTTTGCCGCTCCCGTTGCAGTTCCCGATATAGTTCTTGTTGGCGATCTCGCTCGGCTCGGAAGGTTTCCATTCGCCGGACGTTGACTTGCCGGTCTCGTTGGTGGCCACGGCTGACAGTCTCCAGCAGGTCATCCACGGAAAGCTCGGGTTGCGAGTCCGGCCCCCTTGCACTTTCCTCAGTCACCGCCTGTTGCGCCGCGATCGGCGCACTGACCAGTGCCGCCACCAACCCAACTGCCCACACCGAGCCTTTGAATACACGTTTCATGGCTGTTCTCCGGCATTGATGACAGGCAGGGTGATCAGTTCCGGCGCCATTTCCTGGCGCGCCATACGCACGCCCATGTCGATCTGGCGCCGACGCTGGGCGCTGGTGATGGAAACCCACTCCTGCAGGTCTTGATCCCAGTACCCATAGGCGTCGCCGCCGGGGGTGCGGTAGCTCAGTGACACCCGCCCGATGCGCAGAAAGTCGACCGAAAAAGTCTGGCCGTCACGCTCAATGCGTCCCCGGTAGGTTTCGATGGTATTACCGTAATCCTGCTCGATCTGGAAGGCCTGAAACACCCGCCGGGTTTTTTCCGCATTGCTCACGCCCGGATCGTCGATGAGTTCCCGCAGGTGCTCCACGCGCCGCTCGCGCTCATCCAGCAGGAACGGCACATCGGTGGCAATCAGGTCTTCGAGATCGTCCAGCATTCGCGTCAGCAGCGGCAGCACCTGGCGTTCGATCACGGCAGCGTTGGCAATGGAGCGCTCCAACGTGGCCATTTCTTCTTCCTGCCTGCGAATCTGCCGCGCCAGTATGGCGTTATAGACGGTCAGGTCGTCCACCACGGTCAGCATTTGCTGATATCGCTCGGCCAGGCTGCGGGTTTCCTCGTGGAGCTGATCGATATCGGCCTGGGCCTGTTGGTTGTCTGTAAGACGCTCGCGCCCGGCTTCGATCACATCCTCGGATGAACTCTGCGCGCCAGCGCCGTCTGCACCGAGCAAGAAAAAGGTCAGGATCAGTAGGGCAAATAAGCGCATTCGGTTGTCTCCTGGTCTTGTCATTCAGAGCTGCTGGGCATCAATCTGCCCCCACTCACAGCGGAGAGATTCGGAATCTCCGAGCCCGATACTGTCAGCGCTGTCATTTTATATTCAGATTGGGCCTGAAAGACAAGTTACAACATGAAGTATCAAACCTTTTCATGACGGGGCGATGCCTGTCACCGTGAACCCATAAAATGGCAGATGACGAGCATGAAAAGCTCAAAAGAGCGCATTCTGGGTAAAACCGGCTTCAAATTTTCCGAAAAAGTTCAAAGATTGATCTACAACAGGAGAACACCATGGAATACCGTCGTTTGGGAAAATCCGGCCTGAAAGTCTCAGCCTTGTCGCTGGGCTCCTGGGTCACCTTTGGCAAGCAGGTCGACATGAAAGACGCCAGGGCGTTGTTGCAAACCGCCTACGATGCCGGCGTCAACTTCTTCGACAACGCCGAAGGCTACGAAGCCGGCGAATCCGAAAAGATCATGGGCGATGCCATCAGCGCTCTGGGTTTGCCGCGTGATACCTTTGCAGTGTCCTCCAAGGTCTTCTGGGGTGGCGAGAAACCAACCCAGCTGGGCTTGTCAGCCAAGCACGTTCGCGATGCCTGTGATCAGGCTCTGCAACGACTCAAGGTCGACTACCTGGATCTGTTCTTCTGCCACCGCCCCGACATCGATACGCCCATCGAAGAAACCGTACGCGCCATGCACCAGTTGGTCATGCAGGGCAAGGTGCTCTACTGGGGCACCTCGGAATGGAATGCCCAGCAGATTACCGAAGCGCACCGCGTCGCCCGTCAGGAGCACCTGACACCGCCGACCATGGAGCAGCCGCAATACAACCTGTTCGTTCGTGACCGGGTCGAGGCCGAGTATCGGCCGCTGTATGAAACCTACGGTCTGGGCACTACCACTTGGTCGCCACTGGCCTCCGGCCTGCTGACCGGCAAGTATCTCGACGGCGTCCCTGATGACAGTCGCTTGAGTCTGCCAGGCTACGAATGGCTGCGCGAACTGCTGCTCAACGAGGAAGGAAAGGAAAGGCTGGACAAGGTGCGCGAACTGCAGTCGCTGGCGAACGAGTCGGGTCTGAGCCTGACCCACATGGCGATTGCCTGGTGCCTGAAAAACCCAAGGGTCAGCAGCGTGATCCTCGGGGCTTCTCGTCTATCTCAGCTCCAGGACAACCTCAAGGCCATCGATGCCGTTCCGAAACTCAGTCTCGACGTGATGGAGCACATCGACCGGATCATGGCAAACCGGCCGGCCCACCCTGAGCGCTTCGGGCAGTAGCGGCGTCGTCAGGTTTTGGCCCTGGTCAGCTCGACTTCCAGCTCCTCGAGCGACTTGTTTCTGGTCTCCGGCACCATCTTCCAGATCAACAAAAGTCCCGCCGCGGCGAAAAGCCCGTAGATCAGGAAAGTGATACTGCTGCCAAGCGTTCCCAGCTGCCAGGGAAACATCAGCTGGACGAGAAAACTGACGCCGGAATTGATGAAGCCGGCAAATGAAATCGCCAGTCCGCGCACCCGCAGCGGAAACAGCTCGGAAAACATCACCCACATCACCGGTCCGATGGACACGGCGAAGGAGGCCACGAAAGCGAGGATGCCGAACAGGATCAAGCCGGGATGGATGGTGATTGCGGCGGCAACGATTTCCGGCCCGTGGGCCAGGGCGGCTTCTTCACCGATGAGTTCTGCCAGCGCCTGCCTGAATCCGACTTCGCTGGCATGGGCAACGCCCTGCAGGCCGCCCAACGGGGCTGCTACCTCCGCCGGCACCTCCAGCGACTGTATGCCGTCCTCCGACAGTTCGTAGGTTGCCGAGCCAAAGCCGTAGGCCAGCAGCATCATGGACAGTGCGATGCCCGTCATGCCGCCAATCAGCAGAGGGCGACGACCGAGTCGGTCGATCAGCAACATGGCGACCACGGTAAATGCCAGGTTGGTCAGACCGACCAGCACGGCCTGCATGAAGGCCGCATCGGTACCGATTCCCGACTGCTCGAAGATCATCGGGGCATAGAAGAACACCGCGTTGATCCCGGTAATCTGCTGCAAGATGGCCAGGCTGATACCCGCGACCAGCACCAGGCGCAGCGCGGGGTGAAAGAGTTCTTTTAATGGGACCCTTTCCCTGCCTCGGTCGCTGTCGAGATTGCGCTGAATCTCGTCGATCTGTTCCTGCGTCTCTTCCTGGTCGAAGATGCGGTTCAGCGTGTCCGCGGCCTCGGTCCGCATGCCCTTCATGATCTGCCAGCGCGGACTTTGCGGCACCCACATCAAGCCCAGCAGAAACAGTACGGCGGGCAAGGTTTCGATTCCCAGCATCCAGCGCCAGGCATGCGCGTCCAGCATGATCGCCTGCACCCAGGCGGCATCCGTCTGCGACCACTGCAGGATCAGGTAATTGCTGAAAAAAGCGGCCGATATGCCGATGACGATATTGAGCTGGTTGAGGCTGACCAGTTTCCCGCGACTCTGCGGTGGCGAAATTTCGGCGATGTACATCGGCCCCACGATGAGCGCGGCTCCGACGCCCAGCCCGCCGATCATGCGGGCCAGCACAAAACTGATGAAATCCGGCGCCAGGGCTGAACCAATGGCCGATACTGCAAACAAGACACCCGCCGCCTGCAGGATGCCGCGGCGACCGAAGCGATCGCTCAAGGGGCCAGCGGTAAGCATCCCCAGAGTGGCGGTCAAGGTCAGAGAGCCAACCGCCCAACCCAACTGCAAACTGCTCAGGCCGAACTCCGGACCGATGAATCGCACCACGCCCGAGATCACCGAGGCGTCGAAGCCCATCAGGAATCCGCCGAGGGCGACGATCAGCGCAACACGAACTACATAAAACCGCTTGTCATTCAAATTCCCATGCTCTCCCTGCGTTGCAGAACACTCCGTGCGCCGCACACATTTTTGCCTGATATTCATGGCTCACTCTACACTGAATAGCAAAAGGTGACAACGCTGTCAGCCAGTTGTAAAAACTCCAAAATATGCTGTCAAAAATCGAAAGTAATCCTTGTGCAGCGCATAAAGAGCTAATCGATACAAGAACAGCCGAAACCACAATTCCAAGGAGGGAACAGAAGTTCGGTCATTCTTCTTCTATTGGCCTGTCCCGGAACGACGGGCGATCCTGATCTGCTGGCGCTTTCAGGGCAAACCAATGTGCAGATACTGCAACCTTTTCGAGCCCTGTCAATGCTGGATCGGTAAGAATCGCGAGATGCACAGACAAGCGGGGTAGCGAGCTTTAGCCTCAGCCTTGAAGTAATGAACTGTTTCATGCGGACTCCACCGGCTTCGGATAGCATGGCAATGAGTCCAAGCATCTGGAGGGCATCATGAAGATTCTGATCACCGGCGGAAGCGGTTTCATCGGCCAGCGACTTTGTGCAAGCCTGGTGGAGAAAGGTCATACCCCACTGGTCGTATCACGTTCGTCCGAGCGCGCTCGCCGCGTGCTGCCGGAACAGGCGATCGTTCGCACTCGAGTCGCCGACTTCAAAGAAGACGTCCCGGAAGCGGTCATCAACCTGGCCGGAGAACCCATCGCGGAAGGACGCTGGACCGACAAGAAGAAAAAGGCCATTCGGGACTCTCGCATCAATATCACCCGCGATGTCGTCGATCTGTGCGCCAAGCTGGACGAACCCCCTTCCGTCCTGATATCGGCTTCTGCCGTCGGTTACTACGGCGACCAGGGGTCCCGAGACGTGACCGAGGAGACCATACCCAATGACGAGTTCGCTCACCAAATATGCAGCGAGTGGGAGGCCGAGGCTTGCAAGGCCGAGCAGGCCGGCGTGCGTGTGGCCATTCTTCGCATTGGACTGGTGCTCGATGCCGGCGGCGGCATGCTGGCCAAGGTGGTGCCCCCATTCAAGATGGGCCTGGGCGGCAAACTGGGCGATGGCAAGCAATACATGCCCTGGATCCACCGCGAGGACATCGTCAACATGATCCTTTTCCTGCTCGAGAGAGAGAACCTGTCCGGTCCATTCAATGCCTCGGCGCCCAACCCGGTCACGAACGCCGAATTCACCCGCGCGCTCGGCCGCGCACTCAATCGCCCGACCGTCCTGCCCGCACCGGCCCTGGCCCTGAAACTGGCGTTCGGCGAAATGTCGCGACTGCTGCTGACCGGTGCGAAGATGCTACCGGAACGGATGCAGCAGGAAGGTTTCGAGTTCCATCATGCCCGGCTTGACGAGGCCCTTAACGCGATATTCGGGAAACAATGACTGACGGCTCCATCCTGTCGGATTGGCAGCGGACCGCCCGCCTTCTGGGCTGGCTTGGCGTGCTGCCTTTCGTGCTGATGCTGGCGATTGCCTGGACCGGCGGTCCCAAGTGGCTGGTTGACCTGGTGGTCGGCTACGGCGTACTGATTCTTGCATTCATGGGCGGCACCTTGTGGGCTGGCGCGATGGAGCGCTCGAAAGAACCACAGCCCCCATTGCTGGCCAGCAATCTGATCGTTCTGGCCGCGCTGCCGGCGCTACTGCTTCCGCTAGGATCGGCGACCTTGCTGCTGGCAGTACTGTTCACACTTCACTGGCTGGCCGAAAAGATCTGGATCGAACATGCCCAGGCCGGCTGGTATCGACGCATGCGCACAGCCATCAGCGCTGTGGTGATCATCCTGCTCGTGATCACATCCGTCGTCTACTTCAGCGCACTGTGATCGGGCAGCGAACCCTGACGAGACCATCACGCGACTCACTTTAGGATAAAACTGCGTTTTGAATGGAGAATGAACATGAACAAGGTTTTTAGTCTGTTTACCGGCCTTGCCGCTGTGTCCCTCTTCGTTTTGACCGTCTCTCCCACTCCGGTCACTGCCAAACCCGGCTGGTCAATGGAAAACCACCCGATGCTGGGCCTGACCGAGGAACAACGCGACTACATCGATGACCTGCGCGCCATTTACCGTGAACGCATCGGCGAACTGGACTGGTCGGTGACCGAAGAAGGCCATGCGCCGGAGACCCTGCAGGAAGCCCGCGAGCTGAGTGCTGCACTGCGTGCTGAAATCAGGGAAGTGCTGACGGACGAACAGCGCGAGGCCATGAAGTCCTACCGAGCCTCCTGTCCGCACAGCGGTCAACGGGGGTCACGAAAACAGCAAATTGATCGCACCTCCGGCACGTTGTATCTGTAAGGTCGAAGTGACCCTGCTTTTTGCAGCCGCTCAGGCGTAGGGATCCAACTCGCTACCAGGTCAACGAAACATTCCAGTTGACCTGGCTGTCATCGACGCCGTTGGACTGCTCGGTGCGATCGAACGAGGCCGACATATCGGCCTCCAGGCCCGGAAACTCCTCTTTGAGCCATGCGCCAAAATCCAGCAACAGTGAGAAACGGCGCGAGTCGGCTGGCGTGGAAACCGGCATGAACCAGAGTGGATCACCGGCGCGCATGAAGCGTGCCGTCACATCAAGAAGCCCCAGATTGCCGTTGACGAGAAGGTCGGCCACCCAGTGATCGGCACGTTGATGACTTGACGATGAATCCTGTCTGCCTCCTTCCCGGCGGGCAATCTCCAGTTGCACACCGAACAGACGGAATTCCTCGCGATGGCTGAGACCGACTTCATGCGCCGGACCCGCTGAATAATAGAATTGCGCCTGCGGCAAGACCTGGCGATAACGCAATGTGGTCTTGAAATCTCCGCCCCATCGCCAGGCAACTGCTCTGGATTGCACAGCCAACTCATCGAGACCCCGATCAACAGCTCGAACGTAGCATTCGCTGTGGCTGAAGTCCAGCACCGAGTTCATGCCGACCATTTCACTGGCCAGCGGCATGCTCAGGTTACCGTTGAAATGACAGCCCATGGGCACGGCGGCCAACTCATCCGGCAGCCGCCAGTCCAGCCTGACCGAGACGGGGCGTGGCTTGAAATCCAGGTGAGCCCGGGTGGTCTGGGAGACCTGTTCGCCATCCAGCAAAAAGCGAGTATCACGGCGGTTCTCCAGACCCAGTTGAAGAGGCGCTCGAGCATCGTCCGACAGATTCATTTGTACCGTCTGATGCACCGTCTGCTGGCCGATGTCGGTGGTTAAGGATGGGTCGGATGCGCCCTCATTCACCAGCGTGGCCAGCAACTTCCCAGGCGCGAACACGTAACGAGCCCTGTAGGTCAGTCGAGAATCACCAACACCAGCCTGTACCAGACCCTCGATGAGTTCGTCTCGTTCGCTGGATAGCAAGGGCACAGCGGCACGGGTTTCGATCTTCAGGGGCTGTTCATAGGCTGCGGCCGATGTCGCATCGCGATCGGAAGGCATCCCGGCGCAGCCGGCCAGCATACAGACCAACAAGCCCGCGCTGAACGTGTGCGCATATGATCGTCTGCTTTTTGGGAGGGATGACATCAAGCGAGGCTCGAAATTCATTGTTCTTATTGTCGGATTACTATACTCAAATGCAATCTGGCCTGCCAAGGAATTGCGTCACGGTTCTGCGTGTTGTGTTTGAGTCGGCACGAATTCAGCTCCTGTCGACAACTGAAATATCGTCCGTCGGGCCGCCGGAACACAATGGAATCTTCATGGGCATTCAACGCCCCAGGAACCCAATCAGCAGAATCACCATCAACACCACCGCCCCGATCAGGCCGGCGCCCGGATCGGTGGTGCCCTGGTCGAGTAGGCGTCGCATCCTGCCCGCCAGGCTGCTGCGGTCGGGATGCTCGGTCATTGGCCATTGGCTGGTCCCTGGTCTGAATACCACCGCGCGCAACTCGCGCCGCCAGTTGCGCTCGTCGGCCAACCTGCGTTCATATTCGTAGACTCCGGTCACATCCAGACCGGCTGTGTCCAAGGCTGATTCGAGTTTCTGCCCGGCCAGCCAGTCATCGGCGGCATCGACAATCTTATCGACCGGCGGCATGACCCACTCGGCCCGGGAGCGCTCGTCATCACCACTGGCCGCGGCCGCCATGGCGCGCTCGAGTTGCTGGCTGGCCACCAGGCCGGCGACTTGGCGTGCCGCTTCCAGGCGCTGCTCGAGGAGTATCCGGTCCGTATGGGCCAGGCGATCCGAGCGACCATGACGCTCGTTGGCCTCAGCTTGTGCCGCGGCAATCAGCGCATCGCGTCCCTGGTCCAGATCGCGATACAGCACATCCTGCAAGGCGCGCCGACCCGACTTGGCCGATAGCATGATCGACAAACTGACCAGCCACTGACCCGGCCGATCAAGCAGGCGATTGATGCCAGAGACCGCCCGACCCAGCGCCTCGATCATGGCCACACTCAGTTTCAGCGACTGCCCGGGCAAGTGATCAAGATTCAGCAGCATCTGCCAGGCGCGTCCAGCCACATGATCACGGATGGCGCCGGCTTTTCGGCTACCCGACTGGCACGCCTGAACGAACCCGACGGCCGACTGCCGGTACCAGAAATCCACCCCGAACCAGGCCGGCGCCGACCAGTGGAACCAACCCTGGCGCATGCCGATCACGAACACCGCCGCGCCGGCGCCCACGATCACCGCCGACAGCAACACATCACTGCGTCCCAGGTAATAGACCGACAGGTAACG
>SL_3KL_010_SEDDRAFT_10002143_pt1 | contig 18063 bp, 16 predicted proteins | sample SodLakKL_010_SED_2_FD_10381 | JGI IMG/M metagenome (IMG submission 10381) | reverse complement strand
TCCCTGATGAGGGTCTCGGCCCGGTGCCCACGAATGACGTTAGAAACGGTGATCTGATAGATATCATCACCAAAACCGGCAATAAGGGGTTCATCCATTTGTGCCACTTCCAATGTTCTGCCCGGCACCTGATCCGGGGCAGTCACTTTACGGGCTTCTTCATCAACCGGCACACCTGATGGAGGGGTAACACACCCGGCTATGGCAGCTGATATAAGGAGGAGCGCTCCGGCAATGAGTATAAGGTACGACGATTTCATATGATCATCCCGGTATCGTTAATTATTATCATACGATTGTATAGATTCAAGAAAGTTCTGTATTTCCTCGAGATTTCGTATCTTTATTGCTCCGCACTCACATAGATCAGCGATAAGCCGGGCCGCCTCCCCATCGGTATGGTCCTGCATTGCAGTATCCATGCCATAGATCGCAGTCTTCTCTTCATAACCTTTCAGGCCCCTGATATTGGCGATATTCCCCTTCCCAACCGGCATATTAACAAGGATTATGAGATTCGCATCACTGAGGTATGTATCAAGCCTGGATACTGACTGGTCTGATATTGGCGAAAAGGGAGGCTCAGCGATGACCGGAATCCTAAGCTCTTCTGCTGTCAGATAATCCGAGTCAAGAATATTGAGTACTCCGGTTGTGATCTGCATACCTTTTTTGTGGAGGGTCCGCATCAGCTCCGATCCCGTGCCCCCGCCGCATATCAGGTGAATGATTCCGGATCTCGATACTTCCTCTTCATTAGCATACATCAGGAGGATATAGGGCCTCCCGGTGAGGGGATGCTTCCTGACGATGACCTCCACCCCATAGACCGACTGGATATGTTCTGACGTCAGCACCTCTGCAGGTGGTCCAATTGCATAGATCTTCCTGTCTTTGAGGAGAATAATCCGGTCACAATAGTATGAGGCGAGATTTAAATCATGGAAGACACTGATGACCGTTGCCCGTACAGTCTCGCGACGGATGATGCTGAGGATCTCGATCTGGTGGCTGATATCAAGGTTCGATGTTGCTTCATCAAGAAGGAGAACTTTTGGTTCCTGGGCAAGTGCCCGTGCGATGAGGACTCGCTGCCGCTCCCCCCCGCTGATTGCATTGACTGAGGTTTCCGCAAGATGGTCAACCGATGCCAGCTTCATCGCTCTGTTGCAGATGGCATGATCCTCGCGGCTTTCGGAAGCAAATCTCCCGATGAAGGGATGCCGGCCCATCGTTACGATCTCCCTGACGGTATAATCGAACTGTATAGCAATCTCCTGTGGAACGACGGCGACCTCCTGGGCGAGCTGCCGGAAGGTGAAATTTGCCATATCCTGGTTATTATAGTAGATCTCGCCGGAGTCCGGTGTGACGATCCGGCTCATCGCTTTCAGCAACGTCGTCTTCCCGGATCCGTTTGGCCCGACGATCCCGATCATCTCACCCTGATCTGCGGAAAATGCAATCTCTTCGAGGATCTGTGCGGCTCCGTACCGGACGTCCAGGCCGGTGATCTCTACTGCTTTCATGACCGCATCCGCCTCCTGAGCAGATACATGAAGAAGGGCGCCCCGAAGAATGAGGTGATGATCCCAACCGGCATCTCATTGCCAAATGTCCGTGCAAAGGTGTCGGCCCAGAGAAGGAGGATGCTGCCTGCAAGAATCGCAGCAGGAAGAAGCACCCGGTGATCCGGCCCGACGATATTTCGCATGATATGCGGGGTAATAAGGCCGATAAACCCGATTGCACCGGCGATAGAAACAGCAATCCCTGCAAGCAGTGCGCTTATGAAGAGGAGGATCACTTTGAGCTGCTCCACATTGACACCAAGATGAATCGCATCCTCTTCTCCAAGAGAGATAATATTGATATCCCTGGCGAAGATGTAGATTGCGATACATCCGATGGGGATGATCAGACCGATGTGAACCTGACTCCAGGAGACCGTCCAGAATCCCCCCATCAACCAGAAGATGATCTGATGCAGGCTCTTTCCGGCGGTGTACATGAGAAATGAGAGCATCGCCGAGAGGAACATCGAGAGGGCCACCCCGGTCAGGAGGAGCGTCTCAACCGGTACCTTTCCCCCCTTGCGTGCAATCATGTAGACGAGAAAGGTTGATCCGACTGCACCTATGAACGCAAAGACAGGAAGGCCAAGCCCTGCGAGGAAGACGATGGAGATAGCTGCACCAAGTGATCCCCCTGCCGATGTCCCGATGATGTAGGGATCAGCCATCGGGTTTTTGAAGAGACCCTGCATCGCTGTCCCTGCTGTTGCAAGCGCTGCTCCGACAAGCACCGCGGCGATGACACGCGGGAGCCGTATCTCAGAGATGATCTGATAATGTGTCGGATTTGTGAGGATGGAACCGATAGGAATACTCGTTGGTCCGATCAGGACAGCACCTGCCGCGCTCAGGAGGAGGGTAAATGAGAGGGCAAAGAGGATAAGGGGGTTCCGGGGGTTCATTCAGTTCATTGTACTTGATTTAAAGTAATTAAATTTTATTGAAAGATTCTATTGGTTATAGTATTGGTAGTATTCGCAATGAGATACCTCATTTTACTGCTCTCTCTTCTTCAATGGATTTATTGGACTGACTGATCCATGTTACCTGAATGATGACCCCGCTTGAAGCCCGCATCAGCTATACCTTCAAAGACCAAGCCCTCCTCATCCGCGCTCTCACCCGCTCTGCGTACGCACGTGAGGCAGGCCTCCCTGATGGGCAGCATATGGATGCGCTCGCCGTCCTTGGCGATGCCGCCATTGATCTCTTCGTCATTGAGGAGATCATTGCAGCCGGCGAGTATGACAAAGGTATTATTACGAACCGGAAGGTACATGCCGTCAATATGCTCAGCCTCAGAATAGCCGCAGAATCCCTGGATCTAGGCGCATATGTCTTTTGGGGAAAGGGTGAGATGAGCCAGGAGATCTGGCATTCCGGGAGGGTTCTTGCCGAATGTTATGAGGCACTCATCGGCGCACTTTATCTTGATGGGGGTATCCCTGTCGTAAAAAGGGTGATTGCGGCATCCGGCATCGGGAATAATAGGAAAGGTTGAAGTAATGTAGGCGGCGATTTTACTATTGTTATTCATATGAAGACTCTCCGGGAAAAATTCGGGGTATGGAGCGATCTATGATCGGACGGATGATAACGGTCGCTGGTGAGATTGCAGGTCTCACCTGTCGGGGAGGGCGCCCGGCAAATGAAGACTCATTTACTATTCTTAATCTCCCTGACGGCTATCTGATCGCTGTGGCTGATGGCATCGGTGGGCAGGTTGCAGGAGATCGGGCCTCATCGATCGCCATCACAACACTCCGTGACTATTTTTCGGAGGCATACACTGGAGGTCTCCCAATTGATCAATGCCACCGATTACTCAAAGAAGGGTTCTCAGCAGCAGATACTGTGGTGAAGGCTGCGGCGACTGGCGATGCGAAAGGTATGGGAACCACACTTGTTGCAGCCTTCATCAGACGAAGACTTGCTATCATCGCACATACCGGAGATTCCCGTGCATATCATCTCTCCGGCCGTGTCGTCTCGGTCACCCGTGATCATTCACTCATCGCTGATATGGTGGAACGGGGTCTCCTCGATCCGAGTGAAGTGGTTCATCATCCGCTTCGATCCTATATCACACGGAGTATTGGTGGAGATTTTGTCGTCTCGATGAAGTCAGTCAATCTCCATCCCGGGGATGTCCTCCTCCTTGCATCTGATGGTTTCTATGAACACCTCGATGAACAGATACTTTGCTGTGAGTCACTCCGGGACAATCCGGCAGATATCCTGACACGCCTGATGCATCGCGTCCTCTCTGTGACAAAAGATAATGCAACCGGTATCGTCTACCGCTCTCCGGTCTATTTCCCTGGCCCGAAAGAGCAGTAGGGAACTCAGACTTCTATTTTATCTGCGAATCTTTTTCTCATCGTCAATCTATCTTGTAGTATGGCGCAGGTGACGATCTATGGAGGGGCAGGGTCTATCGGTGGTAACAAGATTCATATCAGGGAGGGATCATCCGGTCTTCTTCTTGACTTTGGTATTGACTTTTCACTGTACTCCCGGTTCTATGGTGACTTTTTAGCACCGAGGAGCGGACGGGGAATCTATGACTACCTCCATCTCGGTCTTCTTCCGGCGATTGCTAACTACCGGCTGGATCTCACACCTCCTGATCTGAGCTTCACCGGGATGCCGGAGATTCCGGTTGATGCCCTTCTTCTCTCTCATGCCCATATGGATCACGTCGGCCTTGCCGGGATGCTTGACACAACAATTCCGCTCATAGCATCAGGTACCACGCTTGGCCTTATCAAGGCGATGCAGGACTCCGGACCCGCCAGGATGGGATCTGATCCTATCTACACAAAGGAGCGGATCCCCCATGATGAGCGGACCCTCATAGTCGGGAAAACGGCCGCTATCGGGCGGGATCTCATCGTCACTGATGAGATCACAGATGCCTTCAGATCCCGCATAACGACCACCCCGCAGGGAAAGGGAATCACCACCAGCGCATCAATTTCACCAATGAATGAAGTGAACTTTCCGTTTTCCATCGATGCATATCCGGTTGATCACTCCATTCCAGGAGCAACTGCATATCTTCTCGGGGATGATCTCTCAATCGCCTATACAGGGGATATCAGAACGCATGGCAGGGAGAATACCGGGACATCACGGTTTGTTGATGCAGCACGAGCTACGGGCACACTCATTATTGAAGGTACCCGGCTTTCACGAGAAGACGATCATCCTTTCCCTGACGTCTCGGAGGAGCAGGTTGCAGCAAACTGCCGGCAAGCCGTCGCAGAGGAGGAGGGACTGGTCATAGCAGATTTTTCGCCACGGAATATCGAGCGGCTAACGATATTTCTGGAGATTGCAGAAAAATGCGGGAGAAGGCTTGTCGTAACAGCAAAGGATGCATATCTCCTCCAGGCAATGGCAGCTTGCGGCCATCGAAACCTCCTTCCATCGCTCCTGATGTATGGGGGTTTTTCAGAGCCCCGTATGCCGGTATGGAAGAGGGGGCTTTTCGATCAGATCACCCCGGTCTCATCCGGGGAGGTGAAACGGGATCCCGGGAGCTTCATCCTCTGTTTTTCGCTGTATGATCTCGTCGCACTCCCGGATATCGCGCCTGACGGTGGATCATACATCTCCTCGACATGTGAAGCCTTCAATGAAGAGATGGCACTTGATACCGCCCGTCTCCATGAGTGGCTCGACCGTTTCGGAATTGGCTGCCATGGTCTCCTCGGCAGATCCCCGGATGCCGTAGGCTTTCACGCATCCGGCCATGCCTCGCCTCGGGATCTTGAGGCTATTGTCGACCGGATCGATCCCGATCTGATCATCCCGGTACATACGACTGCCCCGGAGTGGTATTCCAAACGATGGGAGCAGGTTGTAATCCCGGAGAACGGAGAGGAGATCACGTGCTGAAGACGGCATGCAGATACTCTCTGGTATAATGTTCTCCAGAAAAAGAGACCTCATGATTCTCTCTTCGTATACTGACCTGCTTAAACGGTCCTCTGAGATTATTGAGCTCATCTTCGGTGAAGTAGTGGGTGATAACACCCTGTCTTAAGAAGGTGAACGGCTCAACCTCCTCCCCCTTCCCGGATCGCATATCGTTTCTGGAGAAGACGGTGCAATGGAATGCACCACCATCTGCCAGCACCCGTTCTGCCTGGCTGATGAGGAGTGGCCGATCTTCCTCTCTCAGATGGCCAAGGATATGAATTCCGATGACTGCATCAAATGTGTCCCCACTGAAGGGAAGATGGCATGCATCCCCGATAACAAGTTCCCCTGCTTTTCTTCTGCAGAGTCTGATCGCTTCTTCTGCTGAATCAATCCCGATGATCTGCCAGCCTCTCCCCTCCATCGCTGCAATATGCTTTCCGTTACCACACCCGAGATCGAGCACCCGTGCGCCTGAAGAGAGATCGGGGAGTGAAAACGGCACCCCTCCATAGAGTGCGCCCCTCATCCGGTAATCGGTGTTCCAGGCTTTTCGAAGGGCTCCTGAATCGAGTCTGCCCATATAGATTCATAGTTTTCTGAGATGATATTATCCACCTCATGTTTGGAATGCAACGCTACCACCATCTCCTCGCCCTTCTCGGGGTGATCATAGCGACAGTGATGGCGACCGAGGCGATGATCATCGCCGGATTTCCTGCGATAGAGACTGAATTTGGCGTTGCATCGGTCATCATCGCATGGATCCTCCCGACGGTGATGCTCGTTGGTGCCGTGATCCTCCTTGCCATCGGATCACTTGGTGATATAATGGGGAAGCGGTGTGTCATTCTCACCTGTCTCATCGTCTATGGATCTGGTGTTGTCCTTGGGGGATATGCTCCGGATATGATCACCCTCCTTTTATCACGGATGCTCCAGGGAGTCGGCCTTGCCATCGCTCCGCTTGCATATGCACTCGTTGCTGAGGAGACACCTCCGGAATGGGTGGCGACGGCAATTGGTGTCCTTGCTGCAACGTATGGGGCAGGGAGCTTCCTTGGGATCATGTTTGGTGCATACATCATCGAACATCTCGGCTGGAGAGCCTGCTTCCAGCTGATGATACCTGTCGTTCTCATCATCATCATCGCCGCATGGTTCATCCTTCCCCGTCATGGCGCTCTGAGGGAAGGATCGATCGATATGGTCGGGATGGGTCTCTTTGCGGCCTCGATCCTTACCGGCATGATCTCGCTGACACAGGGTGGCCTTACAGGGATGACAAACCCGATCGTCTGGGCTGGCTTCATTGCATCGGCCACCTTTCTCCTCCTCTTCCTCCGCCATGAGAGGCGGACACCTGATCCCCTCCTTAATATTGAAATGGTTCGGGAGGCCCCGTTTCCTGCGATTACGATAAACGCATTCCTCGTCGTCTTCGCCTTCTTCATCCTCCTTCAGCTGATGCCATACATCATCTCCCATCCTGCAGGACTTGCTCTTCCCATCATATTTGTGGGTATCCTTCTGATGCCCGGTTCCCTGACCGATATGGTATCCGGACCTCTTGCAGGGTACCTGGTCTCAAAAAAGGGTGTTGTACTGCCGTTTCTCATCGGGAGCATCTCTCTCCTTGTCGGTAGCGGGATCTTCTTCCTCTTCGAGCTCTCACCACTCCTCCTCATAGCTATCTGGATGATATTTTCAGCCGGAATGTCGATCCTCCTGACCATTGACAACATGATAGCCATTGCTTCTGCTCCCCCCGGCCAGACCGCAACGGCGAGTGCATTTCTTCATACAATTCAGAGTATCGGGGGAGCCCTCGGACCGATCGTAGCTGGTGCCGCACTCACGTTATACCCGGCAGAAGAGGCCTTCTCCCTGATATTCCTCATAGTACTGCTCGTATCAGCAATCATCCTCTTCCAGTCTGCTGTCATCCGGCGGTACCTCCCGTAAGAATGCAATGCGGCGGGGATCATCGGTACAATGATCGGGCATTATGATTGAGTTTTGAGAAAACAGGGGTTAACAGAAAGTATAAGATAACCAATACAGCATACTTTTGCAGAAGATGGGGATTATATCGTCTCTCTTCGAATATAGATAGAGTACAACCGGGGATACATATGAGTCTGCTCAAACAAGCCAGAGCCATCTGCCGGCACCATGATGCCATGGATCTCTTACTCGGCACGTACAGGTATCTCTCTCAAAACTGCATGCCAGAGAAGGGGATCATGACAGCACATGAGCGATTGACCGCCCCTGGAGACCATGTGGTCATCGTGGGGGGTGGAGATGGCGTTACTGCGCTTACAGCAGGGAAGATTACTACAACGAAAGGTTCGGTGGCGATATATGAGGCCGGTGATCGAGCCTGCCAGGAGATAACAGATAGAATTGGACTTGATGGTCTTTCATCCATCTGTTCTGTACATCATGCCCTCGTTGGACCGCATATCGATGTCTATGGGGGAGATCCAACCTCTGCTTCCCGGGTTCATCCCCGTGATATTCCACCATGTGATGTCCTTGAACTCGATTGCGAAGGGGCTGAAGTTGCTATTCTGCGGGATCTCCGGATACGCCCACGTGTCATCATCGTTGAGATCCATCCTATCCATTTCTCTGAGGATGCCTGCTGGGTACTCGGGAGGCTGGATGAACTCGGGTACCAGGTAGTCTATCGGAGCGGCCATGATGGGATCGAGCTTGATGATGCTGATCTACAAAAACTCCTCTCCGGCTCAAAGCATTGTGGCATTATGCTGAAGAATGGAGCCCGATCCCCGGCGGTGGTCGCCGCTCTCCGGGTTGATTGATCAATCTCTGGTATCTTTCTGCCTTTCTTTTCAATGGAATATCAAAAAATGAGTGTGAGGATTCATCCTATGCTGGGGCGCTCTGATAGAGCATCGTTACATACCGCCATGTAAAGAGCGAGAGTGGCGGGCCGAGGAAGAGAGCGATGAGCCATCCGAGAACCGGAATTGCCGATAATGCCCCGATGATAAAGGCAAAGACTGTGATGATGATCCAGAGAACGATAATGGCGACGATATAGTCGAGCCATCCTATCTTTCCAATATGCTCAAAGATCGCACCAAAATTGAATGCCTCCATAATGTTATCTGTCTTTGCAAACCTGACGACGCCTGTGTATGCGATGAATGAGATGATGATCGCAACAACGAAGGCTACAAGTAATCCGGCAAGCAATTCGAGTACTGCTCCAAGGATCAATTCGTCAGGCACCACCCCGGTCATCTCACCCATTGCTGCACCGGCGATGATGAATGGCAGCATTGCTGCGCCAAAGATCACCAGGATGACGATGATCGGGATCATATAGATGAGTGCGACGATATTCAGCTTCCAGCCATCGACAAAGAGCTTCCCCCAGTCATCAACCTCTGGTGCCGGTTCCTTCCCGGAGAGAATAGAGACGAGGTATCCGTTGAATACCGGCACAAGGTAGAGGGTGATGCTTGTTATCAGATAGGCGATAACGAGCAGTATCCACTGCTTCCACTTCCCCCAGACAGCCTCCAGGGCATAGGAGAATGATTCGGATGCAATTGTGCTGATTGACATGATGAATCTTGTTGATTTTTGATGATATGGTATATAAATCATCCCTGCCCTCTTCCAGGGATGATGCCATCACAACGGCTGTCTTTCCGGCTTTAGAGATTAATCGTCTTCCAGCGTGAGTGATCTACTCATTTTCCAGGCTCTCTCGTGCCTTCTTGAGTTCCTGCACCATCTCATCTGTCGTGGTCGGATACCTGAGATCGAGTGCACAGATCCGCCGGACGACCAGATCTGCAACGAGTGTTCGTGCAACCCACTTGTAATCCGCAGGGATGATATACCAGGGTGCTTCATTTGTGCTCGTCTGGAAGAATGCCTCCTCGTATGCAGTCTGGTAGTCATCCCAGCACTTTCTCTCACTAAGATCGGAGAGTGAAAACTTCCAGTGTTTATCTTCGTTTTTTAACCGGGATAACAGCCGTTCCTTCTGTTCGTCCTTTGAAATATTGAGGAAGAACTTCAGGATGATCGTACCATTTGCAATCAGATGACGCTCAAATGCCCGGATATCCTCATATCTGGTGTTCCAAAACGTATTATCCGGTTCGGCCACAGGGAGCCGCTGGTCTTTAAGAATTGCCGGATGGACTTTTGGAACAAGCACATCCTCATAATAGGATCTGTTAAAGATCCCAATCTCTCCCCTTCGTGGCATCGCCTTCCAGAAGCGCCAGAGGAAGGAGTGGTCAAGCTCGTATTTGGTAGGTACTCCAAAGCTCGTGACACGACATCCCTGTGGATTGACGCCCGACATCACATGCTTAATCGTTCCGTCTTTCCCTGCCGTATCCATGCCCTGAAGGATAATAAGGACTGAATAACGACTATCTGCCCATAAACGCTCCTGTGCGACAGAAAGTGCCAGCTGATTCTCTTCAAGAATCTCCAGAGCCCGTGACTTGACATTATTTTTCCCCCTCTCTTTTAGTGTGTCGTCCTGTGCCCAACCAGGATAGAAATCTTTCATTTTGACACTTTTATCGGGCTTCACAAGGAGCTTCTCGATATACTTATCCTTAATCATTCTATCTCAGGTTGTAATAATCAGGAGGTGTAATAAAGCAATAGGATCCTCTATGGGACTCAGATTCCTCCCGCCCCAATTATCTTACGACAAGTAATTGGAAGTGTATCTTCCTGAAACATCTATTTATAGCTGACCTGCAATGTAATCTCCATGGTACTATCAGGTCTGCACTGTCCACAGTGTGGGGAGATGACTGTTATTGCACAGCGGCCATCTGATAATGAGATCTGGATCAAATGCGGGACCTGTGACCTCTTTATCGGGCTTTCCGAGGAGGAATGGCACCGTATCCGGAACTCTCCGAACCTGGAGGAGAAGATACGATCCCTCTATCAGAAGATCCACCCGCATATGGAGAGGGTGCAGAGCTGCCGGCTCTGTTCAGCCAAACAGACGGGTCGGATGGCCGGTGGCTTCTGCACGCCCTGCCTCTCCAAAATCCTCATCATCATCCTGATTATCATGATCGTCTCCGCTTTTACCATCTGGTATGGGGTATTCTAAAAGGGTGATTGTTCAGAACCTGCCATCCTGTTCAAAACTCCGGTTAAAACGGATGGCAAGTTCTGCTTTATAGAGTTCTTTTCCAAGGTAGGCGGCATGGTCCATCCGGGAAACCCCGCCTCTTGCCTCGATCTCATTATATACGGAAGCCCAGTCGCCAGCCCGTATCGCAATACCGTCTTTTTCAGCAATGATCTCACGGTCTGAAATGCCGATCCGAAAATTCCCGCAAGGGTCATAGATGAGCTTCCTTTCATCGTCTGAAGGTTGAATCAATGATTTGTATCTGATCGGAGGCTCCTGCCGCCGCCGCTTCTCCTTGATGACAAAGAGATCGATGCCGAGATCCTTCGGATATGGTCTTCCCTCCATCAGTGCCATCATCATCGTTGCAATATGCATCTCCCGAACCGACCCTTTCGTCTTGTCCGAGTGTTCGCTTGAGAAGATGACTGCGGCACCGATCTCCTTTGCCATCGCTGCAAGAAGGGTGTTCACCCCTGGTGAGTCTGCATCAAGCAGTTCCACGACATTCCCTGCCCCGAAGAAGAGAGGATGATCTGTATCTACCGCAGCATATCCTGCCAGTGCCCTGACGAGTCCTGATCCGGCAGGAGGAAGGAGGGGGTCGGCGATGATGCAGGAGATTCCACAGGATTCAGCGGCCGCGATATTTGCAGAAAGCCCGGCCTCTCCCGGAACGATGACTGCCGCAACCCCAGCGTCTGCCACCGCAGGTCCGATGATCGGGATATTCTCTTCCTGGAGAGAGAGGATGAGATCCGCCCTTCCAAGAGCGGCCCGGATCAGATCCGGATCCTGCGTATCGATGGCAAGCGGCCCATCGATCCCTTCAAGCTCTCGGAAAACACGCCGGACATCCTCCGGGGTGGCATCAAATCCAAAGCCAAGATCGACAATATCTGCACCTTTGGTGAAGAGTGCAGAGACGGCAGATCTGGGGTCCGGATGGCGGTTGACATCCATTATCTCTGCACAGACCTTCATCCTGCTGCCGCCACCGATCTTCTTTCCCCTGATGACAAAGTCCGGGTCGGCCTCATCTTCGATCTCAGCAAGCCGCTCAAGAGCATGATCCCTCTTCATCCCCGCGATGAGATCATCTGCGGGAATGGTACGCGAGAGTTGTATATGGCCTACCCCAGGCAGGATCCTTGCCAGATCGCTCGCATGCCGCGGTCCAAGGAAGACCGGGACCCCTGTCTCCTTCTCAACGCCGGAGAAGTCAGCAGTACACATCCCTGAGAGTATCACCTGATCATAGTGAGAGCTCCGGATCAGGTCTGTAAGGTTTCTGGGGGAGATGAATGACGCCACCTCGCCTATGACCTCCACGACACAGTCATGGCCGGACTCGCTGGCAGCCCTTCTGACAAGGTCCTCAGTCTGGGTGCCGGTAATAAGAAGAATTCGCATGGATGAATGGTTGACCCGCCCCTACATCAAACTGGCGAATTGTCTGTACCGTGGAGATTATCTTCCAGGAAATTTCATGGGTATGTATGTCGAAGAGAAGGAGCAGGACGCTCCTCCTTGACTCGCTTGATGCGTATCAGGAAGCATTGGTCCTCAGGATGTTACTGGATGATGAACCGGGACTCATGGATCGTGCTGAAGCGTACTCCCGCCGGATTCTGTAAGGCGTAGATTACAATTAGATTGCAGAGGAGATCTATGAACAAATCTCAACTGTTGAGGATGAGGATGTCTGGAGCCGGACCGGACACCAGGAGGATGGATCCTATCTCTATCCCAATGAGGCAGCCCATGAGATGATTGAGGAGATCCTTGCTTCATTTCTGGCGGATGGTGAAAAATACATCAGACGGGGGATGCCAGACCTGGCACGGGAGTGTTGCAAAGGGATTATCATCGGACTCTGGAGAATCAGGAATGATCCCGCTGCTACCATGAGTGATGAGATTGGAGAGTTAATCCCCGATTGTACCCGGGAGGTTCTGGAGATCTGGGGGAATGAGGTTGGTGACCCCGCCCAGGTACAGCTCCTTCTGGAATGGATGAAAGAGGAGGGGATCCCGACCTGATCCAGTTCAGACGACGATCTTCTCTGCCATTATCTTCCCAGATTCAAAAGCCTTATCGAGCTTGTCGCTATCAGGGACGAACCGGACCTCCATTGTTTCGGTGACCGTAAACCCGGATTTTTTCAGTTCTTCTGCCACCATTGATGTGGCACCTCCGCGACCCCCCATCGATCCGAAGGTGAGTGCGAACCGCTCCCCCGTCCGATCGAAACGGAGGCTTTTGAGATAATAGAGGAGATCACCGATGCTCGGGTAGGGCATATCATTGATCGTCGGAACGCCGATCATGATCGCTTTTGACTCGAGAATATGCTTGACGATCTCTGATCGCTCATCCTGATGGAGATTAAAGATCTTCACATCAGCACCTCCTGCCATCACTCCCTCAGCAAGGGCATGTGCAAGCTTCTGTGTGGATCCATGCATGGTATCGTAGATGATTGTCACCTTCTTCTTCATGGAGGATCCTGTTGCCCATCCGACATATGCATTGATGACCTTTGAAGGATCGGTCCAGATCTGTCCATGGGAGGGAGCGATCATCTTCACCTGTGAGAGGAGGTTGAGCCCGGTCAGTTCATCTGCCTTCTTCAGGAAGAGCGGTGTCAGGGGAACGATGAGGTTTGCATAGAACTTCTGTGCCGCATCCATCAGGATATATTCAGGGATCTCGGTATCAAGCCTTCCGGTGCAGCAGAGATGCTGGCCGAATGCGTCGTTTGGGAAGAGAATTCCCTCCTCTGCATACAATGTGAACATCGAGTCGGGCCAGTGCAGGAGGGGGGCCTGGACGAACGCAAGCGTCTTTCCATCGATATCAAGGGTGTCTCCTGTCCTGATATGATGGAATACTGCATCCTTGAGAGAGGGGTAGTGGCGATGCAGTGCTTTTTCACAGATCTCGGTGCAATAGATATGAGCTTCAGGGAAGCGTTTGTGAATCTCAGGAAGGGCGCCAGAATGGTCCTTTTCTGCATGATTCTGGATGATCATATCGATCTTTTCATCCCTTCCCTCTGCAGCACACGCATCCTGTATTCTTCCCCACATCTGGGCGGACTGGCCGGGATAGACGTTGTCGATCAGCACCGTCTTCTCTCCAAAGATGAGATACGCATTATATGATGTCCCATCGAGCGTATAGCCATGGTATGTCCGAATATCCCAGTCCAGAGTGCCTACCCAGTAGACACCATCAGTGATTTTGTACGCTGTTGCTTTCATTTGTATAACCTGTTCGTGTGTTATAGAATGTTCTAAGATTTACGAACAAATACGGATTACGAAATTGTCCCGGCAAATGCTGTAATTGCTGAAAAAGCAATCTTTCAGTATCCTTATGTATCACAAGGCAGAATAACCCTGTATTACCAATGGATATCATCGGATTCCAACCAGAGTATGCGGTTATTGCTCTACTGGCAGTTCCATTCATCGGATCGTTTCTCTGTTACCTCATGGGACGCTACTCTCCTCCCCTCCGCAACCTGATTGCAGTCTCTGTTCCTGCCCTTGTCCTTCTGATCGCCGGCCTTGGTCTCCCCTCTCTCTCTCCGGATTTGAGCCTGCGAATTGCCATTGAGAGTGAGTATCTCTTTTATACACCAATTATCCAGATCAATCCCTTTTCGTATGTCGTTATTCTTATCACCGCCTTTGTCTGGATGCTCGGCTCAGTCTATGCCACCGGCTATCTTGGTGAGGAGGAGAGGACGAACCGGTTCTATGCCTTCTGGCTCTTTTCGTTCTTTGCAGATCTCGGTGTACTCATCTCCGGCGACTACATCACCCTGTACCTCTTCTTTGAACTGCTGACCCTCTCGGCATTTGTGCTGATCATCCATTACCAGACGCATGATGCGGTTGCTGCCGCGAAGAAGTATCTCTTTCTTGGATTATCCGGTGCTTTTCTTATCCTGGCGGGTGCGGCCCTCCTGTATGCCGGTACAGGATCAATCGATGTAGCCCCTCTTGCACCAGGGTCAGGCCTGACCAGCTCGCAGATCCTCCTCATTGCAGGGCTGATGATCCTCGGGTTCGGTGTGAAGGCAGGAATGTACCCTGTTCATATCTGGCTTCCAGATGCTCACAGCTCCGCTCCGACACCCGCCTCTGCGATACTCTCAGGACTGATTATCAAGGTTGGTGCGTACGGAATCTTCGTCGTCTGCCTCTTCATCCTCTTCCCTTCCGTCATCTCAGGCTCTCTCTCCTCTTCCGGCTCTCCCGCTGGTCTTGTACTGATATGGATCTCCCTCATCACGATGATCATTGCCGTCTTCCTCGCCCTGATGCAGACCAACTCAAAGAGAATGCTCGCGTACCACAGCATCAGCCAGATGGGATTCATCCTCCTTGGCATCTCCTGTGTGGTGTACCTGGGAGATGCGGGATCGAGCGGGTTTGCCGGGGGGCTCTATCATCTCATCAACCATGCCCTCTTCAAAGCCTCCCTCTTCCTTGCAGTGGGGGCCGTCTTTCTGGCAACAGATGAGCTGAATATGTATAAGATCGGAGGCCTCTGGCGCTCTATGCCGTTTACTGCAGTGGCAATGGCAATCGGAGTCTGTGCGATCTCAGGCATTCCGGGCTTCAACGGGTTTGTCAGCAAGGCATTCATTCATCATGCCCTCATCGATGCACAGGCTCTTGGTGGGTGGACTCTCCTTCCTGCCGAGGCGATCTTCTTCATCGTCTGCGGAGGAACGGTCGCCTCGACCGGGAAACTTCTCATCTTCACCTTCTTTGGTGAATCGAAGCTTCAGAGACTGCCTCTTGATACAACGCCCATCCCGATGAAGGCAGCACTGTTCGCCCTCTCGGTTGCGATCATACTTCTTGGCATACTCCCGGGTCTTGCCATCTTCTTTATTCTGCCAGCAGCAATGATATTTCCATTCTCCGAGTCAGGAATCGCATATATTGCCGGATACGCCGGATACGGGGGGGCAGGCATCTATTCGGCCTGGAATATCGGGTATGCGATCTTTGAGGTGAGTATCGGGATACTCCTCTTTATAGCCTATGTCTTCTGGGGATGGTTCCATTGGGAGAAGAAGGTCCCATCCCTCATCTCCCCTGATGCCTGGTATTACCGGGTTACCAGGGCATTTCATTCGACCGGCCGGTTTGTCGGGATCGATCTCCTCTCCGGAATACAGGAGATGACCCGATCAGCAGATGAGCGTTTTCAGGAGCGCTGGCATCTCTTCTCATGCAGGCACCGGCGAACCCTGATGAACCTCTCGACATTCGGGACCGGCATCCTCCTGATCACACTGGTCCTTGGGATCTACCTGATCATCATCATCCTCGCACCGGTCATCGGATGGTAGTTTCAGATGCCTGTGATACTCCTGACGATTGCAGTTGCCACCTCGAGAGGGAAGTAGGGTGCGTTTGGCAATATTCCAAAAAGGATGACCATAATGGCGGTACAAATCAGGGGGAGTTTGATGAGCCAGCTCGTCTGATCCTCAAAATCCCCGGACTCTGCCGGTTCTGAGAAATACGCATGGTAAATCGGGGGGAGGAAGTAGGCGGCATTTAGGAGTGCGCTTAAGAGAAGCAGAAGCACGTAGATCCATGCTCCTGCATCAAGGGCACCCGTTATCATGAACCATTTTGTGATGAATCCGGCGGTCAGAGGGATGCCGATGAGGCCAAGCCCCCCGATGGTGAAGGCCGCCCATGTATACGGCATCTCATCAGCCATCCCATGCATCTCGGAGAGGCGGGTCTTCCCGGTTGTGACAAAGATAGCTCCTGCACAGAAGAAGAGTGTGATCTTCATAAAGGCCTGGTGCATCATATGGGCAATCCCTCCTTCAAGGGCCGCCGGTGCAAGAAGGGCGACACCGAGGACGATATAGGAGAGCTGGCTAATCGTCGAGTATGCAAGCCTCATCTTCAGGTTATCCTGTGCGAGTGCGATGAATGAGGCGATTATAATCGTAAACCCGGCAATGGCAGCAAGGACCGGCGCGGCACCTATCTCAGTAAAGAGCTCTATGCCGAAGATATAGAAGATGATCCGGAGGAGGCCGAATGCCCCCGCCTTCACGACTGCAACGGCATGCAGCAGGGCGCTCACCGGGGTCGGTGCAACCATCGCAGCAGGCAGCCAGCCGTGGAGGGGCATGATCGCGGTCTTGACCCCGACTCCGGCGATGAAGAGGAAGCAGAGGAGCCGGAGGATATCTGTGCCTCCGGTTCCGGCGAGTATCCCCCCCTCGGCAAAGTCAAGGGTTCCTGTCATCGTGTAGGTAAGAATGATCGCAAAGAGGAGGACGATCCCCCCGGTCATCAGGTATGCAAGGTACTTCTTCCCGGCAGCCATTGCCTCCGTTGTCTGGCTATGTACGACAAGGGGATATGTGGCAAAGGTCAGGATCTCATAAAATATGAAGAATGTAAGAAGATTGCCGGAGAATGCAATCCCGACAGTCGATGCGATACAGACAGCAAAACAGAGATAATAGCGTGTCTGGGCATGTTCATGCAGGGATCGCATATACCCGATCGAGAAGAGCGAGGTGACAATCCAGAGGAACGATGAGAGGAATGCAAAGTAGATCCCAAACATATCGACCGTCAGGGAGAACGGGACCCCGGGCAGGAGGGTGACCGGTGCCCATTGGAGTGCCCACCCATCAATAATGGCCTGGTACATCGAAAATATCAGGACACACTTGATGAGAGCTGCTCCCATCGTCACCCCCTCATTGACATACCGTACTCTGTTCCCAAAGATGGCGATGAGTATCGCTGCAGTTAGTGAGATACAGAGTGCAATTGCCGGTGTTGCAGATGCAATCACCTCCCCGCTCATATCCCGCCTCCAAGGAGTATTCCTGCGGCAGGCCTGATCATCTCCATCGGAATCTCAACGAAGAACCCGAGGAGGATGGAAGCGCCTCCGAGTATCAGAATAATCATAATCGAGGGCCATGGTGTCTCATGAAGCCGGTGTTCCCGATGCGATGGCTCAAAGTACGCGAGACGAAATATCCTGAAGAAGTACAGAGCGGTCAGCAGAGTCCAGAAGAGGATGACTCCCGCATAGATCAGCAAACCGATCTCGATTGCTGCGTTTGCGACATATATCTTACTCATGAAGCCGCCACTTAACGGAATGCCGATGATAGAGATGGCTCCGAGTGAAAAACCTGCCATTGTATAGGGCATCTCATCCGCAAGTCCACGGAAATCCTCAATCATTCTGATGCCCGCCTGAATCAGCAGTGCATCGGCTGCGATGAAGAGGCAGACCTTCGCAACGGTGTGGGTGATCATATGGAGCATTGCACCTTCAAGCCCTGCCGATGTCGCAAGGCTGATACCAAGGACGATACATCCGATA
>SL_3KL_010_SEDDRAFT_10002142_pt1 | contig 18065 bp, 11 predicted proteins | sample SodLakKL_010_SED_2_FD_10381 | JGI IMG/M metagenome (IMG submission 10381) | reverse complement strand
AATTCTATAATCATTTCCTGTTCGCCTGCCGTTAAATAATTAATATGACCTCTGTCTCTCAGCAAATATGCAGTGCAGTTTGGCATCATCGCTTCAGCCTGTGGAATGACCAGTTCAGCCGGAAACAAACAATCTTTTTCTGCTGCCATTACCAGGGTAGGGGCTTTGCATTTTTTCATATCAGCAGGATTCACATTACCGGGCATTCCAGTTTTGATTTTTACATTATCAATACTTGATTTAACTGTTTCAAAGGTATCTTCATCAATATTATCCTCGGAAATAGCCATGGGCAGAATGCATTTGATAAGCCATTTATCATCGCCTGTTATCCAGTACATGATCATGGGGAACATCATACTCATACTTTTATAGGCAGGAGCATTTTTAATACCCGATGGAACAAGCAGTACCGCTTTTTCTATCATCTCAGGTGAGATACACATTGTTTTCGCCAGGATGCCTGCTCCAAAAGAAGAACCGAAACAAGCCATTTTTTCTAATTCTAAAGCTTCTATTACAGCACTTGCCCATTTTCCATAATCATAATTCTTAGCAGACAAAGATACTTCCGCACTTTTTCCCGGATGCCCAATGGTATCAACAGCATAGATATGAAAATCTTTAAGTAAAAACTTCAATGCCAGCAAATTGTAGGCTGTAGTTGAATTGCCGCCATGAAAAAGCAGTAAAGGCTTCCCTTCCATATTGCCTGTTTCAATTAGATGGGTTTTGCCGTATGGAGTATCAACGTAAATATCATTGTATGGAACATTTAGCTTTTCAATTTGCTGATCGTAGAGTGCGAGCACCTTATTTTTTCCCTCAGCCGTTTTATAAATAGTAGCCATTGGTTCTCCTTTTAATTATAATTTAAAACATCCGCATTTATTATATACGAGTCTTTCAAATAAAGGAAACTTGCCGTGAAAACAGTGGATGGCCCCATCCATTTTCGCATAAGATCGTGATAGAATAAGTGCATGTAATTTAATAATCGTCAAAAAGAATATGAAGGGTTGGTTTCAATGATTATAGCAGTTGTCCATGGTTACCTTTTGCGTGGAACGGGTAGCAATCTATATGTGTCTAATCTCTGCCGGACTTTTTGCAGGCAGGGTCACCAGGTATTATTATTCTGCCAGGAAGAAGGAACAGAAGCTTTTGACTTTATTTCCAGCAGTGAGATCTTTGCTGAAGATAATCGCAGCACTAAAGTAAATTTCGAGCGAATCACCACCTATTCCGGAGCCTGTAAACATTACCGTCCAAACCTGGCGGGCATGCTGCCTGTTTACGTATATGATCATTACCCGGGTTTTGAAGTAAAAGAGTTCACCACCCTGGATGAAAAAGCACTTGATAGCTACATTGAAAGAAACCGCACAGCCCTGGAAACTGTTTTCAGGGATACTATGCCGGATTTGGTTATCAGTCAACACACCATCATGCAACCCGTTTATTCGTCACAGGCCCTGAACAAATGTGGCAAGAGAAATACCAGGCACCTGGCAACCGTCCATGGAAGTGCCCTGAACTTCTCCGTCCGTAAAAGCGACCTGCTGCGATGCTATGCTCTCGAAGGTATCAATAGCGTCGATGGTCTTGTCTTTGTCAGCAGTCACTCCCGTGATGATTTTATAAACTACTTTTCTGATCTTCCCAGCCTCAAAGAAAAGTGCCATGTAATTTTTGCCGGGGTTAACACCGGGCTTTTTCAACCCCTGGAGAACCGTAACGAAAAGCAGGAAAATGTTGATGAGCTAAAAAAGCTGCTGGATAAAACCGCTGCAGATAAAAAGAGTGGCAAAAGCAGTAAGGAGAAAGCTGAGTTCCAGGAAAAACTAAGGTTAGCAGAAAACGCTGCAGATGTAAACAAACTTATATCTTCTGTCCAGGATCAAAGTGATATCTGGGCTCCGGATCAGGATGCATCCGACAGTCTGGCCGGGATAGACTGGATAAATGAAAAAATAATTCTCTATTACGGCAAGTACCTCTGGACAAAGGGCATACACCTTTTACTGGCCGCCATGCCCCTGGTGCTGGAAAAATACCCTCGTGCCCGTTTAATTTTGGTGGGCTTCGGTGCAGCCAGGGAATACTTTGAAGCCCTTGTTGGATTACTTGATCAGGGCCGAATTGGGCTGGCCATTGAGCTGATTAAAAAGCCGGGCTCTTTTAATGGAGATAGAACGAACCATGACCTTTACAGTGACGGGTTGTCCAGGTTGTTATCTGATGAACAAATTGCCGCCCGCTACCGCAAGGCCTGCAAGGATAAAATCGGTCAGCAGGTCATTTTCACGGGAATAATGGGCCATGAACAGCTCAGGCTGCTGATACCCTGCGCTGATGTTACCGTTGCACCCTCTATTTTCCCCGAAGCCTTTGGTCTGGTGGTTGTCGAAGCTCTGGCCTGCGGGGTTTTGCCGGTGCAGACATACCATTCCGGTTTTGCAGATGTGGTTGATATCTATGAAGAAAACTTCCGGGATGTTTTTGCTTCAGCCGGAATTAAGCATCTCACCCTGGATGAGAATCTTATTCCCAGCCTGGCAGCCAATATCAATGCTGCACTCGGTTACCTGGAAGAAATAACTGAAAATGAAAGGGCTCAACTGGCCAGAAGGGCCCATAAACTGGCGGAAGAACACTTTTCATGGGACAAGATCGCTGCAAACTACCTCGACTTATAGCCAAGCAAGGCAATTGCAACTTCCCTTGCCTTGTCAGCGCCAGGCTTCAGGAAAAACATGAATATCAATGCCCCAGGATAGAGGCAGCCACAGGTAGGCAGCCAGGGCAATGATGATCACTCCCAGAATATTTAACAAAAAACCGGCCCGTACCATCTGTGGTATCGAGACATAGCCGCTTCCAAAAATAACAGCATTAGGAGGGGTCGCTACAGGCAGCATAAAGGCAAAGGAAGTAGCTGTTGTTGCCGTGATCATCAGGGCATAGGGATGAATAAACATAGCGGAAGCCATCGCCGCCATAATCGGCATCATCATAGAAGTAGTAGCAGTATTAGAAGTAAATTCTGTCAGGTAAATCACCATCGCTACAACGGCAAACATAATTAGAATCATGGGTAGTTCTTCAATCGCGGAAAGCCGCATTCCTATCCATTTAGCCAGGCCTGTTTCGGAAAAAGCTCCAGCCAATGACAAACCCCCTCCAAAAAGGAGTAAAATCCCCCAGGGCAGTTTTACAGCTGTAGACCAGTTGTTTAAAAAACGGCCTTCTTTTAAATTTACCGGGATTAAAAAAGTTATTACCGCCCCTACGATAGCTATTGCAGCATCATTTATTTCTGGGAATATTTCCTCAAGAAGAAAAGATCTGCTCAACCAGGCCAGGGCAACAAAAAGAAAAACAGCGGCGATTGCCTTTTCTTCGCGGGAAAAGGCACCCAGGTTTTTTAGTTCATCGTTGACAACATCCCTGCCACCGGGAATTTCTTTCAGCCGGGGTGGATAAGCAAACTTAACCATGTATTGCCAGGCAATAAGTAAAAATACAGTTGAAATCGGCAGCCCATAGCTGAACCAGCGGGCAAAGCTTATCGTAACCCCAAACATTTCTTCCACCACTCCGGCGAAAATAATATTAGGGGGTGTGCCTATAAGTGTTGCCATCCCACCAATCGAGGCTGCATAGGCAATGGAAAGCATTAAACAGGTCCCAAAATTAAAGCGTCCCTGGCGAACGTCAATCCCCTCAATATTCTGCCTGCTGATAATTTTTGCAACCTGTAATATCACGGCCAAACCAATGGGCACCATCATCATCGAAGTAGCCGTATTAGATATCCACATCGATAAAAAAGCAGTGGCTACCATAAAGCCCAGGATTAAACGGCTGGGGCTTGTCCCCATAATATAAATAATATGCAGGGCTATCCGGCGGTGAAGATTCCAACGCTGCATGCAAACAGCGATGGTAAATCCCCCTAAAAAAAGAAACACATTATGGTTTGCATATGGAGCAGTAGCATTAGCAACGGAAAGTGCACCGGTGAGTGGGAATAAAATAATAGGCATTAGTGAAGTTACCGGGATAGGAATTGCTTCCGTCACCCACCAGCAGGCAATCCATAAGGTGGAAGCCAGGACTTTTTGAGCCTCAGGGCTCATTTCTGCAGGGGTCGGCATAAGGAGCGCTACTAAAAACAAAACCGGCCCTAAAAACAAACCGATTATCTGCCGCACACCAAATTCGCCAACTTCCATACCCCCTCCATCTCCACCAGAATTGTCACTGGAGGTTTTTTCCGGGGTGCCACCGGGAATAATATCCTCTTCGGAAACATTGTTTTGATCCTGGATATCTTGATCCTTCTTTTCTGTCTTCGATTCACTGTTATGTATACTGGAAAAATCCAGCCTGATAAAGGCCTTTATCTGAAAATGGGCTTTCCAGAAGGATACCCATGGCTGTTTCAAATTAAACAATAGAGTTTCCATTAGAACTACGCCCCCAACTGTTATCATGGCTATGGATAAAGCAAAATAAACTATACTGCTGAAGTTATAATACCATGGTTTTCTATTTTTGTTCAAGATAACTAAATCTTCTTCTAATATCCCCCGCTAACATTTTACTCATAGCAACCCCTTAAGCAGTCATACTTTCGATCGATCTTACCATTGAAAGTTAAATGCAAACAGCAGCATACAGGTTTAAAAGTAGGAGACTATGTTATTGCTTATCAAGCAGGCAATTAATAATTGCTGTCGAATTATTTGTATACAATGGTTAATTGATAATTTTATTGTTGGGAGGTGTGGCAGTGAATAATAATTACGATGAGCCTGCCTTTGTCGATGTCGTTGCCGGCAATACTGAAAATGCCGGGGGCCAGATCGAAGCTGAAATAAGGGCACTCTGTTTCGAACAGCCCTTTGCGGTGCTATCGACTCAGGACGGCGGACAGCCATACACTAACTTAATCAGCTTTGCTATCAGTGAAAACCTTGATCAGCTTATCTTTTCCACGCCTGCCAGGACCAGAAAATACAACCTGATCAAAAAGAACAAGAAAGTATCACTTCTGATTGATAACCGCGCCCAGCAGCCCGAAAGTATTAATCTGATCAGGGCAGTGACTATTACCGGAACAGCAAGAGCTCTTTCTGATCCAAAAGAAGTTGAACACTGGTCAGATCTGCTTATCAACAGACACAATTACCTGGAAAAGTTTATCAAGTCACCTTCTTCGAGCTTGATCCTGATTGATATTATCCGCTTTTTCTATGTGCGGCGGTTCCAGGAGGTCTACACTTGGAAACCTGTCAACCGTTCATAGTCTTTCTGACAGATGCTCTTGACTACCCTGCAGAGCTTCTGGGGAATAAAGCCCGCAACCTTTCTTTATGTATAAAGGAAGAATTTCATGTGCCGCCCGGTTTCTGCATCAGTGCTGAAGGTTACCTGACTTTTGCCAGGCATAATGATTTACAGCAGCGGATCGACCTGGAGCTTTACCGGAAAGACTTTTCCGCTATGCGCTGGGAGGAAATCTGGGATGTAGCCCTGCGAATACGCTCTTTTTTTTTAAGAAGCATTTTACCGGCCGCACTGGAAAAAGAAATTATGTCCTATGCTTCTAAATGGCCCTCCGGAACAAAGTTTGCAGTCCGTTCTTCCGCTTCAGCAGAAGACTCCGCATCAGCTTCCTTTGCCGGTATCCATGAGTCTTACCTTGATATAAGCCCTGATCAGCTGATCGAAAAAGTAAAGCTGGTCTGGGCTTCATTATGGAGCGAACGCTCTCTCCTTTACCGCGAAGAGAAAAAACTTGATTCGCGACATAGCACCATGCCGGTGCTTGTCCAGGTAATGGAGCCAGGTAAAATTTCCGGACTGGCTTTCAGCGCTGAACCGTCCACCGGGCGGGAGGACAGAATTATAGTAGAACTAATCAGTGGTTCGCTCGACCTGCTGGTTGACAATATTGAAGAACCGGAACGGATTATATTTGAAAAAGACTCAGGAAAAATCTTGAATACCGACAGTAAGCGCACCATCTCTCTTCTTTCAGTCAATGCCTTAAAAAATCTTCGGATGAAAATCCTTGCTTTGGAAAAGATCTTCGGGCAGCCCATTGATATTGAATGGACCGGTGTTGAGGAAGACTTTACCGTGCTCCAGGTCAGGCCGATTACCGGTTTAGCCAGCGATACTGATGATGAGCGAGCCTGGTATTTAACTCTTACACCGGGGAAAAAGTCCTTGCTGGCCTTAACTGAAAAGGTTGAAAAACACTTGATCCCCAAGCTAATTAAAGAGGTTGAATCCTTCGGGAAAGAAGGCCCTTTTCCTGAAGATAGCGAGCTTTTTTTAGAGCGGCTCAAGCAGAGAGGGATCAGCTACAACCGCTGGAAAAAGACCTACTGGGATGATTTTATCCCCTTTGCCCACGGAATTCGTACCTTTGGCACTTATTACAATGATCTGGTCAAGCCTGATGATCCCTACGAATTTACCCTGCTCCTCAGATCGGAAGATTTACTTGCCAGTCAAAGAAACCGGAAGCTGGAAGCACTGGCGCAAATGCTTGTTAAAAACAGGGCCTTGAAAAAAAAAGTTGCGGACTTCCTAGCAGGAGAGAATGACAACAGCACAGTCCAATTTATGGAATATTTAAAGGCAGAAACAGATGGGGGAACCAACTTTGTCGCTGACTTTGAAAAAATGTTAACTGAACAGATGAATGTTTATTATGATAATGTTAGTCTGGCCGATGATCCCAGGAGTTTGCTCAAGACAGTATTAACCCTGGCAGACTCGACATCAGAAAGAAATGAAAAACCCGAAAACCTGACAATAAAACACAAACTGGAGAATGCTTACCTGGAAAAAGCAGGTCCCGAAAAACATGATGAGGCCTTAAACTGGCTTAGAATCGGCCGTCTTAGCTGGAAACTGCGTGACGATGACAATATTTTACTTGGCAAACTGGAAAACCACCTTTATTTATACTTAAAAGAAACCATGGCCCGCCTGCAGAAAGCGGGGCTGGCAGAAGATCTGCCCGGCCAGATCGAGCTTGACGAATGGCCTGCAGTGTTGGAAAGCCTGCAAGAACAGAAGAAGTATAACCCGCCTGTAAGTAAAACAACAACACGCACAAAAAAAAGAGTAGGGTTAAAACCGCGGCAGCTGGTAGGCCAGCCCTCATCAAGCGGTATAGTAACCGGAAAAGCCCGGGTAATCCGCTCGTTGGCAGATTTTAAGGATGTAGCAAATGGAGAAATCCTGATTTTTGATGCAGTGCAACCTCAAATGACCTTTATTATTTCTCTGGCTGCCGGCATTATTGAAAGACGCGGCGGGATGCTCGTTCACTCTTCAATTATTGCGCGGGAGTTAAAAATACCAGCAGTAAATGGAGTAAGCCAGGCCACGGAACTGATCGAAACCGGAGATCTGTTAACCCTCGACGGTGATCTGGGCCTGGTGGTTATAGGTGAACCCGAATTCAACCTTGAGCATGCTGACCTGCAGCGGTTCTAAAAGGATTACTCTCCTTGTTTTACAGTGAATCAGGACTATCCGGAGTGCAGCTAAAAATTATCAGAAAATATTATTTTTTTAAATAATAGCAGGAATAATTACTATTAATAGTGAAGTTTATTGATAGGGAAGTTATTAATCAATCTTTGATCGTGCTGGAAGTGAAAAATATGGCTCCGTCTCGCAAAACTTTAGATGTGGACTGCTGTAAAGAGATTATTGATAAAACATCTGACCTTGTTAATTATTTAGACAGTAAAGATCACCTTGTCCATGTCAACCAAAGCTGGAAGGATAAACTTGGCTATACTGATAGGGAAATCAAAGCTCTTACGTTATGGGATATAATCGCTCCACAATCAAAAGAACACTTCCACAGCATTTATCTGCAGGCAATCAATAGTAAGGCTGCTGTTAACGTTGAAACTGTTTTTATCTCGAAAAATAATAGCACTGTTCCGGTAAAAGGCAGTATAAGGTGCGATGTTGATAATAGCGGAGATGTGACTGGTCTATGGGGAGTATTTCAGACAACCGCTGGTAAACAGGGTGATGAAAACCTTAGGAACCAGGCAGAATTGCTGCAGACTATCAACGATAATATCTTCGACCTGGTTTCTTTGGCCGATCCAGAGGGTAATTTTACATTTGTCAGCAAGTCACATCAAATATTGGGATACCACCCTGAGTCTCTAATCGGTAAACCTGTTTTAGAATTCGTCCATCCTGATGACCTTTCGAAGATAGCCCAAACCTTGCAGGAATTTATCAGTAAAAAACTGAACGATATAAAGGCAGAATTTAGATACCGGTGTGCAGACGGCCAATACATATGGCTTGAAACGCTGGGAAGAACCATAACCGACAACCATAGCAATATTCGAAAGTTATTTTTCAGTTCGCGGGATATCACCGAGCGTAAGCTGGTCGAGCAATCTTTGCGTGAAGAGGAAGCATTCAAGCAGCTTCTATTAGATTTGGCTAAAAGCTTTATCAATATACCCCTGGAAGAATATGGTACTGCAATACATAAGATGCTGGCCAGAGTTGGCAGCTATTTGAATATAGATCGCATTTTTGTTTTTAAGCATGACTACAAACGACGGACAACCAGTGAAATCTACGAGTGGTGCGCAGAAGGAATTGGATCGGATAAAGGAAATGCCCAGGATACTTCCTTCGATTCCTTTACAGATATTCTGGAAGACATGCAAAAAGGGAAAGTTATTCAAATTCCAGATACCACCCGGATGACGGAATACCAGCTGATGAAACCATACTTCGAAAAACATGGCATCCTTTCGCTGCTGGCAATCCCCATGTTTTTTGAAAATATCAATATCGGTTTCGTTGGTTTCAGCTCTGTAAACCGGATCAGATCTTATACCGAAAAGGAAACCTCCATACTTCAGGTATTAGCAGAAATAATCTCAAATTCCCTGTCCAGGCAGCAATCAGAAAAACAGATGCTTGCTCAAAAAGAACGACTGGCAAATATTTTACAGGCTACGAGTGTCGGAACATGGGAATGGAATGTGCAAAGTGGCGAAACAGTTTTTAATGAAAGATGGGCTGAAATGATCGGGTATACCCTTGAAGAGCTGGCGCCTGTATCCATTGATACATGGTCGAAATATACCCATCCTGAAGATCTGGAAGCTTCCAATAAAATGCTTGAGAGACATTTCAAGGGCGAACTGGATTACTACGATTGTGAATGCCGTATGAAACATAAAAACGGCTATTGGATCTGGGTCCAGGATCAAGGCCGAGTCATCACCCGCACTGCTGACGGCAAACCGCTGCTGATGTTTGGCACCCACACCGATATTACCGAAAAAAAACAGGCCGAGCATGCACTGGCCGATAGAAATAAAATGCTTTCTACATTAAACATGTATAGCATTCAGCAGTCGGAAACCCGTACATATGATGAGCTGCTGGAGTTAATTGCTGTTCAGCTTGGCAATTACCTCGATGTGATCGCCTATACTTTCAGCGAGTACAACATCGCAAGAAATACACTTACGCTCAAAAAAATAAAAGCGGAACAACGGCTAATAGATCTGGCTGCCCAAATGGGAGTTGGGTCTTTTCTTGATATGGAAATTCCCTTAAACGACGAGCAATATTCAGAGATTACCTCATCCATTATTGTCATAAAAACAAATCTGGCAGAAGCATTACTGCATTCAATACCGGAAAGGGTTCCCCGAACGATCCAAAAAGTATCAGGAACAAAGTATCTGGTTGGACTTGGACATATCATTGAAGGTCATTTGTATGGCATTTCAATGATCGGGTTAAAAGATGAATTGAATACAGCAGCAGTTGATTTTTTGAAATCATATGCCTATATATCAGCCATTTCTTTACGACGACTGCAGGCAGAGGAAGAAATCCGCTACATCAGCCTTCATGATAGCCTGACCAATCTACATAACCGCTATTTTCTGGAAAAAGAAATGGCCAGGCTGGATACAACAGCGCAGCTGCCGCTGTCGGTAATCATGGCCGATCTGAACGGTTTGAAAATGATTAACGATACATACGGCCATTTACATGGCGACGAAATGCTTAAAGCAGTTGCCACCATTATCAAAAGCTGCTGCCGAAAAAAAGATATCATTGCCCGCTGGGGCGGTGATGAATTCGTGGTTCTGCTGCCCCGGACAAATGCAATAAAAGCTGAGACGATATGTAAAAAAATCAATACCAGGTGTAATGAGTTCTATATAGGAGATATTCCTATATCAATTGCCCTGGGAGTAGCCAGTAAAGCATCCCGGGAAGAAGACCTGATAAAAACTCTACATGAAGCCGAAGATGAAATGTATAAACAGAAACTGGCTGAAAGCCGGAGCACAAGAAGCACTGTACTGAGCGCCCTGCTAAAAACGCTGGAAGAGAAAAGCTTTGAAACTGAAAAGCACACACAACGTATGAAAGAAATCGCCCGGTTTATTGGATTAAAACTGAATCTGCCCGATGCGGAATTAACAAGGCTGGACTTGCTAATCACCCTGCATGATATAGGTAAGATCAATATTTCGGAGGAAATATTAACTAAAAAAGATCGACTGACAGAAGAAGAATTGGAAACAATGAGAAAACACCCGGAAATTGGCTTCAGGATTACCCGGGCAACCGAAGAATTCTCACATGTTGCCGAAGATATATTATCCCATCATGAGCGATGGGATGGATCCGGGTATCCAAGAGGTTTGAAGGGAAAAGAGATTCCACTGCTGGCCCGCATCACCGCCCTGGCAGATGCTTATGAAATAATGAGTTACGGGCGCCCATATAAAAAGGCTATGAGTCATCAAGAAATAGTTGATGAATTTGCCAGCTGTGCAGGCCAACAATTCGATCCGGAATTAGTTGATTTGCTGATAAATGATATCCTTATTGAAAACGAAAAAAATTTAACATCTTGACTAACCCGGTACTATAAAATAAATCAGAACGGCTTTCTGTGCTGCCCCACTTTGCAGGTTTCTAATTGCTCCACAACAAACCCTTTCATCCTTTCAATAGCTGGGGATTATTTCAATGTTTGCTTTTCACAAAAACAAAGATTGCCATAAATGTTTTTTTGGCTTCATCTGCCATGAGTTTTCAGAGCGCGGGAAATAACCAGGCGCTGAATCTCGGCAGTACCTTCCCAGATCTGATATATTTTAGCGTCGCGAGCCCATTTTTCCACCGGATATTCACGCATGTATCCATAACCACCTAAAATCTGAATGGCATCAACGGTAGTATCCATGGCCACATCTCCGGCGAAAAGCTTGGCCATACTGCCTTCAGCTCGCTGAAAGTGCATTTTATTGTTGGCCATCCAACCGGCACGCCATACAAGCAGTCGCGCAGCGTCTATCCTTGTCGCCATATCAGCCAGCTTAAACCCGACACCTTCATGAAGAATTATCGGCTTTTTAAACTGAACTCGCTCGGAGCTGTATTGGAGGGCATACTCATATGCGGCACGGGCAATACCTACTGCAATTGCCCCCACTCCGGGACGTGAATGCTCAAGCATTGCCAGGGCCCCGAAGGCTCCATCCGTAGATCCCGGTTCACCCGGCTCGCCGCCCAGACGGTTTTCTTTGGGAATTCTGCAGTCGGTAAGTATTACTTCTGATGTATGAGAAGCGCGAACCCCCATCTTTTTCTCCTTCTTGCCCATGGCCAGGCCCGGGGTATCTTTATCAATTATGAAACAGGCCAGGCCCGCCCAGCCTAAACTCTTGTCTGTGGTGGCAAAAACAACATGAAGGTCGGCAATGCCTCCGTTAGTAATAAAACATTTTGTCCCGTTAAGGACATATTCATCGCCATCCAGGACTGCGGTGGTCGAGATATTTGAAACATCTGAACCGGCTTCCGGCTCGGTCAGACACATGGCCCCGAGGCGTACTTCGTCAGGATCGCAAAATTGTTTAATATACTTTTTCTTTTGCTCCTCTGTACCCATAACCAGAATCGCCGTTGCGGCAAGCCCGGTGCTTAAAATAGCTGTTCCTATACCGGCACAGCCCCACCCCAGTTCCTCGGCCACAATAAAGTGGGTAACCTGGTCATTTATTCCTCCCCCACCATATTCTTCGGGAAAACCAAAGTGAGTCAGCCCCAGTTTTGCTGCCTTCTTTACAATATCCCAGGGATACTCTTCCGACTCGTCATATTCAACAGCCCGGGGACGAATTTCTTTTTCTGAAAATTCATGAACCATTTTTTGCATAGCCAGCTGTTCTTCGTTCAGGGAAAAATCTACCATAGCCTTTTGACCTCCTGAAGTTGCTCTGATTTTAAAAACTATTTACTTACACTCGCCTATCACGACTTTTTTTGAAATAAAATCCGGCTTATTCTTAACTCTTTGCCTGGAAAATGATTCAAAACAAACAACAAACTATTCAGTATTATAATTAAGACTAATAATACTTTTTGGTATAATTTTATTATTCCCCGCTCCTTTTATAATTCCTGCATGAAAAATAATTTATGATAATAAAGTAGATTTTTTAAACAACTTTTTTTCCTTCAGGCAGGAATTATGAAAGATGCCAACGAATATAGCATAACATACTTGTCAGTATGAAATTATTCGTTTTAGATACTATTAAGTTTGGGAGATGGAACCCGGGATGAGCGGAAGTATTTTTAAAAAAAACCATAAGCGTGACCTTTCAAGCGAAGCAAAAAGAAAGCAGCAGATCCTGGAAACAGCAGCCCAGGTTTTTGCGCGGCTTGGCTATTCTGCCAGCATAGACCAGATTGCCGAGGAGATGGGTGTAACCAAGGGCCATATATATTACTACTTCAGCAGCAAGCAGGAAATACTCTTTCAGATATTTAAGCAGGCGATGGAGTTCTTCCTTGCTGAAACCACAGCTGTAAACACACAAAATCTTCCGGCCGACCAGCGCCTTAAAGCAATATTTAAAAAACACATCATCGCCATCTGCGAAAACCGGGCCATTATGACCGTATTCATGGATTTACGCCGCGACCTGCTTCCCGATCACTGGCGTGAAATAGCAGTTAGCCGCAAAGAATATGAGGCTCTTCTGCAGGATTTAATACAGGAAGGGATAGACGGTGGTTATTTTATTTCTGAAAACAAAAAAATTCTCTCCTACACATTGTTGGGAGCAATAAACTGGGTCTATGTCTGGTTCCAGGAAAAAGGTGAATTTAGTAAGGATGAAGTAGCCGAAATTATGTCTGACTATTTGCTGCAGGGGCTAAAAAGATGGCCAAGCATGGATATTATAGAAACAGGCAAAACCGTAAACGAGGTTAAAATCGGAGAAACAGCTTCTTATAGCAAAACAGTTACAGATACAGATATCTGTCTTTTTGCCGGAATTACCGGCTATTATAATCCGCTTCAGCTTAATGAACGACTTGCCGGTAAGGATTCAGGCAGCAAACCGGAAATTCACGGCAGCATAATCTCATCGCTAATTTCACCTGTCATCGACATGATCCTGCCGGGTGTCGGCAGTTCAGCCCTTGAGACCACTTTCCGCCACAGGGCTCCGGTTTACCCCGGAGACATAATTACCGCCTCAGCAGTTGTTACAGAAAAAAATGAAACAGAGGACCTCATAAAAATGGACCTGCACTGGTTTAACCAGGACGGAATAAAAATAGCTTCCGGTGAGACAACAGTTAAACCTCCCCGCAAAGAAGGAAAATAGTTTAATAGTAAAAACGAATGACTTTTTGGTCTTTAAGTTATATTAACAACAATAAGGAGGCACTGCCAGTATGAGCGATCATCCCATTTTTAATGATGAACACCAGGCAATCCGTAAAACTATTCGTGAGTTTGTTTTGAAGGAGCTGGCCCCCCATGCGGAAGAATGGGAAGAAGCACAGGATTTTCCTTCAGATGTTTTCAAACGGATGGGAGAACTTGGCTTTTTAGGTTTGCATTACCCGGAAGAGTATGGAGGCCAGGGAGGCGACTACCTCTGCGGCGTGATCCTGGCCGAAGAAATGATGCGCTGCCTCTCCGGCGGCGTAGCCCTGGGTATTGGGGTGCAAACCGATATGGTCTGTCCGCTGCTGCATAAGGTCGGTTCCGAAAGCATCAAGGAACGCTTCCTTAAACCTGCCCTGCAGGGAGATAAAATTGGCTGCCTGTGCATTACAGAACCCGATGCCGGTTCGGATGTAGCTTCAATCAGGACAACTTCTAAGCGCGACGGAGATGATTTTATAATTAACGGACAGAAAATCTTCATAACCAACGGAGTCCGTGCAGATTTCGCGCTTTTAGTTACCCGCGAGCCTGGTTCCAGCGGTTCCAACGGCATCACTCTTTTCGTGGTCGAAAAGGATGCTCCCGGGTACAGCATTTCACGCAAGCTCGACAAGGTCGGCATGCTGTCTTCCGACACCGCGGAGCTGGCCTTTATGGACTGCCGGGTTCCGGCGGAGAACATGCTCGGCGAAGAGGGCCAGGGTTTTTACCACATCATGTGGGAACTTCAACCTGAGCGTCTTTTTGGTGCAATTTCCGCTATAGCCGGTGCTCAGATCAGCATGGACATAACCCTAAAATATGTCAGTGAACGCAACCAGTTTAACCGCCCAATCGGCAAGTTCCAGGCAATTCGCCACCGCCTGGCCGAACTTGCCACAGAAATCGAAGCATCCAGGCAGCTTAATTACTATGTGGCCGGCCTGATTAATGCCGGTGAATTTCCAGCCAAGGAGATTTCCATGGCCAAATTACTTGCCTCCCGAGTAGCCTGTAAGGTTTCTGACGAAGCATTACAGTTTCATGGCGGCTACGGGTACATGATGGAATATCCGATTCAGCGTTTCTGGCGGGACAGCCGCCTCACCCGCATCGGTGGAGGCACTGACGAAGTAATGCTCGAAATTATTTCACGCCAGTTGGTGCAGTAGCAATAAGTCAGTTAGGGATTTAAGCTGCCAGACAGCTTTACAAAACCTGGTTTGCCATGTGATGGCTCGTTATGCTCCCGGGCTTCAATTAGACATGCACCTAAGATTAGCTTTAATCCTTCAAACATGTAGAGCTCGGGATGCCAGCATTTAAAGGAGGGATTATGCCTGATGGATAATGAAAAAGTGAGCATTAATTACAAAACTTTGCCTGACCTTCTTAAATACCAGGTAAGGCAAAACCGCGATCTGCCATTTATCCTCTTTAACGACCAGAAGTTAAGCTACGACGAATTTGACCGGGTTACCAACCGCCTGGCCCGGGGCTTCAAAGATTTAGGAGTCAAAAAAAAGCAGGTTGTTTCTATCTTTTCCTCCAACTGCCCCGAGTATGTCATGACCTGGTTTGCCCTTAACAAAATCGGGGCGGTAATGGGGCCAATCAACACAGCTTTTAAAGAAGAAGAGTGCCGCTTTGTTCTTCAAAACTCCGAGGCAGTAGCTATAGTGGCCTCGCCACCACAAGCCGAAGTGCTTGAATCAGCTGCCGCTGAATGCCCTTATCTGAAAACCCGTATCTATTTTGGTGACAAACCCATAGCAGGCAGCATCACTTTTAACAGTTTACTCGAAGGTAAATCTGATAAACCCCTGGAAGATGAATACATAGACCCTGAAGATATTGCTTCCATTATTTATACTTCAGGCACTACGGGAAATCCCAAGGGTGTACAGCTAACACACTGGAATTATATCTGCGATACCAGCGCTGCGGCGGAATTAATGCCCCTCTTTACCGGGGACACGATCATGATGATCCTGCCCCTTTTTCATGTCAACGCCCAGGTAGCCACCATCACCGTTCCAATGATGATTGGCGGAACTGTAGCCATGTTGCAGATGTTCAATCCGGCAGTATTCTGGGAAGCAGTTGAAAAGTATCGGCCCGTCACCTTCAGCGGCGTGCCAACCATTCTTGCTATCCTGCTTGATGCTCCCGGAGCAGATACTGCCGACTTTAGCTCACTGCGCTATGTAATCTGCGGCGCCGCACCTTTACCCGTATCGCTTTTCCATCGTTTTGAAAACAAGTTCGGGCTGCACATACTGGAAGGTTACGGGCTTACAGAAGGCACCTGCGTTAGTTCACTAAACCCGTTCTACGGGGTTCGAAAAATCGGTTCCATAGGGCTGCCCCTGCGTGGTCAACAAATGGTAATCATGGACGAGCAGGGCAACATCCAACCCCCGGATTCGTTCGGTGAAATCTGTATCAAGGGACCAAATGTTATGAAAGATTACTACAAAAATCCGCAAGCTACCGAGGACACTATTAAAAACGGCTGGCTGCACACAGGAGACGTCGGCTATATGGACGAAGACGGTTACTTCTGGATAGTCGATCGCATCAAGGAAATGATAATTCGCGGCGGGGAGAATATTTATCCCCGGGAAATTGAAGAAGTGCTTTATCGTCATTCCAAGATAAATGAGGCGGCAGTAATAGGCCATCCCAGTGAAAAATACGGTGAAGAGGTTAAAGCAGTGATAGTAGCTAAACCAGGCTGCGAATTAAGCGAGGAAGAAATCAAGGATTACTGCAAAGAAAAAATGGCAAAATACAAAGTGCCCAGTATAGTCGTTTTTCGTGAAGGAATACCAAAAACCCAGACAGGCAAAATCGCCAAAAAAATCCTCCGGCAGCAGGAGGAAACAGCCGGGTAAAAACCCTGCAAAGCTTAAAATGTGCGCTGCATATAATTTAAACCATGATAGGGTTACCTGCATTCGGCAAAACAGTCACAATTTATTATATAATTTTGCATTTAAAGGCAGGATTATTTTGAGTGACATCGAATTAGCTATTACATACTAATCAGTATAATATAGTCGAAAATATATACTATTAAGTCTAAACTTATCGGCACGTATGATGTTAAAGCAGGGGGGATAACCTGGAAAATAAACAGCTCTAATTAATTTCAGCGGTAATATTAAAGGAGGTGCTCAAACTGAGCTCAATAAAATTGGGGAAAACAATCAGTGAAATCTCTATTGGCGATAACGCTTCTTTTACCAAAACAATTAGCGAAACAGACATTTATCTTTTCGCCGGCATAAGCGGCGATTTTAACCCGATGCATGTAAATGAAGAGTTTGCAAAAAAAACAATGTTCGGAAGGCGTATCGCCCACGGGGCAATTGCAACTTCGCTAATTGCTCCGGTTCTCGGCACAATGCTGCCCGGCCTTGGAACCGTGGCCATTGACACTTCTGTGCGCTACAAAGCGCCTGTCTACCCGGGAGATACAATCACCGCTACAGCAACTGTAGTGGAAATTTTTGAAGAAAAAAACCGCGTCCGCATGGACCTGAAATGGGTTAACCAGGACGGAACAGAAGTAGCCAGCGGCCAGGGAACAGTTATGCCGCCCAAGGAAGAATACAAGCAAATGTTTGGCCTGGAAGATTAGTTCTCAATAGAGATGACAATTAAGAGAGCCAAATTGCAACAAGCAGGCTAAAATAATAATCTTTTACGATTGAAAGACAATTTTTAGAAAGGGGGTTGGTTAATGTCAGTTCATCTGGAAGAAAACATTTTTTATGATGGAAGGATCCGCATGCCTTACAAATGGGCCGTGGGAAAAACCGGCAGTTTTTTCCTGACCCAGCTTCGCGATCATGCCCGCATCTGGGGTTCACGCTGCCCCGATTGTGAGATGGTTTTTATGCCACCCCGTAAAAACTGCCCCCGCTGCCTGGTAACCGACACCACCTGGGTAGAGCTTCCGCCTCGTGGTGTGCTCGAAACTTTTACCGTCGTGCATTTCAGTGAACCCTCATTACAGCCAATGAAACCGCCTTATATCTATGGGATAGTAAAACTCGACGGTGCCGATACCGGTTTAACCCACCTTGTAAACGAAATTGAACCGGACAGTCTGTGGCCGGGAATGCGCATGGAAGCAGTCTTCAAAAAGGCAAACCAGCGCAGGGGTGAAATTACCGACCTGCTTTATTTCCGTCCCGAAGGAGGTGCCCGCCAGTGACCGATATAGCAATTGTCGGCGCAGCCCAGACCGGCTACCGGCGCAGGATTGATGATG
>SL_3KL_010_SEDDRAFT_10002141_pt1 | contig 18070 bp, 14 predicted proteins | sample SodLakKL_010_SED_2_FD_10381 | JGI IMG/M metagenome (IMG submission 10381) | reverse complement strand
AATTCTTTGGTTACTCCATCCTCCTCCAGTTTCAGGGAAATATAACGCTCGTGGTGAATTAAATATTCTTTTACTTCCTGATCATGTTCGCAGTCCAGCATCCGGTCAACAAAATCATCCCGTTCCAGAATGTCTGATATGCGCATTAACAATCTCAGGTGCTGGCGTTGATCTTCTGCCATTCCCACCAGGAAGAAGAAAACATGAATATGATCGGTTGATTGGATTTCCTTTTTTTTCACTTCCTTTTTTATACCAGGATTGGAAATGATAATTTTTAATTTCGGCTTATGTACCCCTTTTAACTGTGCTTGCAGCATGGCTACCTGCGGGTGAATTAAAGAGGTGTCAATTGGGCTTTCTTCATTAAAGGAACCCTTAATCAATTCCGGGTCCAATTCCAGTTCCTTGGCGAATGATTTGGAAACCTGGTTCAGTAGCCCATCAAAATCATCCTTGCTGCGCTTCTTAATAAAAATCTCTGCCTCCACGATCAGTTCATCAAAGATATCGGCTTCCCTAAGTCCTTTTTCTTTTATCAACTCCATAAATTCATTTTCAAGTGAAGGATCCTGGTATTTTCCCATGCGGGCAAACCAATGATAAATGGCGCCTTCTCTGCGTGCATTTTTCCTGGCATAAAAATTATACCACAGATAACCCAGCAAAAAGACCAAAAATGTGAGAAGGATCGGTTGAGTTCCCATACTAAAGATCAGTATTCCGTATATCACAATCCCAAAATATTGCATATAGGGATAAAAGGGGGTTCTAAAACCGGGGTCATAGGCAGGGATTTTGCTTTTTCGCAATACAATAACCGAAACATTGACCAGCAACATCACCACAAGCAGAACCGTGCTGGCCATTTTTGCAATACCTTCGGCTGAAAGGGTAAGCACAAAAACCACAACCAGCGCTGAGGTGACCACAATGGAAACAGCCGGAACATGGAAGCGGTTTATTTTTGAAAACTGGTGGGGGATAAGTCTGTCTCTGGCCATGGCCAAAGGGTAACGGGAGGCTGTGAGGATGCCTGAATTTCCGGTTGAGGCAAAAGCTGCAAAAGCTGCAATAACCACCAACAGGAGTCCGGCATTGCCTGGCAGCCAATTCATAAAAACCTCCCCGGCAGAAGCGATAGGGGTCAGGTCTTCCTTCAATGCAGTATGGTCCATAACCGAAACCACCACAAACACCCCAATGGTGTATATGGCTATGGTAGTCATAAGGGATAGGATCAATCCCAGGGGAATATTTCTTTCGGGCTTTTTTACTTCCTCAGCTACGCTTTCCAGCTGGGTTAATCCGACATAGGAAACAAAAACAAATCCGATGGTTGTAAGCAAACCCATTGAACCAAAGGGGAGGAATGGAGTAAAAGTTTCTCTGACACCTGCCGCGCCAAGATCCGAAAAAATAAAAGTGAGGCCCTGAACAATAAAAAAACTTAAAATGGTTATAAGGGAAATAACCAGAATTTTTTGTAACCCTGAACTCTTTTTTGCCCCAAAAAGGTTGAGCAGCATAAAAACAATGGTAAGTGCAATGGCCACCTGTTTAATGGGCAGATCCAGAAAAAGCCCGGTATAAGCGCCGATACCCACCAGGCTGAAAGTTGTTTTCAGTACCTGGGCAATATACCTTCCAAACCCACCGATATTTCCCATCATGGGGCCCAGGCTGCGGTCGATAAAGTAATAGGAGCCACCTGCTTTTGGCAAAGCAGTAGCCATTTCTGCGATGCTGAGCATGGCGGGGATCATCAATAAACCGGAAAAAAAATAAGCCAGCACCACAGAAGGCCCTGCCTGAGCGTAGGCCAGTCCCGGCAGCAAAAAAAACCCTGAACTGAACATGGCCCCTGTGCTGATGGAAAAAAGATCAAACACACCTAATGTCTTTTTTAATTTGGCATTTTTTCCCATAACAGTTTTATTCCTTTTACTTCCTTTTACGAAATGCTAAATCATTTGGCAGTTTTCTCAGCCGCCGATGTTGTGAAAACAGTTTTTAAGGTTTATGGATCCTTTTTCGGGTTTGTGCCCCAGGGCGAGTTCTATGGCCTTTTGAATGCCCAGCTCACGGACATCAAACTCCAGGTCGCTGAAAAGACAGGGTTTCATTTTACCGTCACTGGTCAGGCGCAAGCGGTTGCAGTTTCTGCAATCTCCTCCCGTGCCTCCGTCAACGATGCCAAACTCTCCTGCCTGAAGGTCCATTTGCTTGATAAAGCGTGCTTCCAGGTCGTGTTGCCGGCAGTAATGTTTTACCGCCATCGCATCGGATTCATCGGCAGTGGATTGGATCACACAATTGATTTTTACCGGGCTTAGTCCGGCCTTTTTGGCCGCTTCAATGCCCCTGAAAACTTTTTGAATGTCGCCACCCCGTGTGACTTCCCTGAACTTGTCAGGATTTACGGTGTCCAAACTGATGTTCACACGGTGTAAACCGGCTTCATACAAAGGGTTGGCAAATTTTTCAAGAAGTATCCCGTTGGTGGTCATGGCAATATCCTTAACTCCCGGCACCTCTGCAATCATGCCTACCAGGGCAACAATATCTTTTCTCACCAGGGGCTCGCCTCCGGTGAGTCTTATCTTATCAATGCCCAGGGGTACAGATACGGCAACGATCTGCTGGATCTCCTCAAAAGTGAGGATGTCTTCATGCTTAAGCATGCAAAGCCCTTCGGCCGGCATACAATAATGGCAACGCAAATTGCAGCGGTCGGTCACCGAAATGCGCAAATAATTGATCTTTCTGTTAAATCGGTCTAACATTTACCAATGCTCCTTTTTTAATTTCATAAAGTCCTTTGGGTATGGACATAAGCGCCTTTGCGAGGCAAATGGCGTGTATGTGTGCAGAACCATGATATTCCACCGGGACGACCTCACCCTCTTTATTCAGGGAAACCGGCAGCCATTCCACACGGTCGGCTTTTTTGCGGCTGAAGTCAATCCCCATGGGCAGCCTTAAATCCAAAGGCTGATAATCGAGCCCCATCATTTTATACAACAGCGGTTTGGCAAACACCTCGAAGTTTATAAAGGAAGAAACCGGATTGCCGGGGAGCCCGAAGATGCAGGTATCTTTGGTTCTGCCAAAAACGGTTGGCCTTCCCGGTTTTACAGCCACTTTCTGAAAAATGATCTCCACCTGGTTCTGGCGCATGATCCGGGGTACAAAGTCAAAATCGCCCATGGATACCCCCCCGGTGAGGATCACCATATCGTTTTCTGCAAGGGCTTTTTTTATGGCCTCATGGGTGGCTTCTTCGGTGTCGGGCACAATGCCCATATAGTTTGGGATGCAATGGGCTGCCCTCACCTGGGCGATCAGCTGAAACCCGTTGCTGTTGCGTATCTTGCCCTCTTCAGGGTATTCGGATGGTTCCACCAGTTCGTCGCCGGTAGACAATATCCCTACCCTGGGTTGCTTTGCCACCAAGGGTTTTATACAGCCTACAGATGCAAAAATGGCTACATGCTGGGGCAATATTTGCATTCCTTTTTTCCAGACCAGGTCGCCTTTTTTTACATCTTCCGCTTTGTAAGCAATATTGGGGGCCGTTTTATTGCCGGAAAACCGGATCAGCCCCGGGCGGATCTCCTCCGTTTGCTCCACCATGATCACGGTATCGGCGCCTTCGGGGACCTTTGCCCCGGTCATCACTTTAATGCATTGTTCCTTTCCAACCTTGTGGGTGGCGATTTCACCGGCGGCAATAACCTCCAGCAGTTCAAGTTCCTTATCGAGGTCTTCGAGGCGGCAGGCATAGCCATCCATGGCTGCTTTGTCAAATGGCGGCATATCGATATCGGCATAAACGTCTTCAGCCAAAACCCTGTATAAGGCTTCATTAAAATCCACCTGCTCCGTGCCGGTTTCGAAGACCTTAGCCATGACCAGCTCCTGTGCTTTTTCAAAACTTACCATTTTTTCCATTTTTTTCTACCCACCTCAAAATTTGTTTTTGAATGATTTTCTGTCTGAGAAATCTTTTATATGCAGGAAATATTTTCCAGAAAAGATCATCCTCAAAAGTCCAGCACCTGGTAATCATGATGCAGGGTATCTATGAGTAATAACTTATTTTGCAGGATATTGTTTTTTTTCAAAAGGACTTTAAGGGTTTCTGCCACCTGGAATGATGCGGCCAGGGCAGGAGTAAAGGAAGGGTTTCCCAGCAATGTTTCGGCACCTTTATTGATATCTTCTGCATACAATTTTTTTAGCATCCTGTCTCCCGGCAAAATGGTGCAAACCTGTGCATACCATCCTGCTATTGCACCAAATACCATGGGTGTATTTACCTTTTCGGCTGCATCTTCCACAATTTTTCTTGAAGAGATGTTGTCCAGGGCATCGCAGATTACGTCATAGCCCTTCAGGAGGGCAAGCGCGTTTTCCTCGTTGAGAAAAACCTGTTTGGCCTGCACTTCAACGTCCGGGTTGATCAACTCCACCCTGCGCTTCGCTTCAGCAGCTTTTGGGGCTCCCATATTTCCCGGGTTGGATAACAGCTGCCGGTTCAGATTGGATTCCTCAAACACATCTCCATCGATGGCCGTAATGTGGCCAACGCCAAGCCGGGCAAGCATTTCAATGATATATCCCCCAAGGCCTCCGCATCCAACCACCACCACACGGCGTTTACGAAGGCTTCTGTTTTCCTCCGGGCTCAGCATTTTCTCATTGCGAATATATCTTTCCATTTCTTTTTTTTATGGCACACGAAATTACAAAAATAAAAGGGGGAAGAAAAATTTACCCGCCGCCCACCGGCGGAAAGATGGAGAGCAAATCCCCGCTTTTTAATTCCTTGCCAGGGTCATCGTCCCGGCCATTAATCATTAATATGGCCACCTCTTTTTTGGGTATTTCCAGTTTTTTCAGCGCGTCTTCTGCGGTTGCCCCTTCCTTCAACTCAAGGGAAACTTCTTTTCCCCGGTTTTCTCTCAGGGTGGCAAACAGCTTTACTTTTATTTCCATTTTTACGGATTTTAATTCATTTGAAACGATCGGGCAGGGGGAAGCAACTTACAACTTATTATTCAGAAAAAACTTCCCTTATGCCCGGGATGCTTTCTCACCAGTTTGACTGTCAGTTGCAAAATACAAAATTTCTTGCCCAAAGGCAATCGGCGCATGAGGGCGAAACGCCATAGCAGTCAAAATCAGTACTCTTTACCAGGTCGCATCCTTCCACCAGTTCGCAGTCGGTGCAGGATGGGAAGTGATTGTTGTAGATCCTTTGACGAAAATCAGCATAATCCTTTGATCTCCAAATATCTGTAAGGTTTTTCTCCTTAAGGTTGCCGAAGCTGTATTGCAATATTTTTTTGGGCCTGCCAAATACATATTCCTTTCCGTCATGTGAAAGCCTGTAGCAGGGAACCACCTCTCCGCCAGCAGTGATATAGGTTGCATCGTTATCCACAAAAGCACAGCGGCGTTCTGTTTTCAGTTCAAATTCGGGAAGGATGACCCTCAGTCCTCTTTTGAAACTGTAATTCCTGATCTTATTCCACAAACGTCTCATTTCCGNATTCTCATAACGGCGATANAGGATTTTATCGGCGGACTCCTCATCCACAGGCATAAGGTTTGAAATGACCAGGTTATTAATATCCATATCGGCCAAAAGATCCATCAGGGGAAAAATNTCGCTGATGTTGTCCTTTGAGGCTACAAGCTGAATGTCCAGCAAAGGCTTTTCTTTGCCGGTCTTCTTTTTCATTTGGTTGAAATGCCGGATGTTTTTCAGCCAGAAATCCAGATCCACCCCCCGGATTTTCTCCATATTTTTGTGCATGCCATCGACAGAAACAATAAAAAGGTTTACTTTTTCCAGGATCTCCGGGGTGAGTTTTTCCAGGAAAAGGGTACCGTTGGTGGTGGCCCATATTTGTTTTTGCTGAAGTTTGCTTAAAACCTTTCCGAAGGATTCTGCGGCCATGGGTTCTCCCATCCCGCCAAGGACCACAGTTTTTAATTCTTTTTGGGTATTTATCTGTGCGATCACTTTTTCAAGCAAAGCAGGGGGCATGTCCCTGGGTTCATCCTCCCATGATCTGCGGTAGCAGGTTTTGCAATCCAGGTTGCATTGGTCGGTTATTTCCAGGTATATTTTTTTTAACATAAGCGGGAAAAAAAGCTGTCCGGGGGCTGCATGGGTTTACCCATTCCAGCCTCCAGACAGCAAAAACTAATTATTAACTAAGCTTCCACCTGCAGTTTTTGCAGGGTTTCCGGTTTGGGAATTCCGGACTCATCCCAGCCCCTGATATTGTAATAAATGGGGAGCATTTCCGACAGTCGTGATTTGTTGCCTTTTGAAGGGCCATCCGGAATGGGGTCTTCCAGCAAGCGTTTGGGCAGGGTATCCTGGGAAGGGTCGATGCCCGCCTTCAGGTTGTAATTCCTTTCCAGATTCCAGATGCGGTCGCCGGCTTCCAGGATGTCGGCATCTGAGAACTCTTGTCCAATCACTGCACTAATCATGTCGGCATATCCTTTGGCGTCGATGGCAAAGGAAGTGAACAGGCAAAGCCCTGCGCTATCAATGTAAGCGGTGAGATCCTGGAAAATTTTCACCCATTCTGCTTTCCCGTCAATGGCAAACCGGTCGAGTTTTTGCGGCAGGCCAAGAATTTCAGGAGAGATCATGTATCCCCGCACATGGCACCCGCCACGGTTGGAGGTAGCATATTGCAGCCCCTGGCCCTGGATACCCCTGGGATCATAGGCAGGCAGTTCCAGTTTTTTAACCGCCATGGCCACTTCGGGCATTCCAAAATGCTCACCCATGCGATGGGAGCCTTCAGCCATTTTGTCTCCGATCATGCCTTCGCGATTGCCCATCTTTTTGGTCCACTCCACCATGCTCTTTGCATCGCCAAATTTAAGGCTCAATCCCTCATCAATGTCATTGTCTTTGATCTTTCCTCTCTGGTAAAGCTCCATGGCAGCAGCAATGGTTACCCCGGCAGAGATGGTATCCAACCCCAACTCATTGCACCAGTAATTTGCCTTGATCACTTCTTTCATGTCCGAAACCCCGCAGGCAGCGCCAAAGGCCCATATTGTCTCGTATTCGGGCCCGCCGCCTTCAATGTCGTCGGCTTTGGCATAGCGTCCGCAGGCAATGGGGCAGGCGAAGCAGGATTCCCGCTTGATCAGGAAATTTTCGGCAAGGTGTTCCCCGCTGATGTTTTCCGCTTTGTCAAAATAGGTGGTCTGGAAGTTGTTGGTGGGGAATACCCCTCCTTCATTGATAATGTTTACCAGCACAGCCGTTCCGTAGGTTGGAAGGCCCTGACCGGTAACGCCGTTGTCTTTGATGTTTTGTCTGGCTGCTTTCGTCACTTCTTTGAGTTTGTCGGGGTTAGCGATGGTGGGTTTGGAAGAACCTTTAACCACAATGGCTTTCAGGTTTTTGGAACCCAGTACTGCGCCGACACCCGAGCGGCCTGCCGCGCGGTTGATGTCGTTCATCACGGCCGCAATTTTAGAAAGTTTTTCCCCGGCAGGACCGATACAAAGGATCTTTGCCTTGTCAGGTGCTTCCTTGGCCAGGGCTTCCGTAGTTTCGCTGACTATTTTACCCCACACATGGGAGGCATCCCTGAGTTCCACCTTGTCATCCTCAATAAAAACATTAACCGGTTTCGGGGATTTTCCTTCCAGAATGATCAGGTCGTAGCCGGCAAATTTCAATTCCGATCCCCAGTAGCCTCCGGAGTTGGAGCTGGCAATGGTGCCGCTCAGGGGCGATTTGGTCACCACCATGTACCGGCCGCCGGCAGGGGTGGGGGTGCCTGTAAGTGGACCGGTGGCAATGATCACTTTGTTTTCAGGAGAAAATGCATCCACATTCGGATCCACTTCCTCAGCCATGATTTTTGAGCCCAGTCCCCGCCCTCCGATATAACTCAGTGCTTTTTTTTCATCCAGATCTTCCACCTTCCAGGTGTGATCCGTTAGGTTTACGCGTAAAATTTTTCCTCTGTAACCGTGCATAGTTTTTTCTTTTTGATTTTACAATAGCAGACTATTTTTTTCCTTTTATTGGCAAGCTTTAGACCAATTAATATAAAACTCTGAGCAGCAAAAAAATAGCAATCCAACCAATTCTGTTAAATTGTTAACAACCTTTTTTAGTTGTATAGTTCCTGCACAAAAAATGTTTATATTTGTGTTCTAAAACAAAACACTGTTTAAAAATCAAACAGTTTTTGCCGGGTTTTGAAGGAGGTTTTTTATTTAAAATGACTATAAATTAGATGATTTTCTTTTGATCAGGATGAAAAGTTTGGCAGCATGTTAAAAAACTGGAGACTGGGATTGGTGTTTTTGTTTTTGAGCGGGTTGATCCTGTTGTTTATTGTGGCACCCCTGCTGGGAATGTTTCTGCAAACCAGCGGAGATCAATACCTGGAAACCATCGCCGATGCTGAGGTCAGAAGAAGCATTCGCCTCACTTTATTGGCATCTCTTGCAGGCACCGTTTTGTTTGGAATTGCTGCGATTCCCTTGTCTTACATTTTGGCCAGGAAAGAATTTTTTTTGAAAGGTTTGGTAAATGGACTTGTTGATCTTCCGGTGGTGATCCCTCATTCGGCGGCCGGAATCGCGCTTTTAGGGATCGTAAGCAGGGGAACTTTACTGGGAAAAGCCGGAGAAGCTGCCGGGATCCAGTTTGTAGGCGGAGTAGGCGGTATTGTACTGGCCATGTCTTTTGTCAGTATTCCTTTCTTGATCAATGCTGCCCGTGATGGTTTTGCAGGGGTTCCCTCCAGGCTGGAAAAAGCAGCACTGAATTTAGGGGCCTCTCCCTGGCGGGTGTTTTTCACCATTTCCCTTCCCCTGGCCAGGCGGTCTATCTATACCGGTTTGGTAATGATGTGGGCCCGCGGGCTCAGCGAATTCGGGGCCGTTGTAATCATTGCCTACCATCCCATGGTAGCCCCGGTGCTGATATGGGAGCGGTTTGCTTCTTTTGGACTGGCCTATGCACGCCCGGTAGCTGCGGTTTTTGTGGCGGTATGCCTTGCCGTTTTTGTGGTCATGCGCTTACTTTCAAAAAAACAAATCCATGCTAGAAATTGAAAAAATCAGTGTGAGGTTTAATTCTTTTGGTCTTCAGGATGTTTCCCTGAAAGTGGAGCAGGGAGATTACCTGGCTTTGCTTGGGGTATCCGGGGCAGGAAAAACGGTAATACTGGAAGTACTGGCGGGATTGCTGAAACCCCAGAGCGGACGCATCCTGTTGCACGGAAACGACATCACCTCCCTGAAAATACAGCAACGCCGCATAGGGTTGGTCTACCAGGACCTTTCGCTTTTTCCGCACCTGAACGTTGAGAAAAATATCGCTTATCCTTTACGAAACAAAAAGTTTTCAAAAAAGGAGGTACAAAGCCGGATAAAAGAACTGGCCAAACAAACCGGAATTCCTCATCTTTTAAAGCGTTATCCCGGCACATTATCAGGCGGAGAAGCCCAGCGCGTGGCACTGGCCCGTACCCTGGCTTCCGACCCGGAAATTTTATTGCTGGACGAACCCCTTGCCAATCTTGATGTGAAACTAAAAAGCGGGTTAAGGGGCCTGCTTCAGCAGATCAACCGCAGCGGGAAAACCATCATCCATGTTACCCATGAATACATGGAAGTGGCAACCCTTGCCAACAAGGTGGCGGTGATTGAGAACGGCCGGCTGGTCCAGACCGGCACCCCTGAATCGGTATTTCGCCACCCCGAGAGTGAGTTTGTGGCCCATTTTAGTGGTGTAAAAAATATTTTTCCCTGCCGGATTGAAGGAAACGGGAATAATAACGGTTTGAAAAAAGCCACAGTGGGCAAAGCATGTGAAATCCTTTTTGTTGGTAATGAGGAAGTGGGGAGCGGGTTTGTCATTGTCTCCCAGGAAGATATCATTCTTTCGGAAGGCCCCCTGGATACTTCAGCTGTCAATCAGTTACATGGCTTTATCAGGGAAGTTTACCTGTCGGGTTCGGCAATGGAAGTGGTGGTGTCGGCAGGGGTAGATTTTGTGGTGGCGGTGAGCCGGAAATCTTTTGAAAAAATGAATCTGAAGCCCGAAAAACCCATCTGGCTTAATTTTAAAGCCTCCTCCGTTAAATTCATTAAAAACTGATGCGTGCGCTGTTTATTTCAGCTAATACGTGATCTTTTCCCCCTTACCCGTCAAAAAAAAGAAACCAACAAAACCAGATATCATGAATGATCAGAAAACACAGACCGAAATCATCCAAAGGTCTCACCAGCGATGCGAGGCATTCGGGGTGGATAAATCCAGGGTTTTTTCTGCCCGGATATTGAAAGGGGAGGCCCTTACTGAAAGGTTGACTGAAAATGAATACCTTCTGGATATTGCTGCGCCATTCATGGACATCCTTTATGAAGCGGTAGCCAATTCGGGATTCTTTATTTTGCTTACCGATAATGAGGGTTGTATCCTACGCTCCAAAGGTGACCCGGATACTATTGTGCTTTCAGAAAAACTGAATATGGTTATTGGTGCTTTCATGGACGAAAAAAGCATTGGCACCAACGCCATGGGCACGGCCCTTTATGAAAACAAGCCCCTTCAGGTTACTGCAAAAGAACATTATATTTGTGCTTACCACCGCTGGACCTGCAGTGCCGCTCCCATTCACAACTCCCGGGGAGAAACCATCGGAACCCTGAACCTTACCGGTGCCAGCGAATTGCTCCATCCCCACACCCTTGGCCTGGTGGTGGCTGCCGTGCGGGCCATTGAAAACCAGCTGAAGGCAGAGGAAGCACAGGTCAAACTCAACGAAACCTATCATTACCTGAAATCGGTCATTGAATCGGTTTCTTCGGGCATCATTACCATTGACCTGGAAGGAAACATCAAAACCATCAACCGCTGGGCCTGCTCCCTGTTAAAAGTTGAAAAGCAGGAGCTTATGAATCAATCCATCGGCCGGCTGCTGCCCTACTGGAAGGATATTTATCAGCAGTTTCGCAGGGGAGAAAGTTTCCTGGATACCGAAACCATTCTGCCCGGCCCGGGAAATAATAAAGACAGGTACGACCTGAGTGCCTATCCCATATATGGGCATGATGAAAAGATAATCGGGATGGTGCTGGTGGTCAAAGGAATGCAGAAAATCTTCAACCTGGTGAACAAGTACACCGGCATGCGGGCCCATTATACCTTTGAAGACATCATCGGGGAAAGCCCCGAATTGCGACAGATTATTGACCACGCCAAAAAGATCTCCAATACCCCAAGCACGGTTTTGCTGATGGGTGAAAGCGGCACGGGAAAGGAGTTGCTGGCCCAGTCCATCCACAATGCCAGTTCCCGACGCAGAGAGGTTTTTATTGCAGTTAATTGTGGGGCCCTGCCCAAAAACCTTATTGAAAGCGAGCTCTTTGGGCATGAGGAAGGTGCATTCACCGGCTCTAAAAAAGGCGGACATGCCGGAAAATTTGAATTGGCCAACGGAGGAACCATTTTCCTGGATGAGATCGGAGAAATGCCTTTGCATATGCAGGTAAATCTTTTGCGGGTGTTGCAGGAAGGGTATGTTACCCGCATTGGCGGCACCAAAAATGTTCCTGTAAATGTAAGGGTGATCGCTGCTACAAAAAAGAACCTGATTGAAGAAGTGCGCAAGGGAACATTCCGGGAAGACCTGTTTTACCGCCTGAGCGTAATCCCGTTGTTCATTCCACCATTGAGGGAAAGAAGCCAGGATGTGAAAACCCTTTTCAATTATTTCCTGAATGTGAAAGCGCAAAAACTCGACAAACCCATTCCCAGGATCAGTGATAGTCTTTACGACCAGATCTTTGAATATGACTGGCCGGGCAACGTCAGGGAGTTGGAGAACTTTGTGGAGAACCTGGTGAACTTTAACGGTATTAGTAGTTTTAACATCATCTCCACTAACCGTTCCAACGGGTTTCAAAATTATTCCAACGGACCGGATGAAACGAGAACGGCGGATTCAGGGATAAAAGAATTTGAACCGGGAGGACTTTCTCCAAATCTGTCTCTTGAAGACCTGGAGAAAAAAGCCATCAGGGATTGCATGGACAAACACAAAGGCAACATGTCCCGTGTAAGCCGGCAGCTTGGTATCTCCCGTTCAACGCTGTACTCCAAAATGAAAAAATACAAACTGGAAGTAAACTGATAAAATTACAGGCCTAAGCAGGTAATAAAAGAGAAGGTTTTTAAGTTTCTATTAAATTTTTGTTTGGTTTTTTTAACCCGGAAAGTCAACAGAATATTGTTGGCCCGTCATTTCCTTATTCCAGCCCATTGAATGAAAAAGCTTTTTCTTTGACTTGAAAAATATAAACAGATGTTTAAAAAATGATTTCATTTTTGGTTGAGAAACTTTTATTTTTGTTCAGGGAAAATTAAAAAAAAGGGAAAAAATGAAAAGGCTAAAATCCAGGACCAAGATCTTAAGCCGCCACTTGCAAAGGCGTTGGGTAGCAAGGTCTGCTGCCGGCGGCGGGGCATTTTTCAAAAACAAAAATGCCCAGACTACCAAAAACGACTCCTATCTCAGGGAGATGTGGGAGTCTTATCTTTATTTTGCCAGGCTGGAGTTTTAATTTCCTACCCGGCGTTTTTTACAGTTATTTGAAGCCCTCCGGGGCTTTTTTTATTTAAATTCGTCCGGTTTAACAAAAGGTTAAACTTTTTCAAATCAGTGAACAAAAATAGAATCTGTATCTTTACCGTTTAAATGTTGTATTGTCCAAACCATTAATTATATCTTTTTTTTATGATAATGAAAAAATCAAGGTTCACATTATTTTTCGCGGCATTTTTGTTATTGGGTGGGTTATATTCCTGCCAGCTGACTGCTGACCACCGGGATGAAACCAGGATCCCGAAACCCAAAAATATAATTTTTCTTGTCAGCGACGGCATGGGCTACAACCATGTGCTGGCTACCAATTTTTATGAGCATGGTGAAGCTTATGCCCAGGTATATGAACAAGATGACTGGGTGAGGTTGGCTTCATCCACTTATCCTGCCATTACCCGCATCGATGGCCTGGATACACTTTTCGGGACCGGCTACAACCCGCGCCTGGCCTGGGAAGATCCGGATTACCTTCCCCGCGACTATACCGGCAGTGCCGAAAGTGCCACAGCCCTGTCCACCGGAGATAAAACTTTTAGTGCTTCTATAGGAATAGGCGTCAATGGAGATACCCTCACTCACTTGAGCCAGGCTGCCAAGGAAATGGGTAAGTCCATAGGGGTGGTTGTCAGCGTGCCATTTAACCATGCAACACCTGCCGGCTTTGTGGCGCATAACAGATCACGCCACAACTATGACGAGCTGGCTTATTATATGTTGTTCAATACCCGCCTGGATGTGATCATGGGTGCAGGAAATCCCGATTATGATGACAACGGACAACCCAGGGAAAGGAATCCCCGGTATTTTGGTAAGGAGGAGCTTTGGGAACAGCTTCTGGCCAACGACGGCCGTACCGAATTTGAAGTGGAAGACCAAACCTACCGTGTGACCGATGCAGATGGCAATGGCCAAAGAGACCCCTGGACCCTGGTGCAGGACCGGGAAGATTTTATTGCCATGGCATCGGGAGAGACCCCCAAAAGAGTGCTTGGTATCCCCAAGGCATATTCTACCATTCATTACAACCGGGAAATGGCAGAGGATGAAACCATGCCATTTACCCAGCCGCTGAATGAAAACGTTCCCACCCTGGAGGAAATGACCAAAGCTTCTTTGAACATCCTTGGGCAAAATCCTGAAGGGTTTTTTGTAATGATTGAAGGAGGAGCTGTTGACTGGGCAGGGCACGACAACCATCTTGGCCGCATGATCGAGGAGCAAACCGATTTTCACCGCTCTGTAGATGCCGTGGTGGAATGGGTGGAAACCCACAGCAGCTGGGAAGAAACCCTGGTGATCGTCACCAGCGACCATGAAACGGGCTACCTTACCGGACCCGATCATCCTAATCCGGTAAATCAGGCGGTATTTAACCGTGGGCAGGGAAACCTTCCGGAGCACAAATGGAACTATGACTCCCACACCAACATGCTTGTTCCCCTTTTTGCCAAAGGTCCCGGAGCGGATCTGCTGGAAAGGATGGCTGGGGAGATGGATCCGGTTCACGGACCATTTATCCAGCATTCCGACATAGCCAATGTTTTGTTTCTTTTGTGGGAAAAACCTGAAATAGAAATTCATAAGCTTGATTAAGCTTAAAATTTTCTGATGCAGAAAAAAAACCCGGCTTGCCATAAAGGTAAGCCGGGTTTTTTTCAGGGAGTTGCTATTTTAATGATCATGGTCGTGGTCTTCAATATGGATATCCAAAGCCACCCATGATTCATTGCCGGCTTTGTCGGTGCAATAAACAAGAAAATGGTATTCCCCGTGTTTTGCATTTTCAGGAATATCTATGTGCATATGCACATGCTGGTTTCTTCCCGAAAGTTCTCCAATATATTCATAAGTCCATTCCTCACCATTTTGCGATGATTTGTGGTCATGACCCTCTCCCCAGTGGATGTCAATCTTAAACTGATTCAACTCCACATTGTCGGAAAACTCTGCATCAAAATGGATTTCATCTCCGGGATGGAAATGTTGACCGTCCAGGGGATCATTGATTTCAATAACAGGTTTTTCCGTATCCACTTCGTTATCATCGCTGCAGGCTTGAAAAATCAGGCCCATACTGATCATTAAAAAGGCAAAAAACAATAACTTTTTCATATTCATATTTTTTTAATTGTAATTATCTGGATTTTTAAAAGGGTTTGGTGATGGTGTTATAAAAGCCAGACAAGTGGCGGAGCACGGGGTAAATGAGAGTGGAGGTTGGTTAAAACCGGGGTTGGCAAAGCCGGTATTATCAGGTGTTTTACCGGCTCCAAAATAAAATTTAATCTGATTGGAGAGGCTTTGTGATGCACCTGTTTATACTCTTCTTTTTCCTGGCACACCAAAGGGGTTTTATCTACTGTGGTTTGCCCCTTAGAATGTTTGCAACAGAGGGGGTTGTCGTGCTCGTGCGGATGCAAAGGCAAAAGGTAGGCATCGGGCAAAAGGTAATAACCCATTACCGACAGGAAAAAAAAGGTGATATTTTTTGGAAGGCTGCTCAAGATTAAAGGGTTTTATTCAGGGGAATATTCACCCTCAGTGAAAAATTCCTTCCGGGTTCCGGTAATTCAAGTTTGCGGTAAAAGCTCAAATGATTTTTATAGAGCCTATCCAATAGGTTTTGTGCATGAAAACCAATTTCCAGGGGTTGATTGGCCAGTTCAATGCGGGCCATCACACCCGTGTTAAACAGGGTGTATCCATTGGTGGCAGGTTCATTTCTGGCCACCCTGTTTTGAGAGCCGGCCAGGCGCATGCCGCCAAGCCATTTGATTTTTCGGAATACCGGTGAAAGGTCTTCCCATTGATAGCTGATTTCCAGGTTTGCCATGGGCGGCGGGGTAAATGGCAGGGGGTAATTGTTATCCAGGTTTTGCGCCCATATCCATTCAACCCCAATGGAAGTATGAAGTGCTTTGGTAATGTGCCAGTCTACATAAACTTCTCCCCCCGTGTGCAATGCTTCTGCCTGTTCAAAGCGGTAAATTTGTCCTGCCCCGGGTAATTCAGAAAAGTTACCCGAAGGGTTCAGAAACAGGAAATTGGGAAAATAATTCATATAAGGGCTGAAGGCAACATAAAGATCCTTTCGGTTAAAAATCAGGCTGACATCCAGCTGCAGGCTTCTTTCGGAGGCCAGTGAAGTGTCTCCCTTTTCATGACGGAAAGAACCGTGATGTACCCCGTTGGCCGAAAGCTCAATAGGGTTTGGGGTGCGGTAGCTGCTACCCAGGTTTAGCTTCAGGTTCCAGGATGGGGCAGGTAGCCAGGATACCCCTGCATTTCCGGTAACATTGATCCAGGTGTTCTCAAATTCAGGACTCCTGACCCGGTGATGGGAAATGGTTTCCTGGTCTTCCCAGACGGGTTCCAGGTAGCCGGCGATGTCAACGGTGGAAATGTCGCTTCTGAACCCGGCATTCAAAAACCATTGCTCAGAGGGCTGAAAGCTGAAAATGGAATAAATGCCTGCATCTGCGGCTTTAAAATCAGGCAGCAGGAAGTTGTATCCATCCCTTTTGTTTTCCTGGTAATTGGCGGAAAGCCCGTAAACAAAAGACCGGGAAGAGGCCAGGTTATGGTGGAATCTGGCATTGGCTGAAAAAGTGTTCAGGATAAGTTCCAGTTCGATATTGCCTTCAGGCAGGGGTCCTGTTCCATGCACATGGGGTGGGTTGAGTTCCTGCCGGTGGTTCTGCTGAAATCCCAGATCCACTTCCATCCAGTGATCGCCCATCATGATATTGGAATTGGAAATGGCTTTAAAATGCCTGACCTTTTGTTTGGGGAAGCCCGTACTTCTTGGGTCGCCGGGGTACTCAAGGGCCGATGGGTCGGGAACTCCGTGAGCGCCGGGGAAGAATCCCGCCGTCTGGTTAAAATGGCTGATGGTCAAAGAAGTAACTCCCCATTTTTGCCGCATCCCGGCCGTGACCGTCCCTGCCATATCGCGGCCTGAAGTATTCTTCAGTCTTTGATTTTTGAGGGGCATGATCCAGGTATTGTAAGCAAAACTGTCAGCAGGCACTTTGTAATCTGCATAATCCTGGAAGGAGAATCTTGCCCTGAGGAATTTACCGTTTCTGCTGACCGCGGCCATTTGAGATAAGCCATAAAGGTTGTTATTGCTTCTGGTCTGAAGGGTTGTGTTTGCCTGCAGGGTATTCTCCTGGGGTATTGCCGGGGGTTTGATGTTTATGGCACCCCCAATGGCATCGCTGCCAAAAAGCAGGGAAGAAGGCCCTTTGATAACTTCAACTCTTTCAATGGCGTAAGGGTCAATTTCCAACCCGTGGTCTGCACCCCACTGCTGTCCCTGCTGCTTGATGTTGTTTTCCGCCACAATTACCCGGTTGAACCCCATCCCGCGGATCACCGGCTTGGAAATGCCGGTCCCAATGTCCATCGAACTAACCCCGGGGAGGCGCTCCAGCGATTGCATGAGGGTCATGCCCGGATTTTCCGAAAGGTATTCCCGGTTGACTTTGGAAATGTTCAGAGAATGTTCTTTTTCCTGCAAACCGTAACGGTTTTCACTGATCACTACCTCCCGGAGTTCAATATAGGAAGGGGATAAAACCACTTCAAGATGTGCCGGTTCTTCGGTTAATTTTATTTTACGCGTGGAACCGGAATATCCCAGATGGTTGAATTCTATATTATACACTCCTGCTTTCAGTTCTCTGAAACGAAAGGCTCCGTTCCGGTCCGTAGTGGTTCCGGTGTTTAACTCCCTGATGACCACTGCGGCTCCTTTTATGGGTTGATCCTGCTCATCCAGCACCCTTCCTTCTATTTGAGAATGCACTTCAGCCCGGGCTGTTTGCGGGGATATCAGCAAAAACACACAAAAGCCGATCAAAAAGGATAAAAGAATAATCCTTGTTGTTTTCATAACGGAAATAAAGTATACCAGCCAGCCACAAAAAAGTCTTGCAGGCCTTGGTCAATGGTACCGAATACATAAATGGGTAAAAGAGAAAGTTTTCCGGGTCGCATAACAAAACAAATCCATGCATGCCAGGATCTTTAAAACTGGCAGCAATGAATTGATTTGTCGTTACGCGCTTTCAGGTAAAATCAGGAAAGGGGAGGGGAGCGGGGAGGAACCGACGGATGAAATCGTACCGGAAAAGCAGGGATTGCCATAACCGGCAAGGTACCTATGGAAAGGGTCGTTTTTATCAGCCGCAACTTTTCAGGAACCGGTGCAAAGAAATATTCCTTTTCATCATCGCAATCATGATGTTTTTCCGTAAAACTTTCGTGACCATGAGAGCAATGATCAGCGCAGGAGGGGTGATCGTGGGGATGAAAATGCTTCAGGTAATGTTCGGGGATCAGAAAAGATCCGAACACCACCAAAAGGGAAAGGTAAACTTTTATTCCGG
>SL_3KL_010_SEDDRAFT_10002140_pt1 | contig 18084 bp, 16 predicted proteins | sample SodLakKL_010_SED_2_FD_10381 | JGI IMG/M metagenome (IMG submission 10381) | reverse complement strand
CGTATCAAAGAAAGGCAAAGGCGCCTTAAAAATTTATTAAAATTTTTAAGGCGCCTATTTGTCTAAAGAAAGGAAGGGGAGAGCAATGTGGGGCTCTAGAAAAAGGTTGAACCGGAAACCGATCGAAGGGGATGTGAGAATTCCATCCGGTTGTGCCGTATCCGGAATAATGAATAAAAAAGGAAAACTTTTCTCAGGGGAGACCATTATTCAATCTATCAGCATTATGAGGGACCGGTCCAATGGGCTGGGGGGAGGTTTTGCTGCTTACGGCATCTATCCTGATTATAAAGACTTCTATGCTCTACACATGTTTTTTGAATCCGAAGAGAACCAAAGAGAGGTAGAACTGTACTTAAAAGAGAATTTCCTGGTGGAAAAAGGAGAGAGGATTCCCACCAGAAAAGTTCCTGTAATTTTAGATTCTCCTATTATTTATAGATATTTTATAAAACCCCGGGCAGAAATATGTGAAGATGTATGCATGACTCCCGATGAGTTTATGGTCAGGCAGGTCATGTTTATCAACAGCAGTTTTGAAGGGGCTTATGTCTCTTCCAGCGGGAAAAATATGGGAGCTTTTAAGGGGGTAGGATACCCGGAGGACATAGGAGAGTTCTATGACCTGGAAAGTTACAAAGGTTATCTCTGGACTGCCCACGGGAGATTTCCCACTAACACTCCGGGATGGTGGGGAGGAGCCCATCCTTTTACACTGCTGGACTGGTCCGTGGTCCATAACGGAGAAATTTCTTCTTATGGGACCAACCGCCGTTACCTGGAGGAATTCGAATATGAATGTTCTCTACAAACGGACACGGAGGCAGCCACGTATTTGTTTGATATGCTCTTACGCCGCCACCGGCTTCCCCTGGAGACCGCCTGCCAGGTTTTGGCACCGCCCTTCTGGGAAGAAATTGAAAGAATGCCTGAAAAGGAAAAAGAAACTGCCCGGGCTCTGCGTATGGTTTACGGGAAGGGTCTTTTAAACGGCCCATTTTCTATTATCCTGGGATCTACCAATGGAATGGTTGCCATAAACGACCGTATTAAACTGAGGCCCCTGGTAGCGGCAGAACAGGGAGATATGTTGTATGTGGCCAGCGAAGAAGCGGCTATCATAGAAGTATGTGCCTGTCCTTCAAAAGTCTGGACACCTCGGGCCGGCCAACCAGTAATCGGTAGATTGGAGGAGGTGGATTCATGGGTTTCAGTATGCTAGCACCAGAATACAGAGTGGATAGGGATAAGGACCGGTGTATAGACTGCAAAGTCTGTGTGACCCAGTGCCCTTATGATGTGCATTATTTTGATGAAGAAGAGGAAAAGGTTTTTGCCAGGGAGGAAAACTGTGTTAATTGTCATCGTTGTGTAGTTCTCTGTCCTACCCGGGCATTGATTATACGAAAATATCCCCTGGAGTTCAGGGAAAACAGTGCCTGGAAAGATATCGACATCCGTCAGCTCCAAAAACAGGCTGAAACCGGCGGCATATTACTTTCCGGGATGGGAAACCCCAAACCTCTGCCGGTGTTTTGGGATAAAATACTTTTAAATGCCAGCCAGGTTACAAATCCCTCCATTGATCCCCTGAGGGAACCCATGGAACTGAAAACTTTTCTGGGGAGAAAACCCGAAAGACTGGAAATTGGTTGTGACGGCAGCTTAAAGACCAAAATTTCACCTCAGTTGGAATTGTCTGCACCGGTCATGTTCTCGGCCATGTCCTTTGGGTCTATCAGCCTGAATGCCTGCCGGGTTCTGGCAGAGGCAGCTGAGCAGCTGGGAATTTATTATAATACCGGAGAGGGTGGGCTGCATCAAAGCCTCTTTAAGTTTGCAGATCATACCGTTGTCCAGGTTGCTTCTGGACGCTTTGGCGTTAACAGCGAATATTTAAAAATTGGAGCTGGGATAGAAATTAAAATCGGCCAGGGGGCCAAGCCGGGAATCGGCGGGCACCTGCCGGGGGAAAAGGTAAGGGAAGAAGTTGCAGCTACCCGGATGATTCCACTGGGAACCGATGCCATATCTCCGGCCCCTCACCACGATATTTATTCCATTGAAGATTTAAGGCAGCTGATTTTTGCTTTAAAAGAAGCTTCAGATTACGAAAAGCCGGTCTCGGTGAAAATAGCTGCTGTTCATAATGTGGCAGCCATAGCTTCGGGAATCGCCCGGGCCGGGGCAGACATAATTACCATAGATGGATTTAGAGGAGGCACAGGAGCCGCTCCTACTCGAATTCGAGATAACGTAGGGATTCCTATCGAATTCGCCATATCTGCAGTGGATAACCGACTGAAGGAAGAAGGGATACGCAACCAGGTTTCCGTGGTGGCTGCCGGAAGCATCCGGAATAGTGCAGATATAGTAAAAGCTGTAGCCCTGGGTGCCGATGCCGTATATATTGGAACTGCAGCTCTGTTGGCCATGGGCTGTCATCTCTGTCGGAAATGCTATATGGGTAAATGCAGCTGGGGGATTGCCACCCAACAGCCCCATTTGGTCAAGAGGCTAAATCCCGAAATCGGCAGAGAACGATTAGTTAACCTGATTACCGGTTGGAAGCACGAGATTAAAGAAATATTAGGTGGGATGGGCATTAATGCCATCGACAGCCTTAGGGGAAACCGGCACATGCTTCGGGGAGTAGACCTGAGCAGCCGTGAACTAGATATTCTAGGCATTAAGGCTGCCGGGGAATAGGAGGGATTTCAATGAAGAGAATCTATGCCCGTGAAGAATACTGTGTTGGATGTCGCTTGTGTGAGATATTCTGTGTAGTGGGGCATTCCAAATCTAAGGATATCATTAAAACTTATAAAAAAGAGCCCGACCGTCCTGCGCCCAGGGTTGCCGTGTGGGAGGATGGACCTCTTTCTTTTGCATTTCAATGCAGGCATTGTGACCAACCGTCCTGTGTTGAGGCCTGTATTACCGGTGCATTGAGTAAAAATGAAGAGGGCACGGTACTGTGTAATGAAGACAAATGTGTAGGATGCTGGACCTGTATCACCGTCTGTCCCTTTGGTGCTATACAAAGAGAAGAGGGAGAAAAGAAAAAGATTGTTAAATGTAATCTCTGCAGCGGAGAACCTGAGCCGTACTGCGTAAGCCACTGCCCGAACCGGGCTATAGTTTATGAAGAAAGGGGCGTGGAATAATGAAATACGTAATAATCGGTAATTCAGCCGCCTCAGTGGGAGCAGTGGAAGGGATCCGTAAGGTTGACCCGGAGGGAATCATTACCGTAATATCCGAGGAATCTTACCCGGCCTACTCACGGCCGTTAATATCTTATTACCTGGCGGGAAAGGTGAAAGAAGAAGATATGTATATCCGGGATCCTGACTTCTATGAAAATAATCNGGTAGAACTGCTGCTGGATAAAAAAGTTTCCCGGATTGAACCGGAACAGAATACTGTAAAACTAGAAGAGGGGCAGTCAATAGAATATGACCGACTGCTGCTGGCATCCGGAAGCAGTCCCTTTTTACCTCCTATTAAAGGAATTGAGAAGCAGGAGTATCATTTTTTCAACTATTTTGATGACATTAAAGAGATTCAACAAAAGATACAATTAAACCAGGTTACCAGGCCTCTAATCATCGGCGCCGGCCTGGTGGGAATGAAAGCCGCAGAAGCAATTTCCCTATTGGGATTACCGGTTACCGTAATAGAGTTAGGCCCCCATATTTTGGGTTCAATTCTAAGTGACGTTCCTGCCCGGATGGTACAGCGCAAAATGGAGGAGCACGGGGTCCGCTTTATCTTTGAAAAGACGGTAAAGGAAATTACATGGGGAGAGGAACTCCAGGGAGTGGTTCTCTCCGATGGGCAGGGGGTCCTGACGGATCTTCTCATCGTGGCTGCCGGGGTCCGGCCCCGTATTGAACTGGTAGAAGAACTGCCCCTCAGTAAAAACCAGGGAGTAAAGGTCAATGAGTATATGCAGACAGACCTGGAGAATATTTATGCCGCCGGTGATGTGGCGGAAGGTTGGGATTTGCTTCAGGAAGAAAACCGGGTGATTCCCATCTGGCCGGGAGCTTATCGTCAAGGGCATGTGGCCGGGATGAACATGGCAGGATTAAAAACGAAAGATTCCGGGGGATTTGCGGTGAACTCTATCGGTTTCTTCGGTTTTTCCATAATTACTGCCGGGGTTTTTGAAGCCCGGGAAGGAAATGAAGAAATATTGTGCCGGGAGGAACCCGATAGTTACCTTCAACTGGTTTTCCGGGACAACCGACTTTTAGGTTTCATCAAATTGGGTGAGGTAGGCCAGACTGGAATTTTTACCTGGCTCATCAAGGAAGGGATAGATTGTAACTCTTTCAAAGAAAAAATTTTAAGGCCGGGCTTTTGTTTACTGGATCTGCCTGAAGAACTGCGGAGAGACCGCATGAGGGGAGGGGAAACCATTGAAAGTCCTGGATGCGCATAAACTATCTTACAGAGAACTGAACGATATCATTAAGGAAGAAGCCCCCCGGGAAAAAGAGATTAAAATCAAAAATCTTAGGGGGCAGCGATATATTGGAGGGACTTTGAAAGAAGGCTGCACCTTATATCTGGACGGTATCCCCGGTAATGACCTGGCATCCTTCATGAATGGCGCCCATATTGTAGTTAGTGGAAATGCCCAGGATGGCGTGGGAAACACTATGAATAAAGGCGAAATAGTAATCCACGGCCATGCCGGAGATATCATGGGCTATGCCATGCGGGGCGGAGAAATCTATGTAAAAACTGACGTAGGCTACCGGGTGGGCATCCACATGAAAGAATTTGGAGAGCAGATACCCATGTTAATTATCGGCGGATCTGCGGGGAATTTTTTAGGAGAATACATGGCCGGAGGAGTTATTATAGTGCTGGGTATAGGTGATTCTCCAGAGGAGTCCATAGGAAACTTTTGCGGCACCGGCATGCACGGCGGAAGAATTTATATCCGCGGAGAAGTTCCGGCTTTTAAATTCGGAAAAGAAGTGAAAGAGGCAGCGATGGAGGAAGAGGATTACCGTTTATTAAAGGATAAAATAAAAAAATACTGTAAGTATTTTGATTATCCTATGAAAAAAATTAACCTGGAGGATTTTCATAAATATGTCCCCATAGGTTCCAGGCCGTACGGAAACCTTTATGCCTATTAATAATTAAAATTATAAAATTGACTCACCCCTTCTTATACCAGCCAATCAGGGCTGGTTTTTTTTTCACCACAGCGGGAATGCACAGGGCGGGGGTTGATAATAAAATTTAACCGGTAGGAAAATGATATAGGTAGAGGGAATAATAAGCAGACATGTTGTGACCTTTTCCCGGTCATGGTAAAATAAGTCTTAGTATTCTATTTACTTATTATTGGCCTATGTTTCTTATTAAAGTAATTCCACCAGTTCGAGGTGATCATATATGGGCAATTTAGAAAAATCCAATAAATTGAAAGATTCGGGTAAACCGGGGGAGTCAGAAGCCCCAACAAAGTCGCTGGAAAGTATGGAATCGTCAGAAGAACCCAAAAAGTTTTATATCCATACCTTTGGATGCCAGATGAATGTTCATGATTCGGAAATCCTGGGAGGTTTTTTAGAGGATCTGGGTTACCGGGAAGCAGCAGGAGTTGAGGATACCGATATATTAATTATGAATACCTGTGCTATCCGACAAAAAGCAGAAGCAAAAGTGTTCGGGATGATAGGAAAACTGAAAAAGCTGAAAAGGGAAAAACCTCATTTAATTATCGGAGTGTGCGGATGTATGGCCCAGCAGGAGGGGACCGCCAAAAAGATAAAAGCCCGGTATCCCCATGTAGACCTGGTTTTTGGAACTCACAATGTGCACCGGTTTCCTCATCTCTTAAAAGAAGCGGAGGAGAGCCGGGAGACGGTTCTGGATATCTGGCCTGAAGGGAAAGAGGTCGTGGAAGGCCTCCCCATATCCCGCAAGGGTGGAATTAAAGCATGGGTGACCATAACTTATGGCTGTAATAATTTTTGTGCATACTGTGTTGTCCCCTATGTACGGGGCCGGGAACAAAGCCGGGAGATGAGTAATATAGTAACTGAAGTTGAGGGGCTGGCTTCCAAAGGATATAAGGAAGTAACGCTTTTGGGACAGAACGTGAACTCCTATGGTAAAGATCTAGATAAAAGCATCACTTTTGCACTACTCCTGGAGAAACTGGACAGCATCACGGGGCTGGAAAGAATTCGTTATATGACCTCTCATCCCCGGGATTTCAGCCGGGAGCTAACAGAGGTTATATATCGCTCTGAGAAGGTCTGCGAACACTTTCATCTTCCCATACAATCAGGAAGCAATAAGATTTTGGGAAAGATGAACAGGGGATATACCAGGGAACACTACCTGGAAGTAGTCAGTTATATTCGAGAATTAATTCCCCACTCCAGCATTACCACAGATTTTATCGTAGGGTTTCCAGGGGAAACCCGGGAAGATTTTTCAGATACACTGGAAATTTTGGAGCGGGTACGATTTGATACCTCTTACAGCTTTGTTTTTTCTCCCCGAAAGGGCACCCTGGCAGCAGATATGCCGGGGCAAATTCCTGCAGCTGAAAAAAAAGAAAGGCTTTTAAAGCTAAATGAAACTCAAAACCGTATAAGTCGAGAAATTAACGAAGCCTTGAGGGGGACGGTGATGGATGTGCTGGTAGAGGGGTTCAGTAGGGAGAACCCCTCTGTCCTGACGGGGAGGACCCGGACAAATAAACTGGTCAACTTTAAAGGGGAGAAGGAGATGATCGGGAAGATTATCCCTGTTAAAATTAACGACGTAAAAACCTGGAGCCTGGATGGAGAAGCGTTGTCATAAAGGGGAGGAATAATTAGATGAAACTGATTAAGAGTTTACTGTTATATGTGGTAATATGTTCGGCTTTATCCGTTATCATTTACTATTTTACAGAAAACCTGGTTTACTCTGCTTTCATATGGGTGGTCTATGGAGCAGGGCTGGTCATCGGTATCATAACGGATCTGCTCTTTTCTAAACTTATATCCCCCCTACACGGCAATGCCCTGGCCTCCATATTTGTTTATCTTACAGTAGGTCTTTTAGTTAGTGGGGTTGACTACTATTTTATGGTGCCTGCTATTCAGGGGGCAGTTGAATATCCCTTTCCCTTAAGCTTTTCAATTCCCCTATGGATAGTATATGGAATTCTGCTGCTTTTATATTTGACAACCTTTTATATAAGGAACCGTTCCTGTCCGGCGTGCAGAGGCATTACCTTAAGGCGGGCGGGATATTGTCACCTCTGCGGTTTTTCCCAGGAGAAATCTATCTGTGATACGGCGGAGGCAGTTATACTGCAGGGAAGCCTGGAAACTTCAGCTGCCCTGGATGACTCTTCAGGGACAGGGGGAGATGGGCTCCCAGGATGATTTTAAAGGACTTTAAATAGGAATCAGCAGCTCATGTCATTAAAGTCAGGAAACCTGGTTTCAAGCATGATTAGGTTCCGGATTTAGGCTAGAAAGAATATGGTTGGGGGGACAGCAGTGGGTAAGGAAACTCCAATGATTAAGCAGTACTGGGAAATAAAGAAGGAACATGAAGATAAATTATTGTTCTTCCGGGTAGGGGATTTTTATGAAATGTTTTTTGACGATGCAAAAACTGCTGCCCGGGAACTGGAAATCGTCTTGACCTCCCGGGAGACAGGGAAGGACAATCACGTACCCCTGGCAGGGGTTCCTTATCATGCGGTTAAGTCTTATATTTCTCGGCTGATAGAAAAAGGATATAAGGTGGCCCTGTGTGACCAGGTGGAAGATGCAAAGTTTTCCAAAGGGCTGGTAAAAAGGGAAGTAACACGGATAATTACTCCCGGCACGGTTTTGGATGAAAACCTGCTCCAGGGTTCACAGAATAATTACCTTTGTGGACTGTATATTATCAAGGATGGAATCGGCCTGGCCGCCGTGGATGTTTCCACAGGGGAGTTTTTGGCTGCCCAGTTTACCGGGGAAGACCGTTTTCACAAACTGCAGGAGGAACTATTGAAATTCTGTCCTTCAGAATGTGTATTTAATATGTCTGCAGCAGAGGATCGGTCACTGCTGGATGTTTTGGAGGGGCTTCCGGAAGTACTGTACACCCCATATGCCGATTATGTTTTTACTGCCCATAAGGCCAAGGAAACTCTTACCGCTCAATTTAACCTGCTTTCCCTGGAGGCCCTGGGCTGCATCGAATTCCCCCTTGCTTCAGGTGCAGCGGGAGCAGTTATATCCTATCTTAAGGAACTGCAGAAAGGCTCTCTGGCTCACATCAACCGTCTTCGGGTTTATCAACCCGAAGACTATATGTTAATAGATGGGGTAACCCGGAGGAACCTGGAATTGACCCAGACCATCAGGACTGGGAAAAAAAATGGATCCCTGCTGGGGGTGCTGGACATGACATTGACCTCTCTGGGGGGGAGGCTTCTAAGAAAATGGGTCCTGGAACCTTTGACAGATAAGGACAGGATAGAAAACCGGCTGGAAGGAGTACAGGAGTTAATAGAAAACCCTTTTGCCCGGGAGGATCTCCAGCAGGCATTGGAAAATGTTTATGACCTGGAACGAATTATGGGGCGCATGAACTTTGGAACCGCCCATGCCCGGGATTTAATTCAATTGAAAAAGACCCTGCAGGAATTCCCCTTTATTCAAGGCCTTTTAAACCAACTGACAAGTAACGTGTTTAAAGAGCTTCAGCAATACTTTAACATGCTGGAAGATCTCCAGGGATTAATTGAGGAATGCCTGGTGGACAACCCTCCGATATCTTTAAAAGAGGGTGGGCTGATCCGAGGGGAATATGATCAGGAGCTGGACGAGCTGCGAAAGATCTCAACCCAGGGGAAAAACTGGATACTGGAATTAGAAAAAGATGAGCGGGAAAGAACCGGAATAAAGTCTTTGAAAATAGGGTTTAATCGGGTTTTCGGCTATTACATAGATATCAGCAAAACCAGGTTAACCGGAACCCCTGAGAACTATATCAGGAAACAAACCCTGGTGAATTCAGAAAGGTTTATCACTCCTCGGCTGAAGGAATTGGAGGAGAAAATTCTTGGGGCCGAGGAAAAAATAGAAGCCAGAGAGTTTTTTTTGTTTGAACAGGTCAGGGGGGCTGCAGCAGAAAGGACTCAGGAAATCCAGCAGAGCGCTCGTGTTATCGCTGTGCTGGACTGCCTGTTGAGCCTGGCCCGGGCGGCCATCAAAAATCATTACTCCCGTCCGTCTTTTAATGGGGAGAATAGAATGGTAATTCAGGAGGGAAGGCATCCGGTAGTAGAACATTTTCTTTCCGATGAGCAGTTTGTGCCTAACGACATAAGCCTGGATGAAAATGAGAAAAGAATCATAATTATTACAGGCCCTAATATGGCGGGAAAATCCACTTATATGCGCCAGGTGGCCCTGATTGTCCTCATGGCCCAGATGGGTTCCTTTGTACCTGCCCAAAGGGCGGAGTTTTGCATCGTAGACAGGATATTTGCCAGGGTGGGAGCGGCGGATGACCTGGCCGGGGGACAGAGTACCTTTATGGTAGAAATGACCGAAGTGGCCAATATTTTAAACAACGCTACCTCTCAAAGCCTGATTATACTGGATGAAATCGGAAGAGGCACCAGCACTTTTGACGGTATGAGCATTGCCCGGGCTGTAGTGGAATATCTTCATGACCGAAGGGCAGGAGGGCCCAAAACCCTTTTTGCTACACATTATCACGAATTGACCGACCTGGAAGACAGGTTGACAGCAGTTAGGAACTGTTCCATTGCCGTGAAAGAACAGGGAGAGGAAATCGTGTTTTTGAGAAAGGTTATTCCTCAGAAAGCTGATCGAAGCTACGGAATTCAGGTGGCAAGATTGGCCGGCCTGCCGGTGGAGCTAATACAGCGGGCTTCAAATATCCTGTTAGAATTAGAAAAAGAAAAACCTAAAGGATCAGGGGAAAGAACAGGGGGCATGCACTCCTTGGAGAGTAACGAAGGCAGCAGCACTGCCCGGAATCTAGAATTGGGCAGTCCTTCAAGTCAAAAGGTATTCCAGGAGGAAGGGATAAAAGATTTGCTGCAGGCAATCAAATTAACGGACCCCTTGAGGACAACTCCCATGGAAGCGCTAAAAATACTTCATGAACTCCATGAAAAGATGAAAGATCTGGAGATGGGCCTGGAAGAAGCATAGGGAACCAGGAAGAAGGAAGGCGGTTACAGAAAATGTCTGGAATTATCATTTTAGATCCGGAAACCATAAATCAAATTGCAGCCGGGGAGGTCATTGAAAGGCCTGCCTCCGTAGTGAAGGAACTGGTGGAAAATTCCATAGATGCCGCGGCCCAAAGGATAGACATAGAAATCAGGGGCAGTGGGCTTACCTCCATAAAGATTACTGACAATGGCACTGGGATGTCCAGGCAGGACGCTATGTTGGCTATCAAACCTCATGCCACCAGCAAGATTAAGAAAGTACAAGACTTGCTGCGGATTCAAACCCTGGGGTTCAGGGGAGAAGCCCTATCCAGCATAGCCTCTGTTTCCCGTTTGAGGCTCCGCACCTGTCAAAAGGGGGAATTGTCCGGTACAGAAATGTTTACTGAAGGGGGAGAAGTAACCGGCATTCATGAAATAGGATGTGCCGGGGGGACCGAAGTAATGGTGGAGGCCCTTTTCTTTAACACTCCTGCCCGTAGAAAATTTTTGAAGAAACCTTCACTGGAGGCCGGTAGAATTACGGATCTGGTCAACCGGATGGCAATGTCTTATCCCAAAATTTCTTTTTCCCTAGAAATAGAGGGTCGCCAGGTATTGAAAACCAGGGGCAGTGGTAACTTGTTAGAAATTATATCCCAGGTCTACGGTAGGGAGAAAACACGATATTTTATTCCCGTAGATTATAAACAGGGCACCAGAAAGGTATTGGGATATACGGCAAAACCTTATATCAGCCGTTCAAATCGCAGCCATCAGAATATTTTTATAAACGGCCGGGTGGTGAAAAGCGTGTTAATCAGCCGGGCTTTAGAAGAGGCATATGGAACACTTCTGCCTAGAAATTCTTATCCTGCAGCGGTCTTATTTATCAGCCTGGAACCCGAGGGTGTTGATGTAAACGTACATCCGGGAAAGGCAGAGGTGCGTTTTGCTGATGAAAAGGAAATACATCAGCTTATCTTTCATTCCATAAACCAGGCACTCAAAAATAATAGCCTGATTCCGGAAATCTCCAGGACTCATAAATCAAAAGAAAAGTTTTTTGAGCAGGTATCCCTTTATTCCAAAGGGGTAAATATAAAAGAACGAGAGGATTTACAAAGCATACATCAGCAGGGCAAGCACGAAGAAAAAGAGAAAGAGGAAATGATTGTTGCTGAAAATGTTGATGTTGAGGAGATTAATAAAGACAAGGTGGCAGCTGGCATATCTCTAAAGGATTCTGAGGCGCAGGATGATACAGGAGCTGAATATGACGTTGAGGAGTATGCTGGTGAGACTGCAGAGAATATAAACATAGTAGGACAGTTTCTGGGCACCTATATTTTAGCACAAAAGGGTCAGGACCTTCTTTTAGTGGATCAGCACGCCGCCCATGAAAGAATTCTCTATGAAAAACTAAAAGGGCAGTTTAATCAGGAAATAAAAATTCAGGAAACTTTACCCACGGTATTGGAGCTTCCCGCCGGAACCGGCCTCATGGCAGAGGAAATCTTGGAGTTCTGCAGAGGGTTAAATTTTCAGGTAGAACTTTTCGGCAGCGATTCGCTGGTACTTCGGGGGGTCCCTCACTTCATCAAAGATATTTACCAGGTAAGGTTGGTGGAAGAGCTTATATGCTCTTTTTGCAGCGAAGGAAGAAACCAGGAGCAGGCAAAAGAAGAGTCAATCATCATGATGGCCTGTAAAGCAGCCTGTAAGGCAAATATGAAAATGACACAGCAGGGCATGGAAGCTTTGATGTTGGACCTGTTTAAAACGGAAGTCCCTTATACCTGCCCCCACGGTAGGCCCACCATGATTGTGCTGACCCGGGGGGAATTGGAAAAAAGCTTTAAACGTTAACCTTAATAAAGTTACTTTTCAGTGTTTACGTCCGCTGAACTGAGCCTTCCCAAGAAAGAAGGCCTGGGGCTTTACAGGAATATTATGGTAAAACGGAGGGAGTCTATTGACTTATCCACTGCTTTGTATTGTCGGGCCTACAGCGGTAGGTAAGACCCGAATCTCTATAGCGGCTGCTTTAAAAACTGGAGGGGAAATTATATCCGGTGATTCCATGCAGGTTTACCAGTATATGAATATCGGGACGGCCAAACCTTCTTCAAAAGAGAGAAAAGGTGTTCCTCATCACCTGATCGATATTCTTGACCCTGATGAATCCTTCAGCGCAGCTGATTTTCAAAAGAACGCCTTCCAGGTAATTTCGGACATTTGTTCCCGGGGAAGACTTCCAATCCTGGCCGGGGGCTCAGGCCTTTACCTGAAAGCTATCGTAGACCAGTATGATTTTGGGAAAAGCACTGCAAACTGGGAATTAAGGGAAAAATTAAGGAAACAGGCGAATTTATATGGGAATGATTATTTATACCGCCGCCTTAAAAAAGTTGACCCCAAAAGCGCTGAAAAAATTCACTTCAACGACCTAAAAAGAATAATTAGAGCCCTGGAGGTTTATCTTACCACGGGGGAAAAAATCTCCAGCCAGGGAGAAAAACCCCCTGAAGAGAGGTTTCCCTTGAAAACCCTGATTATTGGGTTGACCATGACCCGAGGAAGGCTGTATGAAAGAATTGAGCAGAGGGTTGAGCAGATGATGAACCAGGGTTTAGTGGAGGAAGTGAAAGGATTGTTGGAAAGGGGGTACAGCCCTCAACTGGTTTCCATGCAGGGGTTAGGATACCGCCATATGGTTAAATTTCTTCAAGGGCGGTATACTAAAGAGGAAGCGGTGGAGCTTTTAAAAAGGGATACCCGTCGCTTTGCCAAGAGACAGCTTACCCTGTTCAGGCGAAACAATAAAATTTTCTGGATTGACTTGGACCAGTATACCCAGGATGTTGAAATAGTAGAAAAAATATGTTATTTCCGGCAGGAATATCTAAACCAGGCATAGAATCTATTGTTTAAACTGCAGGGTTATAAATAAAAATTTCTCCCAAGAAAAAAAATGGAGGCGAATTATGATGAACAAGGGACCTGTAAATTTACAGGATAATTTTTTGAATCAGGCCAGGAGAGAAAACATGTTTTTAACTGTTTTTCTGGTTAACGGATATCAAATTAAAGGGACAGTAAAGAGTTTCGATAATTTTACCATTCTCCTTGAGGTTGAAGGAAAACAACAGCTGGTTTACAAGCATGCTGTTTCTACCATAATTCCTCTAAAAAATATTAATGTCAACCCCCAGGAGGAATAACCGCAGAACAGGAACTGATGTGGTCCAATAAGAAATGAATAGTACATATTCTAATAAGGAGGCATGAAGATGCCTCCTTTTTGTGCACTTTTTTATTCCTAAAGCGTATAATGTAATAGCGATTATTTTTGGAGTGTGAAAGCATGGATTTTTCTAAGCGATTTAAGGTTTCCAAAGCCCCTGAAGAACGGGATAAAAAGGTAGACAAAAGGATGTTTCATGGGTTGGAAAGAGGGGAAATTACCGTAACCCAGGCTTTACGTAATATTAAAGATTACGATAAAAGCATCTCGGATATAAACCAGGAAAACTCTACAGAAAATATCGCTCTCATACTTCAAGAACTGAACCAGTTGATTGGCCTGGAGCGGGTAAAAACTCTGGTGAAAGAAGCAGAGGCCTATATTGAAATTCAGAGGCGCCGCCAATTTTATAATCTGATTAATGAACCTCTGGTGCTTCATATGATATTTACCGGAAATCCTGGAACCGGAAAAACTACCGTTGCCCGAATTTTGGGTGAGCTTTTTAAAGCTATGAAAGTAATTCCCAAAGGGCATCTGGTGGAAGTAGAAAGGGCCGACCTGGTAGGGGAGTACATTGGACACACGGCTCAGAGGACCAGGGAACAGATTAAAAAGGCCATAGGCGGTATTCTTTTTGTGGATGAGGCATATTCTCTGGCAAGGGGAGGACAGAAAGATTTTGGGAAGGAAGCCATAGATACTATGGTTAAAGCCATGGAGGATTATAAGACAGAATTTGTGTTGATTCTGGCGGGATATCCTCGGGAAATGGCCCATTTTTTATCGGTAAATCCCGGCTTAAAGTCACGATTCCCTATACATTTAGATTTCCCTGATTACTGTCAGGAGGAATTATTGGAAATTGCAGAATTAATGTTAAAGAACAGACAGTATCGGATGTCTGAAGAGGCCACGTTATTTTTAAAAGGAGTGCTATATGAAAAAGACCGGAGAAAAAATTTTAGTAATGCTCGTTTTGTAAGAAACCTGATAGAACAATCCATCAGAAGGCAGGCTCTAAGATTAGTGAAAAAGAAAGAAACAACCCGGGAGGAACTGATGTTAATTGCCCGGGAGGACATACGTTTAGAAGAACTGGAGGAGGTTGAGGAGGAGTTGACCTTTGAGAAATTGTTTGGTGATTGGTAAGACCAACGTGGGCAAAACTCTTTTTGTAATAAATTTTGCTGCTTACCTGGGAATAAAGAAAATAAGGTTTACCCTGGTGGATAGCCTGGGAAGACAGCATTTCAGGGAGTATACTCCTGAACTGGCCAGGAAATATTTAACGGGGGGTAAGCCTCACCACACCCGATGCCTTCAAAATGTCACCATAAAATTTTCAGTGGGTAAAGGACAAAAAAAATTGATACTGACAGACAGCACAGGTTTAAAAGACGGCATTCACCCCAAGGAAGAGATTCGGAAAGCAATGGCTCAGACCCTGGGGGCCCTGGTGGAAGCAGACCTGATAATGCACATGGTGGACATCTCCCAAATGGCAGACCTGGGGCAAGAAAATTTTTTTACTTTGGAACTAATTGACCGTCAGATTATGGACTTTGGCCGGGAGCGGAGCAGTTACCTGCTGCTGATTAACAAAATTGACCTGCTCCAGTCTCACATAAGCAGGGAAAAAATAAAACAACAATTCTCCGGTATTCCGCTTTTTTTAGTTTCTTCGGTTACAGGGGAGGGCTTTCCTGAGGTGAAATCATATGTTTGGAATTTTGTTTAGGGATTTTCTTTCAGTGTTTTTTATCGGTGTAATTATAAAAATATTGGACGACATGATTGACGCTGAGACGGATAAAATTTTGGACAAAACTAACTGGTGGAATGCTTTTGGGATGGGTATTATACCGTATACTTTTATCCTGTTTTCCCTGGCAGTGATGCTCAATAAGGATTTGACCGTTCCGTTATTTTTGTCCGCATATGTGGTGGGAATGGGCAAAGAGTTTAACCAAAAATATCTTCTGGGGCTTCCCGGGTGGGTAGAGTCACTTTTGGTTATCACTACAGCATTGTTTATATTCAACTGGCTGAACATATTTACCTCACTGGCAGTACTGATAGCTGTTCAATTCATAGATGACCTTTTAGATTATTCCCAGGATCGGAAGACTGGAGAAAAAAACTTTGCTGCCCTTTTGGGTTTCGGGGAAGCATTCATCTGTCTTGTTATACTGCTTACGGCATTACTGTTTTATTCCCCATACAAGCTGTTTCTAGTGATGTCGGCATACCTCGTTATAAATTTAATTATTGAAAAAAACTATGGGAAGAGGTTGTTTCGGTGCAGCTAGCAGCACAAATACTACTCATGATGATAGCGTTTTTGTCAGGATATGCCCTGGGAAGGAGAATCGGCTTTAAGGAAGCATGCTCCCAGGCGGAAACAATGATTCCTTTGAATTTAAAAAGAGAAACCCTGGAAAAAGGTATATGTGTTATATGCAGCAGCCGATTCAAAGAAAATGGCATAAATTGAATTAAAAAAAATCTTATGATAGAATTGATTCAGGAAAAAATGTTTGGGAAGGGAAGAGATGTTATTATAAAGGAAAAAGCAATTATCGTCGGTTTACTGCTCCCCGGAAGGGATGAATGGCAGCTGGAGTCATCCCTAAGAGAATTGGCCCAATTATCCGATACCGCCGGGGCCCAGGTAGTTTTTGAAGTGATTCAAAAACGCAGCAGGCCCCATTCTGCTTATTATATTGGAAAGGGTAAGGCAGAGGAAATCTCCCTACTGGTTGAGGAATTGGAAGCGGATATGCTGATTGTAGATGATGAATTATCTCCCTCTCAAACCAGAAATCTTGAGGAGGTTCTGGGGGTCAGAGTGATTGACCGAACTGCTTTGATTCTGGATATCTTTGCCCGAAGAGCCAGGACCAGGGAAGGTAAACTTCAGGTGGAGCTGGCTCAGTTGAACTATCTCCTGCCCAGATTAACGGGTCACTATGAATTTTTGTCCCGCCTGGGTGGTGGAATAGGGACCCGGGGCCCCGGAGAAACCAAACTGGAAGTTGATCGGCGGACCATTAGACAGAAGATCAGTGATCTCAATAGAGAAATAGAATCTATAAAAAAACACCGCTCCCTGCAGAGGAGAGCAAGGCAGAAAGTACCGCACCCGGTGGTGGCCCTGGTGGGATATACCAATGCCGGGAAGTCAACTCTACTTAATGCCCTTACGGATTCATCCGTGTTTACAGAGGATAAACTTTTTGCCACGCTGGACCCCACTACTCGTAAGGCAAACATGCCGGACAACCAGACCGTTCTTTTGACGGATACGGTAGGATTTATTCAAAAACTGCCTACCCATCTGGTTGCCGCTTTCCGTGCCACGTTGGAAGAGGTGCAGGAAGCCGATGTATTAATGCATGTGGTAGACCTTTCCCATCCACAGAGGGAAGAGCAGATGGAGGCGGTACAAAAGATTTTAGAGGATCTGGAGGTAACAGAAAAGCCCTGCCTTTTAGTTTTTAACAAGATGGACTTGATTGATGACCCGCTGCTGCTCAGGAGGCTGAAAACTGAATATTCCGGCAGTGTTGCTATTTCTGCAGCAAAGCAAAAAAATCTTGAGGAATTGTTGGACCAGCTTTCCCGGCTTTTAAGAACCGATTGGGAACGAATGACCCTGGCCGTGCCCTTTGAAGACAGCCGCACCCTGGCGCTGCTTCATGAGAAGGGACAGGTAGTGAAAATAATAGCCCAGGAAGAAACCTATCACGTAGAAGTACTGCTGCAGGAAAAATGGGCCAATAAGCTGAAAAAATATAGTAAGGGCCAATAAACCAATGAAACATAATAAATAGAATAAGGGATAAGGCTCACCACGGAGGATATGGGTTATGTCATATTTATACGAAGAATATTTTCAGTTGGGCCCGGAGTTGATAAAAAAAATTGAACGGGTAGAAGAAAAAATACAGCCTTACATTAATAATATTCAGGAAACAGTGTTGGACAACCAGGCAAAGGTGCTCAGCGCTTTTAAAGAATACAGAGTAAGCGAGTTTCACTTTGCCGGGTCTACCGGATATGGATATAACGACAGCGGCCGCAAGGTTCTGGAGAACATCTATGCGGATGTTTTCGGTGCCGAGGAATCCCTGGTCAGGACACATTTTGTTTCCGGGACCCATACTCTGGCGGTTTGCCTGGATGCCCTGCTGTCTCCCGGAAAAACTCTTCTCTCGGCAGCGGGAGCACCTTATGATACACTGCAGAAAGTCATCGGTTTGCCATCTTCCCCCAGTAAGGGGACATTACTACAAAAAGGAGTGAATTACCGTCAGGTTGAATTGACTGCTCATGGAACGTTGGATTTACCAGAGCTGGAAAGAATAATAAAAAAAATTAAAAGCGTTACGGTAGTTTTACTGCAGAGGTCCAGGGGGTACGCCTGGCGGCCTGCAGTAACCCTTGCGGAAATAGAGATCCTTTCACAACTGATTAAAAAGATAAACCCCAAAATCATTCTTTTTGTGGACAACTGTTATGGCGAGTTTGTTAATCCTCTGGAACCAACACAGGTTGGTGCTGACTTGATTGCCGGTTCCCTGATAAAAAATCCCGGCGGTGGATTGGCTCCCAC
>SL_3KL_010_SEDDRAFT_10002139_pt1 | contig 18090 bp, 22 predicted proteins | sample SodLakKL_010_SED_2_FD_10381 | JGI IMG/M metagenome (IMG submission 10381) | reverse complement strand
TAGTAACTGCAATTGAGGATCCATTCATCAGGAGTATAAAACTCTGTGATAGTGCACGCGCCCACCTTGACATCGGAGAACTCAATACAGCCGGTGAAATACTCCTTCAGATCCGGTATGGCGTTGATGATCTTAATCCCGAAGAGGCGCATGAGATCCTAACAAGAACAGCGGTTCTTCTGACAGAGATGAACTCACTTTCTTCCAGAGAGTGTATCGTTGAGGCACTGCACCGTATACAAAAAATTTCACCAGAGACGAAGGATCATGCACGACGCCAGCTCGCAACGGCCATCGTCGCATATACGGAGATGTTCGGGGAGGCAAGCGATCTCCCGGATCCCGAGAAACTCCTTCAGGATATAACAGATCCAATTGAATTTGTCTATGCAACAATTCCTGTGCTTAAAATAATTTCGAGCCTTTCAAAGAAGAGGGAGCTTATTAAAAAAGCATATGAGAAGATGAATGCTATTCCCATTCATTACGATCGGGCCACCTTACTCATTGACTTTGCCTTCTCTTCTGAGATTCAGATGCCATGGGAGGATAAGGAGGCCTGTATCCGATCAGCAATCCAGTCAAGTGAAAGTATTAAGGTTCCTTTCATTATTGCAACAATAAAAAAGCGCATTATCACACATCTTGTTAATGAATATAGTACCAGTCAGGAGAATCACATTGGCGAACTGATCATTGAACTGCTTGAGAGCATATCTGATGAGACGGTCAGGATGAGCATTGCCGAAGACCTGGGACTGATGGTTATGCTTGGATCAACAGATCTTAAGACAGACATACCACGGATTCTCCTTGAACAACATCTGAATGAAGGGGGGCGGATAGCAGATGTTGCTCTCATCGAACGAAAAATCCAGAAGATCCATGACAGGGGTGTTCGGGCGCAGTATTATCTTGGAATAGCCATGCTTATCCAGCGTCGTTCACAGAGCAGAAGGGTGGAGCAGTTGATTCAACAGGCAATACGGGAGGCGAGCATCATTCGCCCTCTCCCCCGCCGTGCATTTATTCTCTGTGATCTTGCCCTTGTTTCATTTGTCAATGGAGAGTACGAGCATGGAGGCAACCTCTTTGATATGGCAATGGCCACAGCAACAAATATTATTACCCCGGAAGTTCGTGATGAGGTAATCAGCGAACTGTATGTGGCGATGCAGCTGATCCAGGAGATGGATGACGAGGGAATATCAAATCCCGGATACAGAATTGAATAAGACAGGATAGATCGGCCAGAAACACAGCAAAGAGCACCACCATACTATGGTATGATCATGAAGACGATTGAAGTCATTATCTCAGGAAAAGTACAGAGAGTCGGATTTCGTGCCTGTGCCAGACATATCGCGACCAATCTTGGTGTTGCAGGGGAGGTTGAAAACCTGACCGATGGGAGGGTTCGCATACTTGCAACAGGCGATGGTGTCATCCTTGAAAAGTTTGTATCGATGCTGTATGGATGTCCACGGGCCATAATCAGGGATATAGAAGTATACCACTATATTGACACCCCGTTTACCGACTTCTCGATAAAAAAAGCAAATTACGGGTAATACATCGTAAACTCTCCACCATGAAGAGACTGGAGATATGAATAAACATTCTCATCGATCATCTTCTGGTTGATTGTTGAATAAAGCCTCTCCAGAAGGAGTGAGATGAGATCATCCCCGAGTACACACCGGGTCTGGCTTAATTCAAATTTTCCTGAGACTTTTGAGTTCTGCGCAATATCCAGAACGACGGAATCAACCATAGATTGCTTCAGTGGATCGATGATATCATAAATAAAGCCTCCTCCCCCCTGATGCAGAAGGCCATGATCAGGATCCAGATGGGCACCAATAACAGCTACACAGGCATTTCCAAAGAGCAGGGCATAGCCAAAGGAGAGCATCGCGTTTATCGGATCAAAGTGTGGGCGATGCGTTCTTCTCCGAAACTCCAGTTCCGGAGGAACCAGCCTTGAGAGGATCTCGTAATACATCGTCGTCGACAAAGAATGAATCCGACGAATCTCTTCGATCCTGACGAGGAATTCCACCTCATGTAATGCCTGATGAAGGAAATCCTGTTCTCCACGATAGAAGAGACCTGTCTCGTGTCTGGAATCAAGTTCTTCCAGCCAGAGAAGCCGTGAGCGCATCGAGGATGCTGCAAACTCAACCACATACCGATGAGAGGGAACTGAGGTCTGAAGACAGGATATATCCTCATTCCCAATTCCTCCAAATGGCCTGAGAGTACCCAGAGGGGTGCCATGTGCATCAAAGAACGATAACCATGATCCCTTTTCAAGGAGGCGGTTGATCGTTGCCGTCTGGATTGTGTGCCCTCCCACAAGCAGGAGGTGCTTTATGTCATCCAAAGGATAACTCGACTGAAACGAGCGTTTCTGAACATATAACAGCCCTGGAGTTGACTTGATATGTGCCCCATACCCCCATATAGCATGCCATGGAACCTTCTTCTGAACCAAAACCAAACCTCAACAACAGAATTACTGTATATTATACCGTGTTCTGGAGATTAAACTTTGGAAAAGTACTCCGATGCGATTCCATCAGATTGTCGGAAGCAGTGATCGGCATCCCGGGCAGAACCATTTTTGCTTGCGATCCAGTTCACCCATGGTACCTGGCTGGAACATGATGCATTCGGGTATGGAACAATGAGTCAGACCAAACAGATGGCCGATCTCATGCAGGCCTTCTTTTGCGATCCTCTCGATGAGCAGGCCGGTATCTTCATCACGACCATAGTATTCATTCTCAAGGCGGGCAGTCGATACAACAGCCGATCCGGTGGATGAGCGTGCCAGACCAAAGACAAAGTCCGAGGATTCGGTGTAGATATCATCCGGTATCACCAGAAGAAACGGGGTATCGATGGCATGCATACGTTTGAAGAGACTGATCCTGTCAAGTATACGACTGGCATCATATTGCCTTCGAATTCGGTGATACCCATCAAGGGGAAAGTGATCGCCAGGAATAAGGTCAGCAGGACAACCGATCAGGCCCGAGATAATCCGGTGTACCGGAGTCTGAATACCATCCGGTGATCGAAAGTCCCAATAAACCAGTATTCCCATACCTGTAGATTGGAAATGCGTGGGTATAAACATATTGAGCAATGTATCGGGCTCTATATTGGAAAGAGATACAAAAACATCGTAGAAGTCGGATCGGGGGATAATATAACCTCCGCAAGCATCATCAGAGATATGGGAGGATCAATCCTCTGTATTGATATCAAACCAATATCCAGCAGAAATGGACTGGATGTGGCTATCGATGATATTCATAGCCCTGACCTGCATCTCTATCAGGAGGCCGACTGCATCTATGCAGTCAGGCCGGGAATTGAGATGATGCCCGACCTCATCAGGATTGCCACAACAGTTGGAGCAGATCTTCTCGTCTATCACCTTGGGTGCGAGATATATGCAGATGGTGGTGAGATCATCAACTGTGGCGTCATACTCCGCCGGTATGTCAGGTCTCAGAAGGAGAAGAGGGTGGACTGAGAAGGCTGTTTCTTCTCAGGAGCGCTCTTCTCTGAAGATGGCGTCTTCTCCAGGGTTTTTTGCTCCTCTTTTCCCCTCTGAGCCACCTTCTTTCGTTTCGCTTCGTCTTTCGCCTCTTTTTCCATCTCTTTTATGATCTTCCCCGCACGCACCTTGTCGTGAATAAGGAGACCGAGCTGGTCAGTATCAAGATTGAGAAGACGGACTACCTGTGTCGGATTATAATCGGCAATCCTTGAAATAAATGTCAGATATTCTTCAGAGATGGTCCTCTGTGGTATCTGAAATGCCTCTGAGAGGCGATTCTCAAGAGAGAGGCGCACCTGTTTCTGTCTGCGCGCCTGCCCCATCCTCTGCCACCGGCCGGGAGGGGCAAGCCGGGGCCGAAGCCCGCTTCCATGTGAGATTGTGGATGATCCGATCAGCATAATCGCAGACGCATACCTCCAGAGGGTATAGTACTGGCGTCTGAATGTCCGGCCAATATAGAGATCGGCACGAGAAAGTATGGAAAGTCCGGACGCCCGTCTCCATCCCTCCCGGTGCTGGGCGACAGCACCCTCAAGCCACTGAATAACAGCATCAGGCGTATCCTCAACCTCATACGAGAGACGTATGAGTGTATCATCCGGGCTCCCTGAGATGGTCTTTGCAATGAGATCAAAGATCGTAGAGCGGGAATCTTTCTGATGGGCATGAAGATCGGCAGGGGTTATTCGATCTCTGCCAACCGACGTTCCAAAGAGCATATTCAGGGCTGATCGAATATCCCCCCGGGCATCCTCGGCGATCATCCGAATCGCTTCCTCATCACAGTGCAGACCCTCTGACGCGCAGATCCCCCTGAGATACGGGGCAAGTGACCGGGCAGGGACGGCCCGGAACTGTATCTGTTCACAGAGCTTCCGGACCTCGGGTGCGACCCCATATGCATCATTTGCGATCAGAATAATCGGCTGGCGTGAATGCCGGATGATATCTGCTATCGCCTTTGCCCCCCCGCGGTCGGCATTACCCTCAAGATTATCGGCTTCATCAAGGAGGATCAGCCGCCGCCTGGCACCAGAGAGGCTGGCAGTCACACTTGAGCTCCCCGCTATCCGCTCAATTGCACCTTTTGTCCGCTGATCACTCGCATTCAGTTCAATAATCTCCCATCCGAGATCCCGGGCCAGAGCATACGCAGTCGATGTCTTCCCGATACCGGGCTTGCCATAGAGAAGAACAGGCTTGTGCTCCGATGTCCAGTCCTTCGCCCAGTCAAGGAGTTGATGAACTGCGGATCTGTTGCCGACAATATCCGCAAGTTCCTTCGGCCTGTACTTCTCTGCCCAGTCCATGATCATGATCTATTGAGGGTCTGATAAAAAATAGCTTCTGAGATTATCAGAATAATAAGAACAAATACATTATCTCAGATGAAGCAGAAACCATAGTCACTAATCAGATATTGGTGTTTATTGTGGCAAAGAACTGCTCCACTCAATCAGTAGCAACAGCGGTAAGAGAATACGAAGGTGTGACACGAAAGCATGCTATCGGTGAGATTATTCGCTCATTACGACTCGACAGACCTGATGTGGTCGCATCTTTTGGGGAGGATGCGGCGGTTATCCGTCAGGGAGAAAACGGCCTTCTTCTCGCAGCAGACGGAATATGGAATAAATTAATGGAGGCAGACCCATACTGGGCCGGGTTCTGCGCTGTTCTGGTGAATATCCATGATATTGCAGCTATGGGGGGTGAGCCCCTGGCAATGGTCGATATCCTCTCCTTCACCGACGATCAGCTGATGGCTGAGGTGACACGCGGTATGGCCGATGCAGCTGTACGATTCAATGTACCGATCGTTGGTGGGCATCTTCACCCAAATACACCCTATAATGTCATCGATATTGCGATCCTCGGAACCGCCCGGATAGATGAGATTATCTACAGTGACAAGGCGCAGACAGGTGATGCAATCATCGCGGCAATAGACATAAAAGGCCGTGTTCACCCCTCATGTGCAATGAACTGGGATTCAGTGACGATGAAAGACGGAGAGACGCTCAGATCACAGATTCGTGTGATGAAAGGTCTTGGAGAAGATAATCTCGTCACCGCTGCCAAGGACATCTCCAATCCCGGTGTGATCGGAACGCTTGGGATGCTCCTTGAGATGAGTGAAAAGGGAGCCCTTGTGGATCTCCATGCAATACCGATGCCAGACCTGCATGAGCATGGCATCACCTTTGAGCACTGGGTCAGAATGTATCCAGGCATGGGCTTTATTCTCACCGCGAGCCAGGAGCATGTCGATGAGGTCTGCAGACGATTCAGGGTGGCTGGTATGGCTGCACAGGTGATAGGAACGGTGACCGATGGAAGGGAGCTGACCCTGACGTACCAGGGAGAGAAGACCAGCGTCTTTGACTTTTCGGTGGATGGAATCATCGGCATCTTCGATGGGTGCAGACAGAGATGATTCGGATCGGTATCGGACTGGCCAGGCCCAATGATAATCTGGTACACGCCGTCAGGGAGGTGGCAAACGAGGGCATCACCCCCATACTATTTGCTCCCAGATCAATCCCTGAGATTTCAGGCATAGCATGCAGGGTCTCAGACAATCCTGAACGTGATCTTGTGGATGCCCTGATGGGTGGTCAGATCGATGCTGCTGTCAGGGGAACACTGCCAGCACATTCCACACTCAGGTATCTCAGGGAGGCTGCCGGAGTCGATCATCTCCAGCGTATTGCTCTCCTTGAGACAGGTGACGGACGGCAGTTTCTGCTTGCACCAGTCGGTATCGACGAGGGATCCACCATCAAATCCAGGATAGAGCTGATTCAGAAGGCCATAAAACTGGCAGAGCAGACTGGACGGAACAAAAAAGTCGCCATCCTCTCCGGAGGAAGACTTGAGGATATCGGCCGCAATCCGGATGTGGACAGGAGCCTGGCTGACGCTGAACTCATTGCCCGGTGTAGCGGAGGAGATCATTGTGAAATACTGATCGAAGAGGTCGTCGGAGAATATGGTATTGTCATCGCTCCGGATGGTATATCCGGCAACCTGATCTTTCGTACCCTCGTCCTCCTGGGATCGGGCACCGGACATGGCGCACCTGTCGTAAATATCGATGTACCATTCGTGGATACTTCGCGCGCAACAGAGGGTTTTGGAAATGCAATCAGGCTTGCCAAAGACCTTGTCCGAAAAAAATAGCTTTATTTATCGATTTTTTTGCTTTTTAAGGCGATTTTAAGGATTTTTATATTCTTTATATTCTTTATCCCGAATAACCTTACAATGCAGAGGAACCGGGGATTGGAAGTTAAAAAGTCGCTAAAATTCCGAAAGATATAAATATTTAACAATATACTCTTTCAATGGTGGAATTTACATGGCAGACCTACCAATCGCAGCCGTAGTAAGGATTGCAAAGAAAAATGGTGCAGAACGCGTCGGAAGCGATGCAGCTGATGCACTTGTCGAGAAGGCTGAAGCCTATATTGCTGAACTGACGAAGAAGGCAAACCAGTATGCCCTTCACGCAGGAAGAAAGACGATTAAAGAGGAAGATATCGAACTCGCAGCAAAGAGCGAGGCATAAATCTCCCCTCTTTTAAAAAAAGTTAAAACGTTCCCTTTGTACTTGGGATCTCCGAATCGCTGCCACTCTTTTCAAGTGCCCGTTGAAGGGTAATGCCGAATGCCTTGAAGATCGACTCGCATATATGGTGATCAGATCGTCCGGTAAAGCAGATATGGGCTGTTATACCGGCCTTGTGGACAAGTGATGAGAAGAAGTGCTCAAAGAGATCATTTGGGATCCCACCCGTCTCGATTCCACGAAAATGGCCCTCAAAGACGAGATACCCTCGTCCGCCACAGTCGAGAATGACGGTTGCCCGGGCTTCATCCATGGGAATTGCCGCATCAGCAAACCGGCCAATTCCTCTTCCATCACCTATCGCCTCACGTATTGCCATTCCAAGGACAATTCCGATATCCTCAACCGTATGATGGGGATCGATATGGAGATCCCCGGCAGCTGCAACTGAGGCCAAACCGGCCGTGGCGGCCGAATGACTCAAGCATATGATCGAGGAATGGAAGTCCGGTCTTAACTGATAGCTCCCCGCCATCGGGATCAAAGCTGACAGAGATGCGGGTCTCCTTCGTACTACGACTGATATCTGCTCTTCTCATTGTATCTCCTTCAGAATGTCAGGGAGTGAGATCAACCCCTTATATAATGCTGATCCAAGAACCGCCCCTTCTGCACGAAGTTCGAGAAGGGTTCGAAGATCAGATAGTGTTGAGACGCCTCCAGAGACCACCACGGGGATCTTCACCGATCCGATCACCCTCTCAATCGGCTCACGTACAATCCCACTACAGAGCCCTTCTACATCGACGTTGGTAAAGAGGAGAGATCCTGCACCCTCCTCCTCGAAACGTGCAGCCCAGATAGAGACATCACCGGCAGTTCTCTCCCAACCGTGTATCGCAATCTCGCCTCCCCGGGCATCAACTCCGGCCATAATCCGATCGGACCCGAACTCCTCTGAAAGCCTCCTGATAATACCTGGATCTTCGGTTGCGGCTGTGCCGATGATGACCCTGTCAACACCAATATTCAGCCATCCGGCTGCATCAGATTCGGACCGGATCCCACCGCCCAGTTGCGTAAACACATCTGTCGATCTGAGGAGATCATGAATCACATCGGCATTGGCATGAGCATTGCCAAAGGCCCCATCAAGATTGACGATATGAAGAGCGGTTGCTCCCTGATCAATCCATCGGATCGCTGATGCAAGCGGGCTACCGTACGCCTTCTCGGTCTCGCGCTTTCCACCAACAAGCTGGACGCACCGCCCCTCCAGAATATCGACCGCTGGAAATATTTTCATAGGCATCACGGAATCATACGCTGGACATCCATGACAAGGATATCCTTTGCACCAGCGCGTTTAACGAGATTGATCAACTGATAAATCCGTTCCTCCGCAACGACCGCATGAACTGCAACAAGATTTTCATCTGAAGCCACTTCCATCACCGTCGGGCCGGAGAGGCCGGGAAGGATCGACCGGATCTCATCGAGTTGATCGCGCCGGATATTCATCATCAGGTAACACTGGCCTTTTGCTGATAACACACTCTCAAGAGCCAGGGATATCTCATCGATCTTCTCTGCATGATCAACAAGCGACCTTCTGTTTGCAATAAGCCACGTTGAACTGTGAAAGACATCCTGAAGGATTCGCAGGTGATTCGTCTTCAGAGTCGTCCCGGAACTTGTCAGGTCAACGATGGCATCAGCAATTCCAAGGTGGGGTGCCGCCTCACATGCCCCTGACACGGAAACAATGCTGACATCAACACCATGCTCTCTAAAGAACGAGCGTGTTATGCCAGGGAATTCAGTGGCGATTTTTCTGCCCCTGAGATCCTGAAGCATCGCATACTCTGACTCGTCCGGAACAGCAATGACGAGCCGGGCTTTTCCCATCCTGAGATCCAGAAGTTCGACAACATCCGATCCGCGTTCAGCAACCATGTCAAGCCCGGTGATCCCGATGTCAGCGACACCCTGGGCAACATATTCAGGGATGTCTATTGGCCGGACATAGAGTATCTCTATATGCGGGTCCACCGTCTTTGCTATCAGCTGCCTGTCGCCGCCACTATGAATGTGCAGACCGCTTTTTTCGATAATGTCGGCGATCGGATCTGCGATCCTCCCTTTATTCGGGATAGCAAGCCTGATCAGATCAGAAGGTTTTGAGCTCACCTTTGATTACCCTCTCAGTGATATTTGTGATATTCGAAAGTCTGTCATTGACGATCTCCTCAACATCACCACAGACCGATTTGAAATCCACGCCCCTCTCCGGGATGATCTGGACGCTGGCGACAAGGGGATGGTCGATCGGTTTTCCGATCTGGGAGAGGAGTCGGACATACATCTCGGTGATCCCATCGACCTTCATGCAGGCTTCCTGTGCAATCTCGGTCGAGAGGAGGTTGTAGATCTTGCCAATATGGTTGATTGGGTTCTTCCCGCTTGCGGCTTCCATGCTCATCGGCCTGTTGGGTGTGATGAGTCCGTTCACCCGGTTGCCACGGCCGACGGAACCGTCATCCCCCATCTCTGCCGAGGTTCCATTCACGGTCAGGAAGATACTGTTACTGGCAATGTCATCGGCTGTGTTCACCGCGACCTCGACCTGACGGCTGGTATATTTCCGGGCGACTGACCGGAGTTCCTCAGACATGACAGCAGTCATGTTAACATAATCATCAATCGATGAGCAGTACCGGTCAACCATTGCAGAGGCGATGGTGAAGGTCATCTGATCACCATTCCTGAGACCCATGATCTTAATGTCATAGCCGATCATCGGATGTTTTGGACGAAGCGTCTCTGCAATCTCCTTATCCATTGCAAGGATTATCTGTTCGACCTCGGAGAATGGAGCATGCCCCACACCAAATGATGTGTCATTGGCTCGCGGAACAAAATTCTGGCCGCAGGTTTTGAAGACATCGCAGAGGTCAGTTGATCCATCTCCCATTCTGCAGTCAACGATGACATCCCGCTCCATGTTCAGGGTTGGCAGGGTCTCTGCGAGATACCGCCGTGCGGCCTCGACCGAGACCGCATCGGTTGGGATGACATGCCCCTCGAAGTGCTTCGTTGCCCTGCCGGTCAGGAGGAGATATATCGGACGGACGATCGTCCCCCCGCCAAATGATGGTATCGAGGCACCAGCAACAACCTCACCCTGATCGGTGTTGTGGTGAAGCACTGCATCACAATATGTCTCATACTCACAGCAGAGTGCACGGCTGACAGCTTCGGCAACACCATCTGCAATACTGTCCGGATGCCCGATGCATTTCCGTTCGACAAGCTCAATCTGCTGTTCTTCAATTGGTGTCTGTGTAAGTTGTACGACGTTGATGTTTCGTTTCATAAAATGCCTCTGTCAGGATACATTACGTACATAAAAAATGACCGGATTTGATATAACACTGTTCATCGCTTTAATGAGACCTCGGACCGCAGAGTCAGTCTGCAGACCCCGTCACGAAAGACCCGGACAAGGCCACCACTCTCAGATACCGTAATACCAACACAGGGAACATCCCGTGTTATGGCAGCAGTCGCCATATGACGGCCACCGAGGCCTGACGGAAGGATAACACCCCGTGCGTCCGCATCGATATACCGGCCAGCAGCGACGATATACCCTTCTTTCGTGATAATAAAGACACCATCAAGCTGGGCAAACTCCTTCACGCTCTCCCAGTTCTCCCGATTCCTCACATCACAGACAGAGAGGGGATGGCCTGCATACGGGTTCAATATCGCCTGATGTGATCGTGAGAGCAGGGATGAGCCATCACCAATGATGAAAGCAGTTCCGATATTTCTCCCTTCCCTCCCTTCATGAGCAATCTCAAGGGCGAGGGAGAGAGCTGAGTGAAGTATCTCAGGTGCGACAATATCACGATAGCTGGCGAGATCGAGGTAGTCCTTCCCTTCTCCCACATCATAAATGAGAATTGCAAACGGGAATACACCAATAATCTTGCCGGATGAGACCTCGGTTCTGAGATGGTACTGGATAACGGCATCAAGAACATGCTGTTCACAGAAGAGAAGAAGTTCCTGCATGTTCCGCTTAATCATCAGATCAGGCTGATATTCCCTGACCCAGACAACAGGAACATCAGCCTCAACCGGGACAGGGTCGAGAAAAGAGAGGATGGCGATAGCATCCACAGACTCGGCCAGCTCCACGGCCGCTGCCATCAGGACTTCATCTTTTCGGGTACTCATAGCAGATCAGAGATACATCCTGGAAGTTCAGAGGGGCGATGAGCCACAGGTATTCCCATTGATTCCAGCCTCCTGATCTTCGAGGCAGCATCCCCTTCACCCCCTTCAATGATTGCACCTGCATGGCCCATCCGTTTCTCCTTCGGTGCGGAAACACCTGCAATATATGCGACAAGAGGGAGGCCAAGCGAGAGTGCGGCTTCTGCACCCTCTATCTCAAGTGCACCGCCTACCTCCCCGATGAGAATGGCTGCTTTCGTCTCAGGATCAGCACTGAAGCGCTCTATACAATCGACGAAGGTCTCCCCGATGACGGGATCACCACCAATCCCGACCACAGTACTCTGGCCTATGCCTGCACGCGATAACTCATCAACAACCTCGTACGTGAGGGTGCCACTACGGGATATCACACCGACAGGACCTCGTCTGAAGAGTGGCGCCGGCATAATCCCCAGTTTACATTCTCCCGGAGAGAGGAGGCCGGGGCAGTTCGGCCCGATTACTGCCGAACCGCAGGACCGTGCATACGCAACCGCCCGCATCACATCATGGACGGGAATATGTTCGGTGATGGCAACGATGGTACTGATACCGGCATCTGCCGCCTCCATGATCGAATCTGCTGCAGCCCCTGCAGGGACAAAGATGACCGAGGCCGTGGTGTCATGGAGGGCCACAGCTTCACGGACGGTGTCATACACCGGGAGGCCATGTACTTCACGACCGCCTTTTCCCGGTGTCACTCCGGCAACGACACCCGCACCACCAACCTCACGGGCATACCGGTTCATGAGATCGATATGGAACGCGCCCTGGTTTCCGGTTGCACCCTGAACGAGAACCCGGGTATGCTTATCACCATAGATCATGCTGATACCTCCAAAACCGCTGCACGAACGGCATCTTCCATCGTATCAAGCATCATATATCCTGCTCCTTCGAGGAGAGCACGCCCTTCCGTCTCATTCGTTCCGGCAAGCCGTACAATCACTTTCTGGGAGACACCGGCAGCAAGGATGCCGCGGGCAACCTCATCACACCGCGTGATGCCGCCAAGAAGATTGACAATGATGACCCTGACGGAAGGAACAGATGCCACAAGCTGAACTGCCTGCATCACCCGCTCTGACCCTGCACCACCGCCCACATCAAGGAAGTTGGCAGCGGATCCCTGATGATGGGCAATCAGGTCAAGGGTTGACATCGTCAGGCCGGCACCGTTGCCGATGACACCGATCGCGCCGTCAAGTTCAACGTATGAGAAGCCATACTGCTCAGCCTTCGCCTCCCGCTCGGTCAGATCACGATTTTCTGTAATCCCCTGACGCGTCAGTGCGTTATCATCAATGATCAGTTTGGCATCAGCTGCGATGACACCCGATCCGGTGATGGCAAGGGGATTTATCTCTGCAAGAAGAGCGTCTTTCTCACGAAACGCCCGGTATAATGAAGATATAACAGTTGCTATCTCCTTCTCACATCCTTTTGTCAGATATCTCAGGATGAAACCGGGAACCTCTGTGAAGAGGGGAGAGACATGGGCCGTCCGAACAGCGCCGGGTTGTTCACCGGCAGTTGTCTCGATCTCGACCCCCCCTGCTTCTGCAAAGAGGATGATCGGAGATCGGCTGCTCCGATCGATAGCAATTGAGATGAAGTATTCTTTCTCGATTGTCAGGCGCTCCTCGACAAGGACCTCCCTGACCGGGATTCCCTTAATCTCCTTTCCAAAGAGATCGGTGGCAACCGAAACGGCATCATCTGTTGTTGCCATCAGAATACCGCCGGCTTTCCCCCTTCCTCCGACATCAACCTGCGCCTTCAGTGCGACTGAACCGCCAACAGAGCGGCAGGCTTCCTCTGCCTCTTCCGGAGAGCGAATCAGGATACCGACGGGTATTGGTATGCCATAGTGTGAAAAGACTTCTTTTGCCTCATATTCAAGCAGCTTCATGGTTACCTCCACCTGATGCCAGCTCAATTCCAAGGCGAAGTGCCTTTATATTGAGATCCTCGGTTCCCTTTGGAACGGTATCAAGCACCGCCTTCTGCATCGCCTCCTCTGAGACGACACCGGTTGCCGCAACGAGTGCTCCAAGCATGATGATGTTGGCGAATATCGGTTTACCCAGAATCTCCTTTGACTTGATGGTGGCTGGGATCTCAACACACGGAAATGCAGGCCTTGACTGAACCATTCCCGAATCGAGGATCATCACAGCTTCGGATGATGCATGAGCCCCAAACTTCAGAAAGCCTGCCTCTGACATGATGACATAGATCGTCGGTTCAAGAACCTTCGGATACTGGATCGGCTCATCACTGATGATCACCGTGCTTGAAGATGTCCCACCCCGGGCTTCAGGACCATAGCTCTGTGACTGAATTGCATGTTTTCCATCGTACATCGTCGCAGCACGACCAACGACAACGGCAGAGAGGACAATTCCCTGCCCCCCAAAGCCAGTAAACTTCACTTCATGTTTCATCGTCTCACCCCCAGGGCCGGGAGGTTCCGATCCGTCAGCGTTCCCACGACAAAGCTCCCTTCAGGGATCGGTTTTCTTTCTGTAACGAGGCGATCATACTTCTCTTTGAGGATGGCATTATCCCGCATCACCGATATCATCGCCTCAACATCACGGAGCCGGTTTCTTCTGCCATAGTTGGTGGGGCATTGGACCATCACCTCGATGAAGGAGAGGCCCGGCTTCTGAAGACCGTATCTGATGGCCCGTGTCAGTTCCCGGACATGGTACGAGGTCCAGCGGGAGACGAAGTTCGCCCCGGCTGCTGTGGCGAGTTCACAGAGATCAAACGCGGCTTCATCCATTCCGTACGGTGTCGTTGTTGAGAGGGCGCCTGTTGGTGTACACGGGCTGCCCTGACCACCAGTCATCCCGTAGATCTGATTGTTCATACAGATGACGGTGATATCAATATTTCTCCGGCAGGCATGAATGAAGTGGTTCCCGCCGATTGCCGAGAGATCACCATCACCGGTGAAGACAACAACGTTCAGATCATGATTGGCCATCTTCACACCTGTTGCAAATGCAAGGGCCCGGCCATGTGTCGTATGGAGTGAATCGGTCACGATATAGCCCGGTGCCCTGGATGAGCAGCCGATCCCTGAGACGAAGACCGTCTCATCAACCTTCCAGTCGAGCGAGTCGACCGCTTCAAGGGTGCTGTTGATTATCGAGCCATTCCCACAGCCTGCACAGAAGATGTGCGGGAGGCGATCATGCCTGAACCAGTCCTCAACGGTCATCGGTACTCCTCCGCTCGATCAAGCAGATAGCGTGGTGTATGAAGTTCGCCACCAAGTCGGGGGAGAGAGATGACCGGCTGATCACAGTGGCGTACTATCTCACGTGCCATCTGCCCCATATTCAGTTCAGGGACAAGGAAGACACGGGCATTCGGAAACTTCTTCAACAGGTTCTCAGGGAACGGCCAGACTGTCCGGAGATTCAGATGACCATAGAGACCCTCAGGGGCATCCAGGAGCGCCTGGCGAACAGAGCGGGTCGGAACACCGTAAGAGATGAAGACCACCTCGGCATCAGGGTTCTGGATATCATAGTCTGCAATCTCATGGCGGGCGCGTTCCACCTTCTCGATAAGCCGCATAACCAGTTTCTCATGGAGATCCGGGTCAGTCGATGCCGGGTATCCTTTTTCGTTATGTGTCAGACCGGTGACATGGACCCGGTGGCCATGGCCAAACGGCGTGAAACCAGGCACGAGATCCTCCTCAGGTTCGAACGGAAGCTTGCCCTCACGGATCGGTCGTGGGGGGATGCACTCGACGGTATCGGGAAACTCAACCCGCTCCCGAAGATGGCCGATGATCTCGTCTGCCATCAGGAAGGTCGGGGTACGGAAGCGATCTGCGAGGTTAAATGCCTTGACGGTGAGGTCAAACATCTCCTGAACACTCGATGGTGCAAGGGCAATGGTGCTGTAATCACCATGTGAGCCGAACCGGCACTGAAGCATATCGCCCTGCGCAGCCAGTGTCGGTTGTCCGGTCGACGGGCCACCACGCTGGATGTTCACGACGACACAGGGGGTCTCGGTGAAGGCGGCATATCCGATATTCTCCATCATCAGTGAAAAGCCCGGGCCGCTCGTCGCTGTCATCGACCGGACACCGGTCCAGGCACCACCGATGGTTGCCGCAATACCCGCGATCTCATCCTCCATCTGGATGAACTTCCCACCGACCTTCGGCAGGCGCCGTGCCATCTGTTCGGCCACTTCAGATGACGGTGTGATGGGATATCCGGCGAAGAAGCGACATCCTGCCGCGATTGCACCTTCTGCAGATGCGATGTTCCCTTGCATGAAATCAACACGTGTCAATACTCAATCACCACCTTGTGAGGTTCATATTTTGCCTCCGGAACCCATTTGATCGCCTGATCGGGGCAGATCGTCTGGCATACACCACAGAGACGACGTTTGTACAGTTGAGAGAGACGGCAGTTCGTACATCGCTCAGGGCGATCGAGATCGGGGACAAAAACACCCCGCCGGTTCGGCCGCTGACCCTCCTGAAAAATATGATACGGGCAGACCATCACGCAGAGGTTACACCCTTTACATCGTACATCATCGATGACCAGTTTCATGCGACGGAATCCTCCTGTATATATTGTTAATGATTATCAATAAGCACTTGCCCCCGGTACTCATCCCTGCAACCGGGAACTCTTCTTCCATTCCTCAAAACGCATACATGCACGATCACCGATCCTTGAGAAGAGATCGCCACCCTGAGCATCAATGCCGACGACAAGCGGAAGGTCAGTCACCTCGATCACCCAGACCGCCTCGGCCATGCCAAGATCCGGATAATGTACCCCCTGAAGCTTCATATGGGAGGCGGCAAGAGCAGCACATCCACCCGTGAATGCGAGGTAGACTGCACGGCCGCGAAGTGCATCCCGGACACCGGCATCCATCCCTCCTTTCCCGATGAGGCACCGGACACCGGAATCCAGAAGGAATCCGGTGAGACGGTTCATGCGTGCGGATGTCGTCGGTCCAGCCGCGATGATCTGTTTCCCCTGTATCACCGGGCCGCAATGATAGATCGCTGCGCCTTTTGGATCAAAGGGAATACCCTCTTCCATCATTCTGAGATGGGCTTCATCCCGTGCTGTATAGATGATTCCGGAGAGGAAGACCCGATCTCCCGCATGAAGCGAGAGAACCTCCGTTCCAAGTGGTGTCCTCAAATTCATGGGATCACCACCCGTGTCGCCCTCCGGCANGCCCAGCACTGAATATTCACCGCAACCGGAAGCGATGCGGTGTGGCAGTGGGCCTTCTTCACCTTCACCGCAAGGGCAGTCGTATCTCCCCCAAGCCCCATCGGGCCGATTCCAAGAGTGTTGATCGCATCACAGATCTCTGATTCAAAGGAGTCCATCGTTCCGATGGGAAGGAGAAGCGCCTCCTTGGCCAACGCAGGAGCAAGATCGAAGGTTCCGCCGATACCAACACCGACAACAATCGGCGGGCAGGGCCTTCCACCGGCAAGGAGGACAGTCTCAACGACGAACGATACGACCTTGCCTGCCTCAGACGGAAGAAGCATCCCGATCCTTGAGACATTTTCTGAGCCTGCCCCTTTTGGAAGGACGGTGATGGCAAGTTCAGGTCCTTCACTGAAATGAATCGGCGGGATCTCAACCCCGGTATTGTCACCACTGTTCTCCCGGGTCAGCGGATCAACTGCGTTTGGCCGAAGAGGTACCGCTTCGGTCGCATTGCGGACCCCTTCCCGGATGGCAGAAGATATCTCTGCCCGTGATAGTATGAGATTTTCAGGAACAGTTACATAGATGACGGCTATGCCCGTATCCTGGCAGAGAGGAAGATCCAAACGTTCAGCGGTCTGTATATTTGAGCGAATATTCTCAAGCTCTCCACGGGCAACCGGATCGGTCTCTGCCTCGTATGATGCATCAATCGCCTCCTTTACATCAGGTGGCAAAAAAACTTCAGCATCATGGATACAGGCAAGAGTTGCATCCATTACAGCCTTTCTGAGCGTCTCCACTCTCTGGGCATCCATACCCCATTATCAACGGGAGAGAAGATAAAACAGAATGGATGCAAAAAAGTATGAATTAGGGTTAGTTGTCAATGACCACCCTGATAGGGGTGGGGAGTTTGTGTCCACCGTGAAGGAGGGCATACTTTGCTTTGTCCACATGCTGGGGTGATGTCCAGATGGTGAAGACACGCTGTCTCTCCTGAACACGTGCTGCTGTTCCAACAGCTTTCCCAAAGGCAAGCCGCATTCCTTCCGAAACACGGTCTGCACCGGCGCCTGTCGCCTGCTTGTTCTCTCTGAGAACATGGTGCGGATAGACACGGAGCTTGAGGTGGAAGTTGCTCCTACCCACTTCCTTTATCAGACGGCGGTTCATGTTGACACGTGCCGCCTCAAGTGCGGTGTGACGAATCTGGCATGCCTCCTCCACCTCGAGGTGAAGGGCAATTGGAAATTCCTCTTTAAGATTGCCCATATCGAACTGGACGATCTTGAGACCTGGGACACCACCCATATATTTCCTGCGCGTATATGCCTTCTTTGAGATCGACCTGTACATCTTTGCTGGCTTTCGTACCATGCTAAAAAACTCCTCGCTATCAGAACGTGCTTAATAAAATG
>SL_3KL_010_SEDDRAFT_10002138_pt1 | contig 18096 bp, 12 predicted proteins | sample SodLakKL_010_SED_2_FD_10381 | JGI IMG/M metagenome (IMG submission 10381) | reverse complement strand
TGGGCCGGGCTGTTGGAGCTCAGGCGTGAAAAAGATGCCGACAATCATGAAAATTTCACCGAACTATCTGAATACATTGTGAACAAGGCCGGGCGTACCGGGGGGACTTTCCTGCATACCTCCAGGACGCGGCCCAGCCACGTGCCCCAGAAACATGTGCCCGAACATCTTAAAGAAAAATACAATGATGAGATCAATGACCTCACACCGGAGGTTTTGAAAAACATAGACTATCTGGGCATTGACTACCTGATTCCCATCGGGGGTGACGATACCCTCAGTTACGGAGTGCGGATGTACCAGGAAGGGGTGAAGGTGGTGGCCATTCCCAAAACCATGGACAATGACGTGCCCGGAACGGACTACTGCATCGGGTTCAGTACCTGCGTGACCCGGACCATCCACCTTGCCAATCTTCTGCGAACCTCCGCCGGTTCACACGAGAGAATATTGGTGATGGAGGTGTTCGGCAGGTACGCGGGCTTTACCTCGCTGCTCCCTACCATGGCCGGAGCTGCCAACCGTTGTGTTATTCCGGAATACTCTTTTAACGTTGAACACCTGACCCAGCTGCTGCTGGAAGACCGTGAGAAGAACCCCAGTAATTATTCCGTGGTGCTTGTATCAGAAGGAGCGACATTTGACGGGGTAGACATGATGTTTCAGAGCGGAGAGAAGGACATGTACGGACATGCCAAGCTGGGGGGTATCGGTGATGCAGTGTCTGCCAGGATCAAGGAGCTGAGTCCGAAATATAACAAAGGGAAGCGCGTGGAAACCATCAACCAGTACCTGGGATATCTGGTCCGCTCGGGAGATCCGGACGCCATTGACAGCATTGTGCCCATGGCTTACGGTAACCTGGCCCTGGATTTGATTCTGAAGGGGATACACGGGCGCCTGGTTATTCTGAAAAACGGGCGGTATGACAATATTCCGGTGGATATTGTTACGAGTACCAACAAGGTTGTGGATGTGGAAAAGCATTACAATACCAAGCGGCTAAGGCCGGTGTATGAATCCTTTATCGACAAACCGTTGTTTCTGATCTCCTGAGTTGTTTCTGATCTCCTATGGTGGGATGAAATAAAAAAAGCCGCCCTGTTTTACAAGGCGGCTTTTTTTATGCTTCAGATTTTCCAATTATTGCAACAATTATTGCAACAATTACTGCAACATTTGCTGTATCAGTTGCTGCAATTCAGGATTTTGCTGGTATTCCTGCATGATTTCCTCGTATTTCTCAATGCTGAGGCCCTCTTCTTCAATGGCTTCGACCAGTTCTTCCTCCAGTCCTATCTGGATTTCGTCGATCTTTTCGATTACTTCCAAATATGTTTCTTTTTCTTCTTCCGTGGCTTCAACCTGTTCCAGAGGCATCTCCTGAGCCTGCATCATGATCTCATTGAAGCGTTCTACGGTCATTCCGTGTTCTTCGATAATTCCGATCATCTCACCTTGTCCTTCCTGCTGAATGGTCATTACCTGCATTACCGCTCCGGCAAACTTTTCCAGCTCCTCATCGGTAAATCCACCCGGATTCGCTTTCAAAGGTGTGGAGAACAATACGATGAAGGCCAGGGCCAGAATGGAAAAAACTTGATTCTTTTTGATAAAACGCATAATAGCTATTTGTTGGTTTGTAAATAATTAGGTTGTAACCTATTGGGTAACAAAACTAAGGCATTGGTGCGAACCGGCCAAATAATTTAACCCTGGTTGGCACGGTTTTAACATAGATTATGACAGGTAGTTAACTCTTCTTAATTTCGTATTTTTGTCTGAAATAAACCCGTTGTACCTTGGCAAAACCTAAAGATCAGAACGTTGAAACCCCCTTGATGAAGCAGTATTACGGCATCAAGGCTAAGCATCCCGATGCACTGCTGTTGTTCAGGGTGGGAGACTTTTATGAAACATTCGGGGAGGATGCGGTGAAAACGGCGGAAATCCTGGGCATTGTCCTTACCCGGCGGGCCAACGGGGCGGCATCATACGTGGAGCTTGCGGGCTTTCCGTATCATGCCCTGGATAATTACCTGCCTAAACTGGTTCGTGCCGGCCAGCGGGTGGCGGTGTGCGATCAGCTGGAGGATCCCAAACAAGCAAAAAAGATCGTTAAAAGGGGGGTTACAGAACTGGTGACCCCGGGTATTGCCTTCAGCGATAAAGTATTGAATCACAAGGAGAACAATTTCCTTGCTGCCCTGCATATTTCTGAGGGGCATACCGGTATTGCCTTTCTGGATGTGTCTACCGGTGAGTTTTTAACCGATCAGGGCGACAGGGAGTACATTGATAAGCTGCTTCAGAGTCTGCGCCCCAGTGAAGTGGTGATCCAGAAAAAGCACAAGCAACTTATGCAGACCCGCTTCCCGGGTAAATACTATATCAGCACTCTGGACGACTGGGCCTTTACGCGTGACTTTGCCGATGACCTGCTTTTGAAGCATTTTGGAACGGCCTCCTTTAAAGGTTTCGGGATTGAGGATCTCAGCGAGGGGATCATTGCCTCCGGGGCGGTGATGCAGTATTTGTCGGATACCCGGCATGATGAGCTGGGGCATATCAACAAGATCAGCCGCATTGACAAAAGCCGGTATGTGTGGCTGGACAAGTTTACCATCCGCAACCTGGAAATCATGGAATCCATCAATGAGGATGCCACCACGCTGAAAGATGTGCTTGATCACACAGTTTCCCCCATGGGCAGCCGGTTGCTGAAGCGCTGGATATTGTTGCCCCTCAAAGAGCGACCGCAGATCAGGGAGCGGCATGATGTGGTGGAGCATCTTCTGCAAAACCAGGAGTTGCTGGAGAAACTTGGCGCTGATCTGCGTGGGGTTGGTGACCTGGAGCGGCTGATCTCCAGGGTTGCTGTTGGGAAGATCAACCCAAGGGAACTCAGACAGATCCAGAAAGCACTTGTGGCCACTGAGGCCATCCGTGATCTTTGCCTGGAAAATGATTCAGAATCACTTCAGGCCTCCGCCAGACAACTTGATCCATGCCCGGAAATCAGGGACCGCATTGCCCGCGAACTGCTGGAGGAACCTTCGGCCGTTGCTGCCAAAGGGAACATGATCGCCGACGGTGTATCGGAGGAACTGGATGAATTGCGGCACATTGCTTTTTCAGGTAAGGACTACCTGGCCTCGCTGAGGCAGCGTGAAATTGCGCGTACCGGCATTCCATCCATCAAAATATCATTCAACCAGGTATTTGGCTATTACCTCGAGGTGACCAATACCCACAAAGACAAGGTGCCGGACGACTGGCACCGAAAGCAGACCCTGACCAATTCGGAACGCTATATTACCCCTGAACTGAAGGAGTATGAAGAAAAGATCCTGAGTGCGGAAGAGCGGATCCTGAACCTTGAAATTCGCCTGTTTGAGGAGTTGGTGGAGGAGGTCGCCCGTTATGTGGCACCCATACAGCAGAATGCCCAGGTGATTGCAAAGCTGGATTGCCTGTCCTGTTTTGCCCTGGTGGCCCGGCGGAACAATTATGTGCGGCCGCACATCAACGATTCATATGTGCTGGACATCAAAGGCGGGCGTCACCCGGTGATCGAGCAGCAGCTTCCGCCGGGTGAGGAATATGTGGCCAATGACGTATTGCTCGACAATGAAAATCAGCAGATCATCATCATTACCGGACCCAATATGTCTGGGAAATCAGCGCTGCTTAGGCAGACCGGTCTGATTGTGCTGATGGCCCAGATGGGATCATTCGTGCCGGCCGAATATGCATCAATCGGGCTGGTGGATAAGATATTCACCCGGGTGGGCGCATCTGACAACATTTCTTCGGGAGAGTCCACCTTCATGGTGGAGATGAACGAAACGGCCAGCATTCTGAATAACATATCGGACCGAAGCCTGATACTGCTGGACGAGATCGGGCGGGGTACAAGTACTTATGACGGGATCAGTATTGCCTGGGCCATTGCAGAATTTTTGCACGAGCACCCTATGTTCAGGGCCAAAACCCTGTTTGCCACTCACTATCACGAACTCAATGAGATGGCTGCATCCTTCTCCAGGATCAGGAATTATAATGTGTCTGTCAAAGAGGTGCACAATAAGGTGATCTTTTTGCGAAAGCTGGTTCCCGGGGGAAGTGAACACTCTTTCGGGATTCATGTGGCCCGTATGGCGGGGATGCCCAAACCCGTGCTCGAGCGGGCCAATGCCATCCTTTCCCGGCTAGAACAATACCACAGCCACGACGAACTGACCGGTAAGGCAACTCCACGGTCATCCGGACAAAAAAAACAGGACGATTATCAGCTGAGTTTTTTCCAGCTGGATGACCCCCTGCTTTTACAGATCAAGGAAGATATTCTGAATACGGATGTGAACACCCTGACCCCGGTAGAGGCCCTGATGAAACTCAATGAGATCAAGCGTTTGCTTGGTAAGTAGGGGATCAGTTCCTGTAACCCAGGCGCTGAAGCACATCGTCGCTCAGGTCGTAGCGCACATCAGTGTAAATCATTGACACCCCTCCGGCCCTGTCAAATATCACGGCATAGTTTCCGCGTGAAGCAATCTCCTCAACGGCATTGTACACCCTGTCCTGGATGGGTTCGAGCAACTCCTCCCTTTTGCGGAAGAGCTCTCCTTCCCGGCCGAAACGTTGCATCTGCAGTTCTTTGGCTTCCTGTTCAAGCCGGATGATCTCATCCTCTCTTTCCTGTTTCATGTCATCGGGTAGCAGGGGTGCTTCAGCCTGGTATTCCCGGTAAAGCCTGTCCACCCGGGCGAACATGTCTTCCAGCTCGGCCTGCCATTCAACGGAAAGTTGTTCAATCTCTCTTTCGGCCGCCTGGTATTCCGGGATGTTGTCAAGGATGTATTCTGTATCTACGTAAGCGAATCTTTGTCCCCATGCAGTGGTGGCCATGATTGCCACCAGCAGGGTAAGCATCAGTTTTTTGTTCATAAGGGATCCTCCTGAATGATTGGGTTAAGGTAGAACAACTGGTTGTTAGTTGATATCCTGGCCGATGGAAAAGTGGAACTGTCCACCAGAGTCACCGGGCCGTCCGGGTATTTCATCAAAGCCATATCCGTAGTCGATGCCAAGCAGNCCGAACATGGGCAGGAATACCCTGACTCCCACACCTGCAGAACGNTTGATGTCGAACGGATTGAAAGAGCGGAGGTCTGAATAGGCATTACCCCCTTCCACAAAGGCCAGTGCATAGATGGTTGCCATGGGGTTAAGTGATACGGGGTAGCGCAGTTCAACNGTATATTTATTATAGGCATTTGCCCCGACAAACTCACCCCGTGCATCGGTGGGTGTGAGGGAGTAATTCTCNTAACCNCGCATGGCGATCACTTCGCGGCCGTCAATTTCCCAGCCGGTCAGCCCGTCGCCACCCAGGTAGAATCTTTCAAAGGGCGGATAGCCGATGTCTGAGTTAAAATAACCAAGAAAGCCGAAGCGCATCCTGGCGGCCACAATCAGATCGCCTACAATGGGGGTGAAGTAATCCGTTTTCATTTTCCATTTATGGTACTCCAGCCAGCGATATTTGTCCTGCGGATCGGCACCCCGGAAATCTTCACCGGTGATGAGGGAATAGGGTGGTGTAACCTGCAATGACAGCGATACTTCAGAACCTGAACGCGGGAAGAGCTGGGCATCTTTCGAGTTCCGGCCAAACTCCGCATTGTAGCTTAGGTTGTGCGACTGCCCGTTGTCAAAGATAAAACGGATCGGGCTGTTCATGATGTCATAATGCTGGTAATTCACGGACTGCCTGAGGTAGAAATAGTCGTCAGGCAGTGTCAGCCTCTTTGCAAGCCCCACTGAAGCGCCCAGTATGGAATAATAACCATAGTCGGGATGGCTTTTTGCCAGGTTGCGGCGGTGTGTGGTCTGGTAAAAAGACAGACTCAGTGCGTTGGGTTGCTCTCCGCCGAGCCATGGCTCAACGAATGACGCACTGTACGAGATATAACCCCTTCCGTAAGTCTGTGCCCTGAGTGACAGCGTTTGTCCGTCCCCGGTCGGCAGTGGCCGCCAGGCATCACGGTTGAAAATATTCCGGGTAGAAAAGTTGTTGAAGGAGATACCCACCGTTCCGATGATGCGGTTTGCTCCCCAACCGCCCGATAATTCGATCTGGTCGGAAGAAGTCTCCTCCACAATGTATTCGATATCTACCGTATTGTCCTGCGGATTGGGTATTGGATTGACCTCAATGGACTCCTGGTCGAAATACCCCAGCTGGATGATCTCCCGCTGGCTCCTGATAATGGCTGAACGGCTGAAAAGTTGACCGGGTCGGGTCCTGATCTCACGCATGATCACGTGGTCATTGGTCCGGGTGTTGCCCGTGACACTAACCCTGTTGATCCTTGCCTGCTCACCTTCATGGATGCGGATCTCCAGGTCAATGGAGTCATTCTCCACGGCGACCTCAACCGGATCGAGCTGGAAAAACAGGTAACCAATGTCCAGGTAGAGTGAGCTGACATCCCCCTGTTCCATATTCATAAAAAGGTTTCTTTCCAGTTTCGTCTGGTTATATTCATCGCCGGGGCTGATCCGCAGTATCTCGTTCAGGGCCTCGTCCGGGTATACGGTATTGCCCACCCAGTTAATATCCCTGAAGTAATAGGTCGGTCCCTCTTCGATGTGCAGGTCTATTTCGATGCGGTTGTCATCCACAAAGTAAAATGTGTCTTTGACGATCCGGGCATCCCGCTTTCCCAGCTCGTTGTACCGCTCGATAATAAGCTGCTTGTCTTTGCGGAAGTCTTCCTGCACCAGCTTGGAAGAAGAAAACAGGAAGCGGAGGCTCCTTTCGCGGGTGTCTTCCATGATCCGCTTGATTCTCCAGTCGCTGAGTACTTCGTTGCCGTAAATATTGACTTCCCGGATACGTGTCCGGCGGCCGCGGTCGATCTCAAACTCCAGGATCAGGTGGTTTGTCCTGGCGGTATCCACCTTTTGGCGAACCTCAATTTCAGGGGTCATATACCCTTCTTCCTGGTAATACTCCTCTATGACGGTCTTTGCCCGGTACAGGAGGTTGTCGGTCACCACGTCCCCCCTGGTGAGATTCAGCCTTTCTTTGATCTTGTCTTCATCTGAACTCCGGGAACCGATGAACTCGTAGCGCGAAAGCCTGGGCCGCTCCCTCAGCTCTATTTCGAGAAAAACCACATCGTCATGAACAGAAGTGATCCCGATACTCACATCCTCGAACAAACGCTGTCGCCAGAGGTGCTCGATAGCATTGGTGATGTCTTCACCCGGGATCATGATTTGCTGCCCCACGGTAAGCTGGGAAACCATGAGCACGACATTGTCGTTGATATTCTCCGTACCGGTAACTGATATTCCTCCGATCTGGTATTCTCTTGGGTTATTCGGGTCAATGGTGATCTCATCACCTGTCTGAACCTGCTGAGCATGAACGGTTACAGGGAAAAGACAAAAAATTAAAGCGAACAGAAGGATGACTCTATGCATTGTCTGGATAGTATTTCAAACTTGTTTGACATCATCGGCATGGCATTCAACCTTCCCGAAACGCCTTTCGCGGCGCTGGTAGTCGATGATGGCCTGGTAAAAATGTTTCTTTCTGAAGTCAGGCCAGAGCACCGGTGTAAAATACAATTCGGTGTAGGCCAGCTGCCAAAGTAAAAAGTTACTTACCCGCAATTCTCCACTTGTGCGGATCAGCAAATCCGGGTCGGGAATGTGGGCGGTCTCCATGGCCTGGTCCATAAGCTCCTGGTCAATATTTTCAGGATTTATTCTTTTTTCCGCTACGCTGCGTGCGATCTTTTTTGCGGCATTGGTAATCTCCCAACGTGCACTGTAACTGAGGGCAACGTTGACTGTCAGCCCCGTATTCCCGGATGTCAGCTCAATGGCTTCCCTGAGTTGTTTTCTGCAGGAAAAAGGCAGTGAGTCGATATCTCCGATGGCCTGCAGCTTCACATTGTTTTTGTGGAGATCGAGTGTTTCATTGTCAATGGCTTTGGTCAGCAGCCCCATCAGGGTATCCACCTCTTTATGGGGACGGCACCAGTTTTCGGTGGAAAAAGCGAAAAGCGTCAGGTAGGGAATACCAATTTCAGCAGCTGCTTTAACGGTATCCCGCACGGACTCCACGCCGCTTTCGTGCCCGAAGATGCGTTCTTTGCCCTGTTGCTTTGCCCAGCGCCCGTTTCCATCCATGATGATGGCCACATGGCAGGGAAGCCTGTCTGTGTTAATACGCTGCTTCAGATCCATTATCAATCAATAAATTATACCTCTAAAAAGGAGCACAAATTTCAGAAAATGTTCCGACAAAAAAAAGGAAAACTCCAAAGTTTAAGAAAATTTAAGCTAATAGGGGCAGATGGCCCTGCTTGAGTCCTTGAATCTGAAGGTGATGGTGATTCCGGCGAAGGCATACCAGTCGTTTTGTTTGGGGTTGGCTTTCAGCCTCACATGGTCAATGTAATCGGTGCCGGTATAGCGCAGGCCCCATTCCAGACCTCCTCCGATATACTCTGTGATATGGTATTTCAGGCCTCCTCCAATTAAATAGCTTATACTGAAATCACTATAATCTTCTGGTGGGTCAAAGTTTTCGGGGCTTGCCGTGCCCGGGTCGGATGACGTTTCGTCCGGATGCCAGTGACTTCCATCGCCGTGCCCGGTCGTTGTATCAAACATGAAATAACCGATCCCGCCAAAAATATAGGGGGTAAGCAGGGTTTCCTCATGCCCTGCTATGTATGGCAGGAAGTTTACCTCTCCCTGCAATGAAACCTCGGTGATGGTACTTTCAAAGCTGTACATATCCGGGTTGGCCTGGGGAAGGATTTTATAAGCGCTGTTTTCATCACTTCCTTTTACTGTACCGTGCAGCCCCGTGATCCGCACCGAAAGGTGTTTGTCAAAATTGTAACGGACCAATCCGCCGAAAGCCGGCTGGGTTTGCCTGAACTGCCCTTCCGGCCCCGGGTTCAGGTCGCCAGAATAATAAGACCCTCCGCCGAAAACTCCTACCTCGTAACTTTGTGACAATGCCGCCGGCATCATCAAAACGAAGAAAAAAGCGAACAGAACGATGTGTTTATATTGCATGGACTTGGTTCTATGTTTCAGAAAAGATAACGACACGCTTCATGGATTATTTTATGTCAATTTCTTTTGTCCAGCCCCCAGGCCAGTTTGTTGCGGATGGTTTTGTAAAAATCCTTTTGTCCGATGCCGATCAGGTTGATTGAAAAAGGGGCCCTTTTGATGAAAAGTTCTTCGGTGGTGCTCAGAGGGCGGGATCTTGAATCAAGGGTGAGCAGGTAATCCTGGGTGCGCCCGGATATCTGCAGTTTTATCACACAACTGTCCGGAATCACGATCGGCCGTACTGTCAGGTTATGGGTGGCAATGGGAGTGATGACAAAGGTTTTGCTTTCCGGCGAAATGATCGGCCCGCCGCAACTCAGTGAATACCCCGTGGAGCCGGTTGGCGTGGAGATAATCAGCCCGTCGGCCCAGTAGGTGTTCAGGAACTGCTCATCCACGTAGGCCTTGATCTTGATCATGCTGGAATTGTCGCGCTTCAGCACCGTCAGCTCATTGAGTGCATAATTGAAGTCACCGAACAGTTCCGGGGGTGAATACAGCTGCAGCATAGCCCGGTTGTCGATGGCGTAATCACCCGATATCAAAGCTTTTGCGGCATAAGATATTTCGTCGGTTGAAATGGCAGACAGGAATCCCAGGCGGCCGGTATTGATCCCAAGCACCGGTATGCCGGAGTTTTGTATCAGGGTGATGGTGTCAAGCAGTGTGCCGTCTCCCCCGATGCTGATCATGCAAAAGGTGTCTTTATCGGGTTGCTCGTTCGCTGACAGAATTTTGACGGGTTTTTTGAACTGTACATGCCCCCTGATGTGGGCATACAGCCCTTCATAGACCAGGAAATGAGAGACCCTTTCTTCCATGATGCGTATCATGAGACGGAAGTTGTCCAGGAAAGCGGGGTCCAGTACCCTTCCAAAAAAAGCGATCTTCATGAGGGGGCATTTTTTTTCGAAGGTAATAAAATTGAAGACATATGCCGGTGTTATATCATTTCATATCTGTGGGCGTCCAGTTTCAGGAACGTGAACAACATCAGGGTCATACCCCAGAGGGAAGATCCTCCGTAACTGATCAGCGGCAAAGGGATCCCGATTACCGGTACAAGACCGATGGTCATGCCGATATTGATGGCAAAATGGAAAAATAATATGGAAATGGTGGCGTATCCGAAAACCCGGCTGAATACGGATCGTTGTTTTTCCGCCAGGTACAGCAATCTGATCATTAAGGAAGTATATAGTCCGATGATGACCAGGCTTCCGATAAATCCCCACTCTTCCCCGACGGTACAGAAGATAAAGTCGGTGGACTGTTCGGGTATAAAGTTAAACTGGGTTTGTGTGCCCTGCAGAAAGCCTTTTCCTGCAAATCCACCTGACCCGATGGCGATTTTCGACTGGTGAAGGTTGTACCCGGCACCCTGGAGGTCAGCACCTCCGTATATGAGGACTTCAATCCGGGCTTTGTGATGAGGTTCCAGGACGTTATCGAATGTATAATCAACCGAGTACACAAATCCCGACAGGAGTAAAAATAACCCGATCAGTTGCGGCATCACCCTGCTTTTCTTTCGCATCAGAAAGCCGACAAGCAGGGTGATCGCAGCCAGTGCTCCGATGATGATGAATTCATTGAAGATCAGGGTGAGTACAAAAAGCGCCACTGCCACTACCCCGAAAAACAAGACCAGGCCACCAATGTACCCCTCCCGGAAAAGTACCAGAATGAAAGAGGAAAATACCAGTGTCGTACCCACATCTTTTTGCAGCAGCACAAGCATAGCCGGAAGCAGGATGACGGCAAAGGCCTTTGTTCGTGAGGAAACATCCGGGGATTTGACCCTGGCCCTGCTGATCAGGGACGCCAGTGCCAGTATGGTTCCATATTTGGCAATTTCCGACGGTTGAAAGGCAAACCCACCCACCCGGAACCATGCCCGGGTGGCGTTGATCTCCACCCCGAAGAACAACACCCCGATCAGTACCACAAGCAGACTGACATAGATCACCCATGCAAAACTTGTGAAAAACCGTATGTCAATGGTCAGTACAGCGGCAGCCAGGATAAAGGCCCCGAGTATCCATACCAGCTGCTTGCCGTAGCTGGTGCCCAGGTCAAAAATATGGCGGTGTGCCTCGGTATATTCAGAGGCGAAAATATTAAACCAACCGATGATCACCATGACCAGGAACAGGAATAATACCGTCTTGTCAATGTTTTTGAGTATGTTAAATTGCGGTGTCATTCAATGTTTTTATTGTGCGTCTTCTGGTTGTGCCGTTAAAAACCTTGCATCCAGTATGCGTTGTTCAAACCAGGCCCGGTTCACTTCCCGGGTCAGGTATTTTTCAATCATCAGGCTGGCGATGGGAGCGGCCCATACCGAGCCGTAGCCTGCATTTTCCACCACCACTGAAATGGCGATCTTCGGATCGTCTACCGGGGCAAATGCCACGAATACCGAGTGGTTTTCCCCGTGCGGATTCTGCACCGTACCGGTTTTCCCGGCTGTCTCAATATCGGGAATGGCGGAAAAGCTGCCCGTTCCCTCTGCCATTACACGCCTCATGGCCTCCGCCATGGTTTCAAAATGTTCCCTGTCAATTTCAATATTGTTGGCCAGGCCAAACTGGTTGTTCTTATTGTCGGGGGTGTCGATGGCTTTAACCAGATGGGGGGTGATGTAATAGCCCCGGTTGGCCACGGCAGCGGTCATATTGGCCAGCTGCACCGGGGTAACCCCCAGTTCGCCCTGGCCGATCCCCAGTGAAAGGATTGTCTGGGAGCGCCAGCCCCTGGGTCCGTATAACCTGTCATAGTAGTCGGGGGTTACCACCAGACCTGGCAGCTCATGCGAAAGGTCACTCCCGAAGGGGTTGCCCAGGCCGAAGCTGGTCACGTAGTCGCGCCATTGTTGCAGTGATTCCTGGATGTTCTCAAATTTTGACTGGTTGATGGTGTTTTGAAAAATGATGCTGGAAAATGTGTTGCAGCTGTATTGAATGCCGGTAATGGCATTGACGGGGCTGGGGTGGGAGCGGCAGCGGATGCTGATGCCTGTGGTATGGTAAATCCCACCGCATCCGTAAGAGGTTTGTGGGGAGATCACCCCCTCCTGCAGAGCGATCAGGGTATTGATGATCTTGAACACCGATCCGGGGGGGTATTGCGCCATCAGGGCACGGTTGAACAGCGGGTTGAGCGAGTCATTCTGCAACATGCGGTAATTTCTCGTACGTTGCCTGCCCACCAGCAGGCCAGGGTCAAAAGCCGGTGAGGTCACCAGCGACAAAATCTCTCCCGTGGATGGTTCGATGGCGACAATGCTGCCCCTTTTGTTCTGCAGGAGGCGTTCGCCATAAACCTGCAGTTCCGCATCCATCGTGGTATAAAGATCCTTCCCGGCCACGGCCAGTGTGTCGAATCTTCCTTCCTGGAATGGACCGGCATCCCGGTTGTGCACGTCCACCATACGGATCCGCACGCCTTTCTGTCCCCTGAGTTGTTCTTCGTAGGCCCTTTCCACCCCGCTGACCCCGATATAGTCGCCCGGGCGGTAGTACGGATCATTGCTGATTACATTGGGCCCGGCCTCGCCCACATAACCAAAGGTGTGTGTGGCAATGGGATAGGTGTATTTTCGCAGGGTTCGGGGCTGGACAAAAAAGCCCGGGTAACGGAAGAGTTTTTCCTGGAAAGCGGCAAATGTGGTTTTGGATATCTGCCGTTCAAAGACCGAAGGCCTGAAACGGGAGTATTGCCTTGCCTGAAGCAGCCGGCTTTCGAAGGTTGCCATTTCAATCCCCAGGAGCTCGCAGAATTCCAGGGTGTCAAGTTCGGAAACCTGGCCGGGGATCACCATCAAATCGTAATGGGCTTCATTGTAAACAAGCAATTCTCCGTTCCTGTCATAGATCAGCCCCCGTGCCGGGTAATCGGTCACATACCGGAGGTAATTGCTCAGGGCAGAAGTTTTATAGGAAGGATCGGCAATTTGCAGCATAAACAGCTGCACAAGCAATAGCAGGCTGGTTGCCAGTATGATACCGGCAACAATTTTTCTTCGGTTGCTGAACTGTCCGGGATTGTGTTTAATCTGCATAAAAGTATGAGGGTGTTGCCCTTAAGGGGGCCATTCCCCTTCCTGCAAAAATACAGATTCGGCGTCACATGGGTTAGCCTTTTGCAAACAATTTTTTACCTTAGTGGAATTGAAAATGACAATTCGAAAATAATTATGGCAAAGAAAAAAATCTTGGTACTTGGTGCAGGGATGATTGGCAAGGCAATTGCCATTGACCTGTCTGACACTTATGCAGTAACTTCTGCAGACATCGATAAAGAATCCCTGGATTTCCTGTCGGAAAATTATCCCATAGAGGGGGTGGCGGTGAACCTGATGGAGGAGGATGCCGTTGGTGCATTGGTGAAGAATTTTGACCTGGTTGTTTCAGCAGTTCCGGGATTTATGGGTTTTGACACCCTGAAGACCGTGATTGAGGCGGGGAAGAACATTGTGGACATTTCATTCATGGCGGAGGATTTCATGGAGCTGAACGCCCTGGCCGCAGAAAAAGGCGTGACGGCCATTACCGATGCCGGGGTGGCCCCCGGCTTGCCCAACCTGTTTGCCGGACGGCTCAACGAAACCATGGAAATATCCGATTTTGAATACATGGTGGGCGGACTTCCCCGGGTGAAAGTGTATCCTTTTTATTACAAGGCCCCTTTCTCACCCATCGACGTGGTGGAGGAGTACACCCGTCCGGCCCGTTTTATCGAAAAAGGGAAATCGATGATCAAGCCGGCCATGAGTGAGCCGGAAATGGTGTTTTTTGATAAAGTGGGAACCCTGGAAGCTTTTTATACCGACGGGCTGCGTTCATTGCTTCGCAATATGGACCACATTCCCAACATGAAGGAAAAAACCCTCAGGTATCCCGGCCATATTCAGCTGATACAGGCCCTGAAAACTGCCGGATTCTTTGATACGGAAGCCTCCGTTACGGTGAACAACACCAGCATACGCCCCATTGATTTTACTTCCAAGGTGCTGATCCGTGACTGGCAGCTGGATCCGAATGAACCTGAATTTACCGTGATGCGCATTGAAGCAAGGGGAAAAGAGGACGGATCCAGGGTAAAGGTCGTTTATGATCTGTATGATGAATACGATCAGGAAAGGAAAATCTCTTCCATGGCCCGGACCACCGGCTTTACAGCCACCGCCTGTGCGGGGCTGATCCTCACCGGCACTTTTGCCGGCAATGGTGTTTACCCGCTTGAATTGATCGGGATGGACCAGGAATGTTTTGACTTTGTGATGGATTACCTGGAGGCCCGTAACATTACCTTTGAACGGAAGGCGGTCACAGAAAGCTGATTGACCTGCTCCGGACCGCTCTAAGCCTGCGCCGGGACTGCTTCAGGACCGCCCCGGGCCGGGTCCGGTTTAATGGTCCCGGAACTGACGCCTCAGGAACTGGGCGTTGACGGCCACCACCACGGTGCTGGCACTCATCAAAATTGCCCCCACTGCGGGGCTGATCAGTATGCCGGCTGTGAATAATACCCCGGCGGCCAGCGGGATGGCCACCACGTTGTATCCCGTCGCCCAGACAAAGTTCTGGATCATCTTTCTGTAAGTGGCCTTGCCGAACAGGATCAAAGAGGCAATGTCTTCCGGGTTGCTGTTTACCAGGATGATGTCAGCCGTTTCGGCAGCAATGTCGGTACCTGAGCCAACGGCAATCCCCACATCGGCGGCAGCCAGGGCCGGGGCATCGTTGATCCCGTCACCGGTCATGGCCACAAACTCTCCATTTTTTTGAAATTCTTTGAGCTTTTCCAGCTTCTGGTCAGGCAGCATACCGGAAAAGTAACCGTCCAGGCCGAGCTCTTCGCTCACGCTTTTGGCCACTTTTTCGTTGTCACCGGTGATCATATACAACTTTATGCCACTTTCCTTCAGTGTTTTTATGGCCCCGAATGATTCTTCCCGGATTTCATCTGCCAGGGCAATGAACCCCGCCAGCTCTTCATCCACCATGACAAAAACCACCGACTCAGCTTCATTCCGGTAAGCCTTTTCCGGGATTTCAATGTTTTTCTCTTTTACAAATCCCGGACTTACCACCTTGACTTTCTGGTTGTCCACATCGGCTTCAACGCCCTTGCCGCTGATGGCATTGAAATTATCGGCTTCAGGCACCTCGATCTCTTCATCCTTTACCTTTTGCATGATACCGGCGGCCAGCGGATGCTCTGACTTTTTTTCCAGTGCTCCTGCAAGTTTCAGAATCTGCCTGTCATCGAAATTATCATGAAGAGAGCCAAACCGGGAAACGGCAAAATTCCCCTTCGTGAGGGTACCTGTTTTGTCAAAAATCATCAGCGATATCTTCCGGGTGTTTTCAAAAGCCGTCCGGTTGCGGATCAGCAACCCGTAGCGCGCAGCCATGGAGGTGGATATGGCCACCACCAGCGGTACGGCAAGGCCCAGGGCATGGGGGCAGGTAATGACCATTACCGTGGCCATCCGCTCCAGTGCAAACACGAAAGGCTGGCCGATGATCAGCCAGGTGGCCAGCGTTCCAAAGCCCGCGGTAAGGGCGATGATGGTCAGCCAGAAGGCGATGCGGTCTGCCAGGTGCTGGGTTTTGGATTTCTTGCTCTGCGCCTCCCGGACCATATCGATCACCTTGCTCAGGTAAGCTTCCTCTCCGACTTCCTCCACGGTTACCTGCAACGAACCGTTGCCATTGATCGTACCACCGATCACCTTGTCACCCTCTGTTTTTTTGACCGGTTTGGATTCTCCGGTAACCATGGACTGGTTGACAGTGCTGCTTCCTTCGGCCACAATGCCATCGACCGGAATTTTTTCTCCCGGACGCACCACAACCACATCATCTTTTTTCAGTTTATTTACCGGTACATCTTCTGTGTCACCGTTTTTGAGCAAATGGGCCTCTGAAGGCATCATTTCCACAAGCTTCTGCAGTGAGCGGGAAGCCCCCAGTACCGACTTCATTTCGATCCAGTGACCGAGTAGCATGATATCGATCAGGGTGGCCAGCTCCCAGAAAAAGGTCGCTCCTTCCACCCCGAAAGTCGTGGCCGTACTGTAACCCCAGGCCACCGTGATCGCCACGGCAATCAAAGTCATCATTCCGGGCTGTCGCTGCTTCAACTCCCCAACCAGTCCGCTCAGGAAAGGCCATCCCCCATAGAAATACACCACACTCGACAGGGCAAAAAGAATGTAACGGTCATATTCCGGGAACAGGTAAAATTCAAACCCCAGCAGGTCCTGCAGCATGGGCGACAAAAGCAGGATGGGGATGGTAAAGGCCACAGAGATAAAAAACCGTTTCCGGAAATCCCTGATCATCATCTCATGGTGACCGGTATGGTCATGCTCCCCTCCACCGTGGCTGTCGCCCTTGTGGTCGTGATTTTCATGGTCTTCCGTATTGTCGCGCTTATTGTGCGTATTGCGGTTATCATCGTCTTTGTGAGAATGTGCCATAATATCTGTCGGGTTTGCTCAATTCAGTGAAGCCTTCCGGAAGAATTCCGTGGTGCCGTCCGCATTGACCATGCCGGCCCGGAGATTGACCATGCCAATGCGATGGATGACCGGATCTGCCCGGAGGATGTCCGGGCCAGGCAATCAGGCAATGGTGATGTCTTTATTCAGGTACACATCCTGAATGAGGTTCAGCAGCCTGACCCCGTCTTTCATGGGGCGCTGGAAGGCCTTGCGTCCGGAGATGAGGCCCGTTCCGCCTGCCCGTTTATTGACCACGGCTGTTTTTACCGCGTCGGCAAAATCACTTTCACCAGAAGAGGCCCCGCCGGAATTGATCAGCCCGATTTTCCCCATGTAGCAATTGACTACCTGGTAGCGGCACAGATCAATGGGGTGGTCTGAAGAAAGTTTTTCATACATATCGGGATGGGTTTTTCCGAACTTCAGCGTCTTAAACCCGCCATTGCCTGCGGGAAGTTTTTGTTTGATCAGGTCGGCCTTGATGGTTACCCCCAGGTGGTTTGCCTGCCCGGTAAGGTCCGCCGCGGTATGGAAATCCTGCTCCTTGGTTTTGAATGCACTGTTTCGGGTATAGCACCACAGTATGGTGGCCATTCCCAGCTCATGCGCCCTCTCAAAAGCCTGGGCCACCTCAAGGATCTGCCTGTTCGACTCCTCCGAACCGAAATAAATGGTGGCGCCCACTGCGGCGGCACCCAGGTTCCAAGCCTCATCCACACTGCCAAACATGATCTGGTCGTGCTTGTTGGGATAGGTCATCAGCTCATTGTGGTTGATTTTCACCACAAAGGGGATCTTGTGGGCGTACTTCCGGGCATTCAGCGCCAGGCCGCCGAAGGTGGTCGCAACGGCATTGCATCCTCCTTCAATGGCCAGCTTGATGATGTTTTCCGGGTCGAAATAGATGGGATTGGGGCCAAAAGAGCTGCCCCCGGTGTGCTCGATCCCCTGGTCAACAGGCAGAATCGACAAATAGCCGGTGCCCGCCAGTCTTCCGTGGTCATATATCCGTGACAGGTTGATCAGTGTGCGGGGGTTGCGGTCGCTGTTCCCGAAAACCCTGTCGAGTGCCTCCGGGCCGGGAAGACTGAGCTGCTCCTTCGGAACGGTTGATGACTGATGCTTCAGCAGTGACTTTGCCTCATTTCCCAGTAATTTTTCAAGGTCTTTTGTGGTGTGAATCAGTGTGTCCATAATGTATGCTTTTTTGATTGACCAATACGTAATCAGGATTTTCCTAAATATACAAAATATTTGTGTGTTTTCCCGGTGAAGCATTGGAAACACTCCCCTGATTAAGGAAAATCCCGGTACGGAACGGGAAGTGGACTTCTTTCGGGAAATGATACCTGGCGGGGCAACTGCAGGTGCGTCAGTTTGCAGACGTCCGGTTAATTTCTCCGGAACAATCTTCGCAGCAGGCCGGG
>SL_3KL_010_SEDDRAFT_10002137_pt1 | contig 18101 bp, 18 predicted proteins | sample SodLakKL_010_SED_2_FD_10381 | JGI IMG/M metagenome (IMG submission 10381) | reverse complement strand
ATTGACGAAAATTCCCTACTGCTGCCTCCCGTAGGAGTCTGGTCCGTGTCTCAGTACCAGTGTGGCTGTTCAACCTCTCAATCCAGCTAAGCATCGTAGCCTTGGTAAGCCGTTACCCTACCAACTAGCTAATGCTGCGCAAGGCTCTCCCGAAGCGACGCCCGAAAGCGTCTTTAAACATTTAGACATGCGTCTTAATGTCCTATCCAGTATTAGCCACCGTTTCCGGTGGTTATCCTCGACATCGGGGCAAGTTCCTTACGTGTTACTCACCCGTTCGCCACTAGGTTTACCGAAGTAAACCTCGTTCGACTTGCATGTATTAGGCATGCCGCCAGCGTTCATCCTGAGCCAAGATCAAACTCTCCATAAAATATGTAAACTGCATTAAAGCAGTTTCGTTTGAAATTGGTCTCAACTCAAAAGTAATTCTGTTCTATTCAGTTTTCAAAGACCATGCTAAATTTGAAGTGCTCTAACATTATACAATATGTCATTCGTGATGTCAACATAAATCCTTTGTTAAGCACCTGTTTTTACGCCTTTTCTCAAGGCACAAGCTCACGTGGTTCTTGTGGCCCGCATTAAAGAGTATATAACTTTCAACTTGAGAAGTCAACACTTTTTCCAATCTTTTTTATCATGGATTTGCTGTGTTGGACGCAGATGATTCAATCGCACTTTTCATAGCCTGTACTTGTCCTTTTCACTCAAGAATCCGACAAAGTTAAAGCGCCTTTTTCAGCGCGACTATGATAAAGTATATTAAAAGCGGACGCTTTTGTCAATCAAAAACGCCCACTTTTTTCTTTATTTGAATAATCACTTGATTAGATCGCTGATTTCAGTTGTTTTTACCAGCTTTGTTTCACCCGTATAGCGATTGGTGAACTCCACTTTTCCGTCCTTGATATCCTTCCCGACGACAATGCGATAGGGAACGCCGATCAGATCGGCATCCTTGAACTTGATACCAGGTCTTTCATCGCGGTCATCAAGTAGGGTCTCGAACGAGGTATTTAGTTCCTTATATATAGCATTGGCCGAATCGACCGTGAAAGCATCATTCATCTTAAGGGGTAATACGTGTACCTCGAAGGGTGAGATTTCCCGTGGCCAGACAATACCGTTTTCATCGCTGTGCTGCTCGACAGCCGCCATCAGGGTGCGGGAGATACCCAGACCATAACAACCCATGACCACAGGCACCTTATGCCCCTCGGGATCATTATAGTAGGCATTCATGCTTTCGGAATACTTCGTGCCGAGCTTGAAGATGTTACCGACTTCAATCCCTTTGGCTTCTTTGATGGTTCCGCCTTTACACTTGGGACAGCTATCGCCGGCGTGTAGACCGCTGAACTCCTGGTTCGCGCCATAGCTACATGTGTCACAGTATGAAATGGTGTCCTCGCCGACTTCGCTCATCACCATGAACTCATCCGCCGCTTTACCACCGATCTGTCCGGTATCGGATGAAACGATTTTCGTTTCAAGGCCCATGCGTTTGAAAATGGTCGTATAGGCTTCCTTGATGGATTCATACCATACATCCAGATCCGCATCGTCGGTATGGAAGGTATACAAGTCTTTCATGATGAACTCACGGCCTCGCATCAAAGCGAACCGTGGCCGTAGTTCATCGCGGAATTTCGTCTGGATCTGATAAAGCGCCAAAGGTAATTTCTTATAGGAATTGATGTAATCGCGTACGACTTGCGTAATGACCTCTTCGTGGGTGGGTCCAAGACAGAAGTCACGTTCCTTGCGGTCTTTCAACCGGAAAAGTTCGGGGCCGTACTCTGCCCAACGACCGGATTCCTCCCAGAGATCGCGCGGTTGAAGCGCCGGCATCAGCATCTCCGAACACCCGCGTTTATCGTGTTCCTCGCGGACGATTCGTTCAATTTTGTTCATGGCGCGTTTGCCGAGCGGGAGATAGGAATAGATCCCGGCGGCTGTCTGTTTGATCAGACCGGCGCGCGCCATCAGTTTGTGGCTTTTGACTTCGGCGTCTTTGGGTGCGTCTTTCAAGGTTGGTGCGAACAATAGACTTTGCTTCATGATTCCACCTCTATCCTAGATTAAAAAGTCTCAATATATCGTTATAGGTTACAAAAAGCAGTAAGGTGATCAGTAAAATGAACATGATCAGGTGCAAGTAGTTTTCGACAGTTTTATTGACTTTCTTGCGGGTGATGCCCTCATAGCCCAAAAAGACGATGCGCCCGCCATCCAATGCCGGAATGGGGAGCAGGTTCAATATCCCGAGATTCACCGAAAGCAAGGCTGTCCAGCTCAATAAGGAAATCAGACCTTGCTGGAACGCAGAAGCCGTAACCGAATAGATCCCGACCGGTCCCGCCAGATCGCCGACACCGACCACGCCGCTGAACAGCATGCTCAATGTGTCGAAAATCATCGTGCTCGAGTTGATGATGCCGGTGATGCTGCCGGAGAACAACGCACGCGGAATATCGCGTTCATGTACCGGTGAAATGCCGATTCTACTTTGGACCACCGGTGCGCCCTGCGATTCGATCAGATCGTGCTGATACGGTTCCACTTCAAAGGTTTCCGTCGCACCGTCCCTTTCAACTTCAAATAGCATTCTCGAACCTTCTGCGTTTGCACGGACCGCCTCGATGAGCGTCGTCCAATCGGGCACGGGATTACCATCCACAGAAAGAATCAGATCCCCGGTCTGCAAACCAGCGCTTGCTGCCGGACCGTTATTGATGACATTACCGATACGCACAACTTCCGGGTCCCATACGGCCACATCTTCTTCACGCTCGGACTGGATGCCTATGGCAACAAGAAAGATGACCGGTGTGAGCGTATAATCGTGACTCTGGCCATCCCGATCAACCGTGAACAGGATCTCTCTTTGTCCTTGCTTCGCGGACATCACCTGATGCATCTCTTCCCAGCTTTGTACAGGCTCGCCATCGATATGGGTGATGGTGTCGCCCACTTCGATGTTACCGTATGCAGGTTGACCCGCCTGGACATGACCGATCTCGAGTGTCGTATTTCCCTCGGCGTCTGTTTTCGGAAAGCCGACCACCATCGCGATGATGGCAAACAGGAAAAACGCCAAAATAAAGTTCATCATCGGTCCTGCAAAGATTGTTGTAAACCGTTGCCAAAGCGTCTTCGAATCGAATTGACGATTATAAGGCGCTATCTGTATTTTTTTGTCTTTAAGGACATAAAAGGCTTTCTCATCGACCTCCATGTGATTGATCATCAAAGCTTCGCCGTCTTGAGCTTTCAAATCGACGAACTCAACTGTCACACGTTCAGCGGATGGATATCTCTCATCTTCCGGATTGAGAATGATATGGGTGATTCTGCCGTTTTCCTTCCGGACTTTGATATCCTTGCCGACCTTGACCAGGTCATCGTTAATCTCTTCTCCCGCCATGGAGACGAACCCGCCGATGGGAATTGCACGGACAGAATAGAGTGTCTCACCTTTCTTCTTGCTATAAACAATCGGTCCCATGCCAATCGCAAACTCATGACATAGTATCCCGGCACGGCGCGCCATGATGAAATGACCGAGTTCGTGTAACATGATGACAAGTCCTAAAACAAATATGAATGCTAAAATATTCAATATAAACATGGTTTCACCTTCTAGTTAAATAATTTGTAAGCATAATCGCGTACGCTCTTATCATGGTTCAAAACGTTTTCCAACGTCAGTTTTTCTTTATTGTCAAAATAGTCAAGACATTGCGTGATGAGTGTTTTAATATCGTTGAAGCCGATTTTTTTCTTCAAAAACAGCGCCACCGCCACTTCGTTGGCCGCATTGAGCGTGACGACATGCATGCCGTTGTTTTTCGCGACGGCAATGCCGAGATCGAACAAGGGATAGCGCTCGGATTCCATTCTGGAAAAATGCAGTCGGTTAAGGTTTTCCAGACTGAACAGGGAGTGATATCGCAAAGTCTCGGAATCTTGCATCGCCGAGAGAATGGGAATTTTCATGTCGGCCGGTCCCATATGCGATAGCACATTGCCGTCTTTGAAATGTACCATAGCATGGACGACGCTTTCTTTGTGCAAAACCGCATCGATTCTCTCATAAGGTACATCAAAAAGATAATGTGCTTCAATCACTTCAAAAACCTTATTCATCATCGTTGCCGAGTCGACGGTGATTTTTGCGCCCATCTTCCAATTGGGGTGTTTGAGAACATCTTCGACAGTGACATCGTCCAATGTATCCAGCGCTACTTCGCGTAGACTCCCGCCCGAAGCGGTAATCACGATCCTGTCGATACTATCCGGATCGCGCCCTTTCAGACAGGCACGAATGGCCGCATGTTCACTGTCTATCGGGATGATGCGGGCACCTGATTTGCGCTGTGCTTCCTTAATCAAAGGCCCACCAACAACCAGACTTTCCTTATTCGCAAGCAGTACATCCTGTTTATTATCAATCGCTGTAAGCGTAGGTTTCAGACCGACACTGCCTACAAGGGCGTTGATAAACAAATCCGTAGCATCATGCGTCAAAGTGACAAGACCATCATCCTCGAGCGCGTGAAACGAAACGCTGGCATCCAAAGCACGTATATCGGATTCATATGCCTTCGGCATCGCAACAGCTTTTATGGGATGATGTTTCATGATCGACAAAACCGTGTCTATACTCCGGTAAGCACTGATGGCCGTCAATTCGAATTGTTCGGGGTACGCTTCAATCAATGCAACGGTCTGTTTTCCGATGCTACCGGTTGCCCCCAATAAAGTCACTTGTTTTTTCACTGAAAAAACTCCATAATCATCATGACCACACTAAGAAACAAAGCGGCGAACATGGTTGAATCGAATCGATCGATCACACCGCCATGTCCCGGGAATAGTCTGGAGAAATCCTTGATCTCATGATTGCGTTTGAGCGCGGAAGCAACCAAGTCACCGACCTGAGCGACAAAGGAAATAAAGATACCGATGACAACCATCAATGTCAGATGCAACCAGACAGGATCGATATCGAAAATATTTTGCCAGTAGGCGAAAACACTCGCAATGACCACTGCTGCAAACGTGCCACCAAGAGCCCCTTCCACCGTTTTTTTCGGGCTGATGTCCGGTGCCAGTTTATGTTTGCCGAAGGTAACCCCGAAAAAATAAGCAAAAATATCTGTCAGCATTGCTAGCATCAACAGATAGAAGAGTACCGGCAAGCCCATGTTGTGAATCCGCGCGAGTGCCGCGAAAGGTAAAGCGATATATAACGTTCCGAAGATCATCTTCGCCAAAGTCTCAAAGGAAAATTTACGTCTGAAGACAAGAAACAGGACACCCACGAACAATTCGATGCTCAGGATGACCAATAACCATGGAGCGTAACTCGCATCGTGAAACATGAGACGGATGACGACAAACAACAACAACGTAAACACCAGTGGATATACGAAATATCCAACCGGGAAAGGCTCCTTCTTTTGAACCATCATAAAAAACTCAAAGATTGCAATCATCGCAAGTACTGCCATCGCAATCGTAAAAATCAGATTAGGTGCAAAGATCAATGGTAAAAAAATCGCGGCCAGTATCAAGCCGGTAATCACGCGTTGCTTCATATCATCACTCCTTAATCTCACCGAACTTACGGTTGCGCTTCTGGTAGTCTTCAATCGCCTTGATCAATTGCTTTTCCTTGAATGCCGGCCAATGGGTCTTGGTAAAATAAAACTCAGCATAGGCGTTTTGCCACAACAGATAATTGCTTAATCTTATTTCACCGCTCGTACGAATCAGAAGATCCACCGGTGGCAAATCTTTGGTGTATAGCTGTTTTTCGAACAGGCCAGCGTCGATATCCGATACAGCGAGTTCATCATTCTTGACTTTTTGTGCCAAAACCTTGGTCGCATGCACGATTTCATCCCGTGAGCCGTAATCGACACAGATATTCAGTGTCAAAGCTTCATTATGTGCGGTATTCTTCTCGATCCGTTCGATCAGATCAACGTTGTACGCGTTGAATCGGTCCCGTCTACCGCTGAAGACGACACGGACATCCTTGAGTTTCACTTTTTCGTCCAGTTCTTTTTCGCTGTAACGTTCTTCGAAGCTTTTTGGTAGATTCATCAGAAAATCCACTTCGTTTTTGGGTCTTTTCCAGTTTTCGGTGGAAAAGGCATACACGCTCAATACGGAAACACCCAGTTTCTTGCACACTTCCACAATATGTTTGACGTTCAAGGCTCCCTGACGGTGACCATATGAACGGGATCTGCCTCTTTTTTTAGCCCAGCGACCGTTACCATCAAGAATGATGGCAATGTGCGAGGGCATGGTTTTTTGTTTCAGTTTGTCGATTTTGTCCATGGTTTCACCTCAACATGATATCACCGCTTATTATACAATAAAGCAGGGCTTTTTTCTATCCTAAACCACCGATAAGAAAAAAACCACAAATGTGGTTTTTTAAACAGACATCAAATCTTTTTCTTTCTCAGACAGGTCATGATCGATTTTTTCGATATGGTCGTCGGTCAATTTTTGAATGTCTTCCTGATAGGCGATCGCGTCATCTTCAGTGATGTCACTCGCCTTTTCGAGCTTCTTGATTTTATCGTTGGCTTCACGCCGGATGTTGCGGATGCGGACCCGGGCTTCCTCGGAAATCTGTTTGACCTCCTTCACCAGGGCTTTACGACGTTCTTCGTTCAGTTTAGGCAGTACGATGCGGATCTGTTCGCCCTCATTGTTGGGCGTCACACCGAGATTGGCAGCCAGAATCGCTTTTTCCACATCCTTGATGATGTTTTTGTCATACGGTTTGATCAAAAGCTGGTTCGCTTCCGGTGTTGAAATGTTGCCGACTTGATTGATCGGAGTCGGCGCACCGTAATAATTCACCATCACTGGTTCAAGCATGCGTGGATTGGCACGCCCGGTTCTGACTCTGGCCAGTTCGTAATGAAATGACTCGATGGCTTTTTCCATTTGTTCTTCTGCTTGCAATAAGATATCATCAGGTTCCATGAAAGTTCCCTCCTTAACGAATGACTGTACCTATATTTTCACCGAGTGCGGCCCGTTTGATGTTCCCTTTGATGTTCATATCGAAGACAACGATTTCAATCTGGTTGTCCTTGCATAGGGCCGCTGCGGTAGAATCCATGACTTCAAGACGTTTCTCTAAGACATCGCGATGCGTGAGTTCTTTATACTTTTTCGCTGCTTTGGAAAGTTTCGGATCACTATCATAAACCCCATCGGTACCGTTTTTGGCCATCAGGATGGTTTTGGCACCGATTTCGGCTGCGCGCAAGGCGCTGGTTGAATCGGTCGTGAAAAACGGATTGCCGGTGCCACCGCCGAATATGACGATCATACCCTTTTCCAGATTGCTGATCGCTTTGCGACGGATGTAGGGTTCGGCGACCTGGGGAATATTCAAACTCGTCATGGTTCTTGTCTCAAGACCAAGCGCTTCAAGTGCATTTTGCAGGGCCAAGGCATTGATGATTGTCGCAATCATGCCCATATAATCGGCACTGCTTCTTTCCATGCCCATTTCGCTGGCGACTTTTCCTCTGAGGATATTGCCGCCACCAACGATGATGCCGATTTCGAACTTCCCTAGATCATAGGCATCCTTGATTTCCGCAGCAATTTCCTTGACTCTTAAGGGATCGATGCTTTTCCCGGGCGAGGAGAGCGCTTCACCACTTAATTTTATAATCAGTCGTTTCTTCTTTTCCATGCTTCCTTGTTCCCCCTATCTAGAAAACAGGGACACAATGAAAAACGTGTCCCGGTTCAAGTTACTTGTTCATTTGTGATTGGACTTCGCTTGCGAAATCTTCGGTTTTTTTCTCAATGCCTTCGCCGACTTCTAGACGGACGAAGGAAACAACGCTGGAACCGGCTTCTTTCAGGTGATTCTCAACAGTAACATCCGGGTTTTTGACAAACGGTTGATTCACTAGGCAAATCTCTTTTAGATATTTGTTCAAGCGCCCCTCCACCATCTTATCGACGATGTGTTCCGGTTTGCCTTCATTCAATGCCTCATTACGTAGAACGCTGCGTTCATGGTCGATGACACTTTGTTCGATTTGGCTTTGGTCCAAATAACGTGGATTGATCGCGGCTACATGCATGGCGATATCTTTTGCGAGTGTCTCATCATCACCTTTGATGACAGTGAGTGCCGAGATGTTGCCACCCATATGGACATAAGCACCGAAAGCTTCATCGTCTTGTTTGTTGACGATGATAACACGACGTAAAGTGAGTTTCTCTCCGATTTTGGTTGTTGCATCGATGACAACATCTTTAATGGCTTTGCCATCAATCTCGACCGCTAGGGCCTCATCAAGATTTGTGGCTGTGGAAGCCAGGATGCTTTGACCAATCGTGTTGAGTAGCGTCTGGAACTGTTCGTTCTTAGCAACAAAATCCGTTTCGCTGTTCAACTCGTAAATGACCGCTTTGTTACCTGCGGTAATAACGTTTGTAAGACCTTCTGCTGCAATGCGATCAGCTTTTTTAGCGGCTTTGGCGATGCCTTTTTCTCTTAGGTAGTCGACGGCTTTGTCTATATCGCCGTTTGTTTCGCTCAATGCTTTTTTACAGTCCATCATGCCTGCACCGGTTTTATCGCGCAGTGCTTTGACATCACTTGCTTTAATTGTCATAGTAATACCTCCATATTGTTCATATCATGATAATTTTAACATACTATCGGTTTTTATTAAAATAGCTTTGATGTTTTTTCGAAAAAATAGAGAGCAAAAAGCTCTCTATCTTTATTTTCTTAAAGCTTCAATGAGTTCAGCTTTTTTCAGTTTGGAATATCCGGTGATGCCTTTTTCTTTACATAAAGCTTTCAGTTCCGCTACTGTTTTATCCTCGAGGTTATCCTCTGTCTTTTTGGGTTCGGGTGCTTTTTCGGCTTTTTTAGCTACAGGTTTTTCTTCTTTCTTGACTGCAGGTTTTTCTTCTTTCTTGACTGCAGGTTTTTCTTCTTTCTTGACTGCAGGTTTCTCTTCTTTTTTGACTGCAGGTTTTTCTTCTTTTTTGACTGTAGGTTTTTCTTCTTTTTTGACTGCGGGTTTTTCTTCTTTCTTAGCGGCCGGTTTTTCTGTTTTTGCTCTTGCAGGTTTGGTTTCTACCGCTTTTTTGACGTCTTCTTTACTTGGTGCGGGTTTGGTCTCTTTATCTTTGGCGGGTGCTGGTTTTTCTTCTTTGACTTCTTTTTGTTCGGCCGTGCCGCCGCTTCCTTCGATCATCGCATCGGCCATTTTACCGACAATGACTTTGATGGAACGGATGGCATCATCGTTGGCTGGGATGATATAATCGATTTCATCAGGATCGCAGTTGCTATCGACCATACCGAAAATCGGAATGTTCAATTTGCGTGCTTCTTTGATTGCGTTGTGCTCTTTACGCGGATCCACGATGAAGATAGCATCCGGTAGCGTGCGCATCTCTTTGATACCGCCCAAAAACATTTCCAGACGGGCGAGTTCTTTACGGAGGTCGATGACTTCCTTTTTAGGAAGGCGATCGAACGTACCGTCTTTTTCCCATTGATGGATCTGGTGAAGCCTGCGAATGCTTTTACGGATGGTTTTGAAGTTGGTCAATGTCCCACCGAGCCAACGTTTCGACACATAGAACTGGTCTGAACGTGTTGCGTGCTCGATGATGGCATCGGCTGCTTGTTTTTTGGTACCGACAAACAACAGTTTTCCACCTTCTTGTGCAATTTCTAGAAGCTTGTAATATGCAGTATCGATAAAGTTCACGGTTTGCTGCAAATCGATGATGTGGATACCGTTACGTTTGGTGTAGATGTAACGATCCATCTTCGGATTCCACCGACGGGTTTGGTGTCCGAAATGAACACCGGATTCAAGTAATTGTTTCATTGTTACGACTGCCATAAATAAATCCTCCTATTAGTTTTTTGATTTGGCCTCCACAAACGTCATCGCTCAATGTCCACCTTTCTTTGAAAGGCTCTGCAACATTGAACTCCTCTTGTGTGTGTATTTTACGGCATGTAGTAGTATAACAAAAAAACACCTGCATAGCAAGTGTTTTTATTACTTTTTGGCCAGGGTGTAGGCAGTATCGAATTGATGTTCCAGTTTGGCCATTTCCGAACGCATGAGCCTGTAGAGCGGTTGGTATGTCCATAGGATCGTTAGAAAGCCGCTGGTCGCCATGATGATCTCGAAGGGTAAATCCGCAAGCAGGTATGGCCACCAGGTATGGATGCCGGTCTGGATCATATGGAAAGGAATGAAAACCCAGCCATAGACGAATCCGAAAACCAGACCGAAGCAGGCCAGTTTCTTTTCATTGGTCGTCCTGCGAAGCAAAAAATGATAAACGGTCGGAATCAAAGACCAGGCAATCAGCATCGGCATCAGGTAAAACGGGCTGAAAGTCCCCATGTACAAATTGTCAAGGATCACATACACGAAAATGAGAATCATGTTTTCCTTGTATGTGAAAATTGATGCATAGACAACCAATAAAGCCACNGTGAATTGAACATTGGGTATGAACATCAAGGCTTGTTCCTGGACAAANAGAATCGTCACGGACATTGCCAGGATAATCATTCTTCTTAATGCCATTGCTTCCCCCCCTTTAGTCGACTGTCTTAACAGTGAATGTATAGNTCGCACCGTCATATAACGGTAAGTAGTCGATGCCATGTCGGGCCTCTTCACCATCGATTTCGATGTAGATAAATGTCGTATTGAAGTCCGTCACAACATCATCAATGCCAAGAAAGACCCGTCCGTACAAATCGGATTTCGATCCCGATACCCTTAGGTCATGATGTTCGTTTAAAACTGTGTATAGCGTATCATCACCATCAAACGTGTAATCGGCATCGACAACTTGCACCGAGGATGAATCATAAACCTTGACGGTTATGATTCCCGCTTCGTCTCCACCCCTTCCCGGCAGCAACAACAGTAATGTCACCGCCAGGGATAGGGCAATAAACGAAAGCGTTATTTTGAGTTTCACTTTCTATTCCCAAGCAAACGGGTTGGCTTCACTTTTGTTGTAGGCCGCGTGGGTATATGCCAACGCGAAGAACGCTTGTGGTGTGGTGAAAAAAGCATCGGGGTCTTCATCACCGAGTTCATAAACGAAACCGCCGGAAGCTGTTTGGTGATTCAACAGTCTTTCCAAGAGATTCGATCCATCGACCACCAGGTCGGGTGTATCGGAGTACGTATGGAAAACAAGCAGCATCTGTGCCAACGTCGCGGCATTATAACCGTAAGTGTGCTCGTATGGCGCATCAAGCAGTTTCAAGCGAATCTCTGATTTCAATTCGGGATTCTCATCCAGAATGTCAAGCGCGATGTATACGATGCTCAAGGTGTCATAATCCATTTCTTCCAATGGTTTATCGGCGATGTTCGCCAGGTAATCTTGAATGAAATCCGCCGCAGGTTCATAACCGGAAAGCGTAATCACCACCATGGAGTCGGTATACGGATGCACGAGTTCAGCGATTTCAAGCAGGCCGGTCTGATAGGCTTCATATTCCATATCAAGACCATTGGCGATCAGAATGTTTTTCACAAAATCTCCGGTCGTAAAATCATCATCGATCGGCATCGGTTCAAAATCATACGCGTCGAGCATATCGAGATGATAGAGTGCCATGAAAATAGGATAGCTGGGTGTTTCTGTGATGAATGCTTCCAGTTGTTCGTCGATGAACAGCTCAAGCGCTTCATAGACGAGTTTCGGTCCAGCCAGGAACCAAGTGTGCTTGAACGTGAACACATCGCCGTCGCTGAAACCGATTTGATCAATTGAGGTTTCCAGTGTAAAGCCGTTTCTGGAGGTTTCGATGAAAGAGCCGTGTGTCGGGTTGATATGCGCAAGCTCTCTTAGGAATACGAAATCGTCGAAAAGACCATATTCAAGTTCATACGCTGCTTGCAACATATCGAAGACAGTGTCTTCTGTCCCGGTTTCGAACAGAAACGCTTCTTCCATGATGCCGCGCGAGGTATCAAAACGAACGGTCAGCCGGTTTTCACCTTCGAACCAGACACGGCGGAAAGTGAAGACATCGCCGTCTTCAAACGCAACATCATCCAACGACGTTTCAACCAGAGTATCGTTTAAGTAAACCTCGAGATTCACTTCCGGTCCCACCCTTAAATCGCCGATTCTTGTCAAATAGGTTCCGTCTTCTCTATCGTCATATCCGAGGGTGAAACGTGTTTCCAACACATCGATGATAGTGACATCGTCGGTATCATCATAGGTGATGGTTTCAGAAATCAGCCCTTCATCACTGTTCAGGTTAACGGTGATGTTCGCTTCATTCATTTCCGGTTCTGTGGCTCCACAAGCCGCAAGAACCGTAAAGATTAAAAATAGAGTGCCCAAAGAGAATAGTTTTTTCATGTGTCATGCCTCCTAAATTAGATATAGTTAATAAAAAAACCATCCCCCTGGATGGCATGCACGTTGTCAATCATTGCAATGAATGCAAAAAAGATAACGCCACAACTCATACCCAGGAGTGTAGAACTTGTATGAGAACAGGTAGGTCTACCGGCTTATCGTCATCCTACTTTGCACCTTCCCGCTTTCGCAGTGGTCATCGCATTTCGTCAGATTTACGGTTGCTGGGACAGCTTGGGATTTTCACCCAATTCCCTGTTATGGAAAACACCTTTTCTCTACAGTAACAGTTTACGCCTCAAGCCATGAGAAGTCAAGCAATAATCCCTAATGTTTTGTGTTATAATACTAAAGAAAGAAAGGGTGATGCAATGAGAGGTTTCAAAGTCGCAAAAGGGTATGACAACATCCCGTTACCGCAACGCAGTACCGATCATAGTGCCGGATATGATATCGAAATTTGTGAAACGATAACGGTCCAACCAAAAACCATCATCCGGGCGAAAACCGGGTTAAAAGCGTACATGCAGCCAGATGAGGTTTTGCAGATCTATCCGCGTAGTTCGCTACCAGAGAAATTCGGTTTGACCATTCCCAACAACGTCGGCATCATCGATGCCGACTATTACGAAAACCCTGAAAACGACGGGGCTATCTTCATTCAATTGTACAATTTCACCGACCGTGTCGCCACCATCGAAAAAGGTACGAGAATCGCACAAGGCATATTTGTGAAATATCTGAAGACGGATGGCGACAACGGCAATGGAAAAACGCGCGCCGGCGGTTTCGGTTCTACCGGTTCCTAAAAGTGAAAAGGCAATCCTATCGCTGTGATAGGATTGCCTTTATTCGTTATTGAGAAATCGCGAATGTAATATCGACGGAACAAGCAAGTTCTTCCCCGACGAATGCTTTCGCGCTTCCTTTGCCCACTGGACCTTTCATTTTCGTAATTTCAACTTCGAGCCTCAGTGTATCTCCTGGAATGACTTGTCTTTTGAAACGACATTTGTCGATACCGGCGAAAAGGGCTGTTTTTCCTTTGAAACTATCTTGCTTTAAAATCGCGACGGCGCCCGCTTGCGCTAACGCTTCGACGATAAGTACGCCCGGCATCACGTGATGTTCGGGAAAGTGACCTTGAAAGAACGGTTCGCTGACAGTTACATTTTTAATGGCTTTGACGAATTTGCCTTCTTCAAGTTCTACGATTTTATCCACCAGGAGAAACGGGTGTCTGTGTGGAATGATTTTCATGATTTCATTACTGTTTAACTGCATGGCTTTATGCCTCCCACTTTTTGAAGACCAGTGTGGCGTTATGTCCACCGAAACCAAGAGAATTGGATATGGCGATCTTCATGTCTTTATTTTTACCGGAATTCGGCGTATAGTCAAGGTCGCATTCGGGATCGGGCGTCCGGTAGTTGATGGTCGGTGGCACGAAACCGTCTATAAGACTATGGACGCTGACGATACCCTCAACAGCACCTGAAGCACCGAGTAGATGTCCGAACATGGACTTGCTTGAACTCACCGAAAGTCTGCGGGCATGGTCGGCGAACAGATCTTTGATCGCTTTGGTCTCTATCTTGTCATTGAGTGGTGTCGATGTACCATGGGCGTTGATATAGCCAACGGCGTCCAGTGGGATTCGGGCATCCTCCAAAGCGAATTTCATGCAATGATAGGCCCCCTTGCCTTCAGGATCAGGACTGGTCATGTGGTACGCGTCACAGGTCGAGCCATAACCGACGATCTCGGCGATGATGTTTGCTCCCCGTGCTTGTGCATGCTCCAGGGATTCGAGAATCAAAGTTCCCGCACCCTCTCCCATGACAAAGCCTGAGCGTTCCAGGTCGAAAGGTTTCGAAGCATCATCGGGATCGTTCGATTTCGATAAGGCCTGCATGACTTTGAAACCTCCAAGGCCGAGTTTGGTGATCGAGGCTTCCGCACCACCGGTAATCGCCAGATCGTGGTAGCCATCACGGATGCTTCTAAAAGCGTCCCCGATGGTGTTGGTCGCACTGGCACATGCGGTCACGGATGCTGAAGACATACCTTTAAAACCATATTCAATCGCGATGTTTCCTGCCGCGATGTTGATGATTGCGGTCGGGATGAAAAAGGGGCTGATACGATTATAGCCTTTTTCTCTGGCCTTATCTTCCTGTTCGGCGATGGTTTCCAACCCGCCGATACCGCTCGAATAGAAAACAGCGGCTCGATATGGGTTGATCGCAGATACGTCGAGACCGGCGTTTTCTACAGCCTCACGGGTCGCTTTCAAAGCAAGTTGAGTGAAACGGTCCATGCGTCTGGCCGCTTTTTTCCCGAAATATTCAATCGGGTCGAAATCTTTGACTTCTCCGGCGATTTTCACATCGAAGTCGCTCACATCGATACGTTTGATCGGGGCGATACCGTTTTTACCGGCTTTGACGTTTTTCCAAGTCGTCTCGACATCATTTCCCAGCGGGTTGATCGTTCCCATCCCGGTGATTACAACACGTTTTCTTGACATCTAAATCATTCCTCCGTTTACACTGATTGTTTGTCCGGTAATGTAGCCTGCGGCTTGACTGGCAAGGAACAAAGCTACCCCGGCAACATCGTTCGCCTCGCCAAAACGATTCAAGGGAATTTGTGATAGGTAGGCGGCTTTGATGTCTTCACCGAGTTGTTCGGTCATCTCGGTATTGATGAATCCCGGTGCTATGGCGTTGACCGTAATCGCTTTTTTTCCGTACTCCTTGGCCAAGGCTTTTGTCATACCGATGATACCGGCTTTTGATGCCACATAGTTTGCTTGACCGGGGTTGCCGATCAAACCTACGACACTGGAGATGTTGATGATGCGGCCACCTTTTTGCTTGAACATTGTTCTGGTCACGTGTTTTATCATGTTCCAAGTGCCTTTCAGGTTCGTATTGATGACAGCGTCGAAGTCCGCTTCTTTCATCCGTAGCATCAAGGTGTCTTTCGTGATGCCGGCGTTGTTGATAAGCACATCGAGATGTCCGAAAGTATCCAGGGCGTGTTTCACCAGGGTTTCACTTTCTTCAAAATCACCGATGTCGGCTTGGAAGGCGGTTGCCTTTTGTCCTAGCGCAACTACCTGCTCAACCAGACTTTCTGCTTTTTCGCGATTCCGGTTGTAATGGATGACGATATCATATCCATTGGCCGCAAACGTCATTACAAGTGCTTCGCCAAGACCACCGGTCGCGCCGGTTATCAATGCTGTTTTCTTAACTGCCATCCTTTGTCAACTCCTTAATGGTATGATTGAGCGATTCCAGATCATGGACACAATGTATCTCCAAATTGGAATCCAGTGCTTTGATGAATTTAGTGATCATCGGTTTGGGTCCGATTTCGACAAAGGTATCAAACCCGTCAGCGATCATGTGTTTCAATAAGGGGTGAAACAGGACCGGACTTGTGATCTGTTTGACCATCTCCTGCGGTAGATCCTTGTCATATGGTTTGCCCGTCGTGTTCAAATATAATGTCGGTTCGGGTTCTTTCAATTTGACGTAGTTCAGGTATCCGGAGAAATTATCGGCGGCTTCTTGCATGCATGGACTATGAAAAGCACCAGCGGTCTTCAAAGGGATGATACGCTTGATGCCGGCTGCTTTCGCTTTCTCGATAAACTGTTCAAGCGCCATGCTTTTACCGGAGACGACCAATTGGTTTTCCGTATTATAATTCGCAAGATACACCCCTTCGATTTCTTCAATGAGCGGTTCAAGTTTATCGATGTCGGTTTTGACAGCGGCCATGGCGCCTGGTTGAAATTTTGTGGCGCGGTCCATAAAGAAACCCCGGTGTTCGACAACCAGAAGGCCTGTTTGAAAGTCATAGACGCCCCTGTCGTAATAAGCCGCGAGTTCGCCGAGGGACAAACCGGCACTTCCTTGGCTTACAATCCCGCGACGATTAAGATAATCCCTGATGGCCGCGCCGAGCGTGAACATGGCCGTTTGCACATAGTGTGTGTTGTTAAGAGCGGTTTCATCCTCGAACAGGTTGGCTTTCAAATCGTAGGTCAAAAGCGCATCGGCTTGATCGATGGTTTGCCTGATTTCAGCGATGTTGTCATAGAGGTCCTTCCCCATGCCGGTGAACTGGCTTCCCTGTGGTGAAAAGATAAACGCGAGTTTCATGGTGACACATCCTTCCCTTTATAATTCGATGACGGCGCCGCCCCAGGTAAACCCGGCGCCAAATGCGGCGGTGATGAAACGGTCGCCTTTTTTCAATCTTCCGGTTTTTATGGCTTCATCAATCGCCAAAGGCACGCTTGCGGCCGAGGTATTTCCGGTATGTTCGATGTTGCTGAACATCATGTGGGCATCGACTTTCAAGGTTTTTGCGGCTTTGTCGATGATGCGTTTGTTCGCCTGATGGGCGATGATGATGTCGATATCGTCGATGGTGTGCTTGGCATCCTCAAGTAACTCCTTGACGATTCGCGGTAGAACGGTTGTGGCGAACTTGAAGACTTCCTGTCCATTCATTTCAAGGAACGGGCGGGCTTGTTTCGGTGTCTTGAAATCGACTTTCAGCGGATACCCATCCATTTTCAGGTAGCCTTGATCGTCTCCGTTGGCGTATGTGATGATTGATTTGATCTTGTTTTCGGTGCTTCGTCCCATAACAAAGGCTCCCGCACCGTCTCCAAAGAGCACGCAGGTGTTGCGGTCGTCGTAATCGGCGAATTTCGTCAGGGTTTCCGCACCGATAATCAACGCTGTCTTGTAGGTGCCGCTCTTTAGCATCTTATCAGCGATATCGAGCGCATAGATGAATCCCGAACAAGCCGCATTGATATCGAAAGCCGGTATGGGTCTGCATCCCAGACGTTTTTGTAAAAGTTGTGATACGCCGGGAAACTGATAATCTGGTGTGACGGTCGCAACGATGATCAAATCGAGATCCGCTGCGGTTATATTTGCATCCGCCATTGCATTCAAGGCGGCGTTGTAAGCTAGGTCAGAAGTATTCTCATCAATGGTCATCGGTCTTGTTTTGATACCGGTGCGACTCTGGATCCATTCATCCGAGGTATCGACGAGCTTTTCCATATCTGCGTTCGTGACAATGTTGTCCGGCCGATAGGCACCGGTTCCGAGTACTTGCGTGTGGCTCATTTGACCACTCCTTTCAGGTTATCATAATTGAAGCGCTGGAAAAAACCGAGTTTACGGTACTTGGTGTACCGTTCGGTCGTAATTTCAAAATGACTGCTGCTATAGTATCTTTCAAGTGCCTTGTGTAAAGTGTTCTTAATGCTTTTATACGTACCTTCGGGGTCGTGATGTGCACCACCGATCGGTTCTTGGATGATGCCATCAATAATGCCTTGCTCCAACAGATCATAGCTGGTAAGCCTCATGACCTCGGCGGCNGCTTTAGCTTTTGAAGCATCTTTCCACAGAATCGAAGCGTACCCCTCTGGACTCAAAATGGAATAGATGCTGTTTTCGAGCATGTAGACACGGTTACCGACACCGATAGCCAGCGCGCCGCCCGATCCGCCTTCCCCGATGACAACGGCAATCAGTGGAACGCTCAGACCGCTCATCTCGTATAGGTTTTTGGCAATCGCCTCACCTTGACCACGTGATTCGGCACCGATACCG
>SL_3KL_010_SEDDRAFT_10002136_pt1 | contig 18101 bp, 14 predicted proteins | sample SodLakKL_010_SED_2_FD_10381 | JGI IMG/M metagenome (IMG submission 10381) | reverse complement strand
AGGGCNTCCGGGGCCGAGTTTGTCAGCCTGTCCGCTGTCATGGCAGGGGTGAAGGATGTGCGGGCGGCGGTGGAGGCAGCCCGCCAGCGTCGCGAGCAGGATGGCCGGGCGACACTGCTGTTTCTGGACGAAGTGCATCGCTTCAACAAGGCCCAGCAGGACGCCTTTCTGCCCTGGGTGGAAGACGGCACCCTGATATTCGTCGGCGCCACCACCGAGAATCCCTCCTTCGAACTCAACAATGCCCTGTTGTCCCGGGCGCGTGTCTATCGCCTCGGGGTGCTGGATGCGTCGGCATTGAAGGCTCTGCTGGCGCGGGCCTTGAGTGACAGCGAGAAGGGCCTGGGTGAGCGAGGCCTGTCCGCGGAGGATGGGGCACTGGACGCCATCGCCGAGGTGGCCGACGGGGATGCCCGCCGTGCCCTGACCCTGCTGGAGGTGATTGCCGACGGCCTGGACGCGGGTGGGCGTATCGAGCGAAGCCGGGTGGCGGACGTCGCCGCCGGGGGTGATCGCCGTCGTTTCGACAAGGGAGGCGATGATTTTTACGATCAGATATCAGCCCTGCACAAGACGATCCGGGGCTCCGATCCGGACGCCAGTCTGTACTGGCTGGCCCGCATGTTGGACGGCGGCTGTGATCCCCTGTACATTGCCCGGCGTCTGGTCCGGGTGGCTTCCGAGGACATCGGTAATGCCGACCCGCGTGCCCTGCAGCTTACCCTCAATGCCTGGGAAGCGCAGGAACGCCTTGGCAGCCCCGAGGGGGAACTGACCCTGGCACAAGCGGTGGTCTACCTTGCCGTGGCGCCCAAGAGCAACGCAGTCTATATGGCCTGGAAGGCCGCTCAGCGGGATGTCAGCGAGCATGGCTCGCTGGAAGTCCCGGTGCACCTGCGCAATGCACCAACCCGCCTGATGAAGGAACTGGGTTACGGCCACGATTACCGCTATGCCCATGACGAGCCGGAGGCTTATGTGGCCGGTGAGCAGTATTTCCCGGATGCCCTGAGCGGCCGACGCTACTACCGCCCGACGGAACGGGGTCTGGAAAGCCGGATCAGAGAGAAACTCCAAAGACTGCGGGATCTGGACTCTGAAGTAAGTAATAAAAACAAATAGATAGAAAGCATACTTAAAGTAAGAAAACCATCCCTTCCATTCCACTGAACAAGCCCGAGACATGCTGGATACCAAGCTGCTGAGAACCGACCTTGAGACCGTCGCCGCCAATCTGGCGCGCCGGGGTTATGAACTGGACACCGCCGCCTTCGCGGCCCTGGAAGAGCGCCGCAAGGCCCTCCAGGTGCGCACCGAAGAGCTGCGCAATGAGCGCAACACCCGCTCCAAGTCCATCGGCAAGGCCAAGGCGGCCGGCGAGGATATCGAACCGCTCAAGGCCGAGGTGGGCAAGCTGGGTGAGGAGCTGGCCAACTCGGAAAAGGAACTGGAGCAGATCCAGGAAGAAATGCAGGACTGGCTGCTGTCCATGCCGAACCTCCTGGACGAGTCCGTGCCGGATGGGAAGGACGAAGACGACAATGTGGAGATCCGTCACTGGGGCGAGCCACGCACGTTCGACTTCGAGCCGCGCGACCATGTGGATGTGGGCGAGGGTCTGGGTGGCCTGGATTTCGAAATGGCCGCCAAGCTGACCGGCGCCCGCTTTGCGGTGATGACCGGTGGCGTGGCCCGACTGCATCGTGCCCTGACCCAGTTCATGCTGGATCTGCATGTGAATGAACACGGCTATGAAGAAGCCTATGTGCCCTATGTGGTCAACCGGGACAGCCTGACGGGTACCGGCCAGTTGCCCAAGTTCGGTGAAGATCTGTTTCACCTGGACGACGACCGCGACTGGCACCTGATTCCCACCGCCGAAGTACCGCTGACCAATTTCGCCCGCAACGCCATCCTGGAGGCAGACAGCCTGCCGCGACGACTGGTGGCGCATACGCCCTGTTTCCGTTCCGAGGCCGGATCCTACGGCAAGGACACCCGTGGCATGATTCGCCAGCACCAGTTCGACAAAGTGGAGCTGGTGCACCTGGTGCGTCCGGAGGAATCCGCCCAGACCCTGGAAGACCTCACCGGGCATGCGGAGAAGGTGCTCCAGCGTCTGGAGCTGCCGTACCGGGTGGTGGCCCTGTGCACCGGGGACATCGGCTTCGGGGCCCACAAGACCTATGATCTGGAAGTCTGGCTGCCCGGCCAGCAGCGGTACCGGGAAATTTCCTCCTGCTCCAACTGTCAGGCCTTCCAGGCCCGGCGCATGAAGGCCCGCTGGCGCAATCCCGACAGTGGCAAGCCCGAACACATCCACACCCTGAACGGATCCGGTCTAGCCAGTGGCCGCGCCCTGGTGGCGGTGCTGGAAAACTACCAGCAAGCCGATGGCTCCGTGGTGATACCCGAAGTGCTGCGGCCCTATATGGGCGGTATCGAAGTACTTCGGGCCGGCTGAATATACCCCTGACAATTGATCAGGGACCCCTGTATGTTATTTTGTAACGCTTGTTCACCGTCGGCTCTGCGTTAATGATACTGGGAGAAAGGGGAGGGCCGAATCCCCCTGAACGGAGAAAGACATGAAGAGAGTGGTTTTGCTGTTTCTGCTGACCCTGCTGTCGGCCGGTTGTGCCACGGCCGGTGACTACAAACCCCTGTCCAAGGAAATGCTCTGGGAGCTTGATCGGCTCGGTTCGCCGCTGATCGCCCCCGATGGTGAGCATGTGGTCGTGCCGCGCACGAGCTATGACGTGGAGACGGATGAATCCGAGACCCGCCTGTGGCTCCTGCACCGGGAAGAGGGCGTCAAGCGCCCGCTGACCAAGGCCGGCAACTCGGCCGGCCAGGCCGTGTTCAGCCCGGACGGCAGTAAACTCGCCTTTGTCAGTGCCCGCGACGATGACGAGGCCGGCCAGCTCTACATTCTGCCCATGGACGGTCCGGGCGAGGCCACTCGCCTGAGCGATGTGCCTACGGGCGTTTCCGCCCCGAAATGGGTCGGTGAGCATATCTACTTCATCACCCGCATCTGGCCCGGCAAGAGCTGGGACGAGATGAAGGAGAAGATGGAAGAAGAACGTCAGTCCCATGTCTCCGCCCATGAATGGACCGAGCTGCCCTACAGCCATTTCGATCATTGGCTGGATGAAAGTCGGCAGGCGCATCTCTTTCGCATGCCCGCCGAGGGCGGCGAGGTCGAGGCCATCACCCTGAAGGCAGGCATCGAACTGCCCCGTTCCAGCCAGGGCACGGGAAGCTATGATGTGGCACCGGATGAAAGCCTGATCGCTTTTGTCTCCGACAGCCTCAAGGACGGTGTCGCGCCCAAGAACGATATCTTCCTGATCGAACCCGGCTCGAATCGCGCTCGCAACATCACCGAAGGCAACCGCGCCCCGGATGGTAGCCCCCTGTTCAGTCCGGACGGCAGCACCCTGGCGTTCACGCAGCAGCGCATTCTCGGCTTCTATGCCGATACCCGCCGTCTCGTTTTGCACGACATCGACAGCGGCGAGCAGCGGGTAGTGACAGAAGACTGGGACCGGTCCGCTGATGGCCTGGTCTGGGCACCGGACGGCAATGGTCTCTATGGCGCCATCGATGATGCCGGCACACGCCGTGTCTGGTTTATTCCCGTGGACGGCGGTGAGCCGCGCCCGGTTACCGCCGAGAGCAGCTTTAGCGGTTTGAGTATCGCCGAAGACGGCAGTCTGGTAGCCGCCAAGGAAAGCTTCCTGCATCCGGCCCGAATCGTGCTGGTGGATCCCGACGGCGGTGAAACCCATCGTCTTGAGAACATCAACGACGATATCCTGGCCGAGGTGGATCTGGGGACCTACGAGTCCATCACCTACGAGGGGTACGACGGCCAGGAGATTCAGACCTGGGTGCATTACCCCCCGGGCTTTGATCGCAGCAAAGAGTATCCGCTCTTCCTGCTCATTCACGGTGGTCCGCACAGCGCCATAACCGATGGTTTTCATTTCCGCTGGAATGCCCAGACCTTCGCCTCCTGGGGCTATGTCACCGCCTGGCATAACTTCCACGGTTCCTCGGGCTTTGGTCAGGACTTCACGGACTCCATCAATCCGGACTGGATTACCCGGCCGTATGCCGATACCATCAAGGCGGCTGACTGGTTTGCAGAGCAGCCCTGGATCGACAGTGACCGCATGGTGGCCGGTGGTGGCAGTTATGGTGGCTATCTCTCCAGCATCCTGCTGGGACGGGATCACCCCTTCAATGCATTGGTGATCCATGCCGCTGTGTACAACCTGTACTCACAGATGTCCGCTGACTTCGCGGTGCATACCACGCGTTTCGGGGATTACTGGGATGATCCGGACATTTACCGTGAAATTTCGCCCCATTACTTTGCCGACAACTTTGAGACGCCCTCGCTGGTGATTCACGGTCAGCTGGATTACCGGGTGCCGGTGGGGCAGGGCTTCGAGCTTTTCCGAACCCTACAGCATCGGGGCGTGGATTCGAAGATGATCTATTATCCGGATGAGAATCACTGGATTCTGAAGCCCAATAACTCCATTCACTGGTATGAGTCGGTTCGCGACTGGGTCGGTCGCTACGCTGAGCCCGGCGCCCGCTGATCCATTTGCATGTTCTTCCGGAAAAGCCCCGCGTCCTGGACGCGGGGCTTTTTTGTTGTCTGAGGGAGAAAGCATCTCTCAATTTGTGATCTTAATCACAGTTTCGGGGTTTCCTCCTGTGCAGACTGGACCTGTCCATTCTGAACGCCTGGGGGAAAATCATGAGAACGCGCTCTATTGCAAGACACATATCGCTATCCATACTTCTGCTTTTTCTCTTCCCGACTTCGGGAATTGCTCAATCATCAACCCAGTTTCCCGGTGCAGGGAGCGCCACTGAGGAGCTGGACTTTCGCAGCATGCAGGGTCTGGCTTTTGAAGACGGCAGTGCCTGGTTGACTCTGGACTGGGATGAGCGTGGCATTCGTCCCACCGGTGTGAATCCGGTTTCCCGCGTAGTGTCCCGGCCGATCACGGTGCCGCTGGAGCAGGCAAATCCCTTTCTTGCCGTAGCACCGGTGCTATCCGGGCACTTTCCCGCCAACAGTCTGGTGGAAGTCGAATTGCGTGCCTCCAGTGATGGCAAGGACTGGGGACCCTGGTTTGATGCCAGTCATCATGGTCACGATGGTGATGATCATCTGGCCCTGGCCTCGGGCGTCGGTCCTGCCTTGCGTGGTATTGAGGGGCGCGAACTGGCCGGTGAACTGGTGTTCTTCAAGCCGGACAGCCGTTTTGTCCAGTATCGTCTGACCATGATTCGTTCCATGACGGGTCAGGCACCGCTGCTCAGTGGTCTATCCCTGCATTTCATCAGTCCCGGCGAGACTGACAAGGGGCTGGAGACGCAGACGCTGAGTGGTGAGGAACCAGCGGTTGCCGGCACCCAGGCGAGTTTGCCTTCTTATGTACCTCGCAGCAGCTGGGGCAATCTTTCCAATACCGGCTGGCTGGCTCTGGCCAATGTGAGTCAATTGGTTGTACACCATACCGTGTCTGCCAACCATTCCAGTGACTGGGCGGCCACTGTACGCAGTTTCTACAACTACCATGTGCATACCCTGGGCTGGGCGGACATCGGCTACAACTGGCTGGTGGCGCCGGACGGCACCGTCTTCCAGGGGCGGGCCCATCGGCCGGACGGTAATACCAATATCCGTGGTTCACATGCCGCTGGGCATAACAGCTACACCATGGGGTTGGCCTACATCGGCACGTACACCAGTGTGAATCCCACCGCCGCCGCGGTAGAGAGCGGTGCCCGCGTGCTTGCCTGGAAAGCGGCGGAGCGGGGTATCAGCACCTCCCTGATTCGCGGTCACAGGGACTACGGCTCCACGGCTTGCCCCGGCAATCAACTGTACGCCCGCCTGCCGGATACTTTGCGTCCCCGGGTCCAGCAGATTCTGGATGGTGACAGTGGTGGTGATCCGGAGCCACCCTTCGATACCCTGTGGCACCGCGCCGATGCGATCAACGCCAATCCCTGGTACTTCGGAAACAATGCCCAGCGAGGCATGGCGATTGCGAATGATCGTCTGTATGTGGTCAGCCGGCATTCAGAGCAGTGGGGCCCACATGTCATGGTGCATTCCAGCTCGGATGGTGCGGGCCTGGAGAATGGGGGAGCCAGTCTGAGCACCAGCGGCATTGCCGGTGGTACCTTGCCGCTCAATGCCATAGAGAGTGATGAGGGTGACGGTCTGCTGGCGGCCAATCTGGTCACCGCCATGAACGAGTCGGCGTTCCGGGCCTATTACTGGGCCAATGAAGGCAGTGATCCGGTTCGGGTAATCAACTACAGTGGCCAGGCGGCCCATCGTCTGGGCGATCATATTGCCATCCGTGGTTCGGTTGCTGCCGGTACGGCAGAAATCTGGGCGCCCGCCAGTGGCGCGCCGGTGATCTACCGCTGGCAGATGAACGGTGATGGTTTCAATCACTGGCCGCAGGTCATCCATCTATCCGACGGTATCAGCGGTGGCTCTGCATCGGTGGCACCACTGGAGAACGGGCGATTCCTCTGGAATGCGACAGGTGAACATCTGCGCCTTTACGATACCAACGGTGCTTTGCTTGGAACCGTGCCGGGTGGTGTAGTGGCCCGGGATTCCAATACGGTTCGTTATCTGGGTCGGGACGGCGATGATATCTGGGCATCGGTGTTCCAGTTCGGCACTGGCAACGAGAATGCCCGGGTCGTGCGGATTCCGGAGAGCGCACCGGCGTCGGCCGGATCCCTGGGTGTGACCACCTCGCTGGAGGCCAATGCCAACCCCAATTCCACCGGTGATATCGCAGTGCGCCGGAATGGTGACAGTGTTGATGTCTTCGTTTTGGGGACCAATAACGGTATAGCCGGCTATCGTTTCCCGCAGCTGAACCTGTCCGCACAGATTGATGGCCGGGTTGAAACCAACGATTCAGGGGCGGCTTCGGGGCTTTCCGGGCGCGAGGCTTTCATGCTTGATCACGAGCCCAGGGCAGGTGATGAGTATATTGGCGAGGAGTCTCTGAGGCAGGAACAGATCCGATAGTATATTGCCCTGGCAGGAAGGAGGGCCCGGTCCGAGATCTCGGTCCGGGCCTTTTTTTGTCAGCTAGTGGGCAGAGGCTTGCTGTTCTTTCTGATGCGGTGTGGCCGCAGCAGCTACATTGTCGGGACCGGTGGCTGCGGGCTGGCTGTCTTCCTGATTCCGATAGTGAACCAGTTTCCAATAGCCAAAGAGATTGGCCCGTTGAACGCCAATCTTCTCGAAGCCCTTCGGCAGGGGGAGCTCGGAGATATCCATGCTTGGGCGAAAGCCCACGAACCGTGAGAGGGGGCTGAGCAGCCATTCCATGCCCCGCAATACCGGGTTACTTGAAGCGAAGTGATTGATGACCAGCAGGTCGCCACCGGGTTTGCAGACGCGGGCCATTTCCGCCATCAGCTGTTCCGGGTTGGGCACCACCGAGGCCACGTACATGGCAATCACCGCGTCGAAGCTGTCATCGTCGAAGCCGAGATTTTCCGCGTCCATTTCCAGCAACGCCTCGACATGGTCCAGCGATTCAGTTTTTGCCCGTTCCTGTGCGATGGCCAGCATTTCGGCGCTGATGTCGATGCCGACGACCTGTGTGTCGCTCTGATAATGGGGCAGCGATAGCCCCGTGCCTACGCCAACCTCAAGAATGCGTTTTCCGGACTGTTCCCCCAGGCTCTGGAGGGCCATTTTCCGGCCGGGGGCGAAAACCCGCCCGAACAAGCGATCGTAATAGCGTGCGTACCGTCGATAGGCCGACTTGATTGATGCTGTATCCATCCAGTTTCGCCTCTTGGCAGGCCTGGCCTTGCCGGCCCCTTTTGAAAGATCCGCTGATTGCAGCTTTGTACTGCCGCCAAGCCTAGACGAAAGGCCTTGCCCACCGCAAGCGTCGGGCTTTTTCAGCCCGAAAACCGGTCTCGGTCGTGTGGGGCCTCCAGGTCGAGTTCCGGCCCCCGCGGGATAATGCGGGTGGGATTGATATTCCCATGGCTGTAGTAGTAATGGCGTTTGATATGGCGCATGTTGACGGTATCGCTGACCCCGGGTACCTGGTAAAGCTCACGGGTGAAATTGAGCAGATTGGGGTAATCGGCAATACGTCGGAGATTGGTCTTGAAGTGGCCAACATAGACCGGATCGAAGCGGAGCAGGGTGGTAAACAGGCGCCAATCCGCTTCGGTCAGCTGATTACCGGCCAGGTAGCGCTGTTGTGACAGGCGCTCTTCAAGTTCATCCAGGGCTCGGAAAAGTTCATCGAAGGCCTCGTCATAGGCCTGCTGGGACGTGGCAAAGCCGCAGCGATAGACGCCATTGTTCACGCGGTGATAGACCATCTCGTTGACGGCATCGATCGCCTCTCGCAGGTGCTCGGGGTAGTAGTCAGTATCCACATCCGTGTACTGGTCAAATGCCGAATTCAACATGCGGATGATATCGGCGGATTCATTGCTGACGATGGTTTCCCGCTGCTTGTCCCAGACCGCAGGTACCGTGACACGGCCCGTGTATTTTGGCTCGGCCCGTGTGTAGATCTGATGCATGAAATCGGCAGCGAAGAGGGGGTCGTGGGTGCCATCCTCCTGCTTTCCGAATTCCCAGCCATTCTCCAGCATGTCCGGATCTACCGGGGAGGCGGAGATCACATCTTCCAGCTGTTTAAGCTTGCGGAAGATCAGGGTGCGATGAGCCCAGGGGCAGGCGTAACTGAAGTAGATATGATAGCGACCGGCCTCTGCTGCAAATCCGCCTTCACCCTCCGGTCCAGCACGGCCGTCGGCCGTGATCCAGTTCCGGAAACGGGCTGATTCTCGCACGAAGCGGCCGCCGTGCTTCTCGGTGTCATACCACTGATCAACCCACTTGCCTTCAACGAGAAGTCCCATGCCTGTGTCCTGTTCTGTTGTTGAGATGGATTGCGAAAAAAAGGGGGACGGAATTCGGATTGCCGTCCCCCTTATTGTGCCCGGAGCGTCAACCTCGCCCCGGATCAATCGAGATTGAATTGACGACCCAGGGTCCATTCCTTGCTGCCATGAATGAACAGCAACAGCAGACCACCGCTCATGGCCAGATTCTTTAGCAGGTGATTGGTTTCATTGGCATCACCCAGGTCGAAATGGAACAGGAAGCCGGCAACCAAAGTGAAGGCGGCCAGGGCAATGGCTGCCCAGCGGGTCTTTACGCCCAGAATCAGGGCCAGGCCGCCGAGTACTTCCAGCAGAATGGTCGGCAGCAACAGGATGCCCGGTACGCCCATGGCTTCCATATAGCCCTGGGTGGCTTCGTAGCCGAAACCCAGCCCAAAACCCGAACCGATCTTGCCGATGCCGGCCACCAGAAAAATCAGACCGAGCAGAATGCGCCCGGCCAGGTCGATTGCATTGTCTTTCATGATTGATCTCCTCGATCCCATAAGGTTGTTCTGAATCCTATTATGAATTGAATTATTAGATATAAAAGCGCAAAATATGGATTGATACTATCGATAAAATAGATAGGTGGATGAGGCAGGACGGAGAACGGTGTGAAAACCACTTTGGCACAATGGCGAGCCTTGCAGGCGGTGGTGGATGCGGGCGGCTTCGCTCAGGCGGCCGAGTCCCTGAGCCGCAGTCAGTCATCCGTGAGCTACGCCGTCAGCCGTCTGGAGGAAGCGCTGGGGGTGCCGCTGCTCCGGCTTTCAGGGCGGCGGGCCGAACTGACAGACGCCGGTACTGTGTTGCTTCGGGGTGCCCGCAACCTGCTGTCCGAGGTCAATGAGCTGGAGGCACTGGCATCAACGCTGGCGGAGGGCTGGGAGGCGGAGTTGAGTCTTGCGGTGGATGGTGTCTGCCCGACCGAACTCCTGTCATCGGCCTTGGCGCGATTTTCGGCTGAGGCGGCGGGCACCCGTATCGAGATTTCCGAGGAAGTACTCTCCGGTGCGGCCGAGGCCATCAGTGAGGGGCGAGTAGATCTTGCCTTGTCCCCGGAGGTGCCCAGTGGATTTCTGGGTGAGCCCATACTCGAGATCCGTTTTCTGCCGGTTGCCCACGCCAATCATCCCCTGCATCAACTGGGTCGGCCCCTGACCGGGGATGATCTTCGTCGGGAACGGCAGGTGGTCATCCGTGATTCGGCGCGCCTGGCCCGCAAGGATCACGGTTGGCTGGCGGCCCCCCGGCGCTGGACCGTAGAGTCCCTCGCCATGGCTCGTGATTTGGTGCTGAGCGGTCTGGGCTTTTCCTGGTTACCGGAAGCGGTGGTGCAGGAGTCTATCGCCAGCGGGGAACTGAAAACGCTACAGATAGCGGATGGCGGCGGCCGTCGCAGTCATCTCTATCTGGTATCAGCGCGGCCCCACGGGATGGGGCCGGCTGCTCGCCTTCTGGCCGATTGCCTCCGAGGCGCGTCGGAAGCAGTGCCTGTCAGGCTGCCCGATCCAGGTGGGCCTTGATCTCCTCAGGCGTCAGGGTCGAAATGTCCTTGTTGATTTCCTGTTTGACCATGGCGGTGGTTGCCTTGTCCAGGCGTCGACGCAATTCACCCAGAAAGCGGGGCGGGGCGGCGAGGATAATGGCTTGTACTCCGGATTCGCGGATCATCGTTTCCAGGGAACGGACAACTTCAATGGCAAAGGCCCGTTCTACCTGGTGGGCCGCTTCGGCATTGTCACCCATTTGCGGGGTACCGACGCCCTTGCGGTCATGAGTGGTGCCATGCTTGTCGGTGACCAGATCCTGATTCTTCAGGCGACCTTCCGGATTGGCCATGTCGTGAATTTCCTGCAGCCCGGATACATGCCCCTTGAAGTCGAAAAAGCGTGCGCGGCTGGCATCGGCGACGATGACCCAGGTCTTCGGCATTGCTACCTTCATGTTGATACGCTCCTGTTCCGGCCCCGTTCGGGGCGTGTCATTCCTTTGTTATCTCCCTCTTCTCAGCTTGGTGCTTGCATGGCTTCATTTCAAGCCGACATGAGTGAAGGAAGCATCAGCGTGTCATTTGCCAGGGAAGGGCCGCTTCGTCCAGGGCGGCCATCTGTTCCCGCAGGTCCAGTATCTGACCTTCCCAGAACTTGCTCTCGGCAAAATCGGGGAAGGCCCGCGGGAAGGCGGGNTCCTCCCAGCGTTCNGCAATCCAGCCCAGGTAGTGCAGTATCCGCAGGCTACGCAAGGCCTCGACCAGATGCAGCTCACGCGGGTCGAAATCCCGGAACAGGGTGTAGCCGTCAAGCAGGTCCTGAAGTCGGGCGGACTGGTAATCACGGTCGCCGGAAAGGTACATCCAGAGGTCCTGAATGGCCGGCCCCGTCCGGCAATCATCCAGATCCAGGAGCCAGGGCCCGTCATCCCGCCAGAGCACGTTGCCCGGATGGCAGTCACCGTGAATACGCAGCCAGCGGATATCGCCGACCTCGTCGAAACGCTGAATGACCCGCTCCAGAATCTGTCCGCTGATGGCTGTCCAGGCGTCTTCCAGATGCCCGGGCAGCAAGCCCGCGCCACCGACTTGCGTCAGGGCATGGTCACCGATGGACTGCGGATCAAGACGCAGGCGATGGTGAAATGGCTGGCAGTCGCCCAGATTGTGCGCGCGGGCGATCAATCGGCCCATCTGGCGCAGGTCCTCGCTCTGGTCCAGCGCCGGTGGGCGTCCGCCAATACTGGGAAAGACCGCCAGGCGGTGGCTGCCGTGATGAAACAGGGTACTGCCGTTGCTCAACGGCCAGGGCGCAACCACCGGCAGCTCATGGGCGGCCAGTTCCCCGGCAAAGGCGTGTTCTTCGAGGATGGCCGCATCCGACCAGCGACCCGGGCGATAGAACTTGGCCACCATCAGGCCACTCTCTTCCCGGCCCAGCTGATAGACGCGGTTCTCGTAGCTGTTGAGGGCAGTGACCCGGCCATCACCGGGGAAGCCGGCCGCTTCCACGGCATCCAGAATGACGGTGGGGGAGAGGTCAGCGTAGGCCTGAAGGTTCACAGTGACCTCTTCGGTGGAACCAGAGCGCTGGCCAGAATCAGACCGGTACTCAGGCCGGCCGCCACCAGTGCCACGGTAAAGGCAAGCTGGAGGCCGCCCAGGGCATCCTGCTCCATCAACGAGGAAATGCTGCGAAAGCCCAGGCTACCGGGCACCATCAGCATGATGCCCGGTACCTGGATAATGACCGCCGGGCGATTGCGCAGGCGTGCATACAGGTTGCCAAGTACGCCCACCAGCAGGGCCCCCACCAGCGCACCCAGACCGGGGTTGAGCCAGTCGGAGACCCGTCCCCCCACCTCCACAGCCAGAATGCCGGCCAGCACGATCCAGCCCAGCTTGTTGGGCGTGGCGTTGAACAGCACAGTGAAGCCGATACCGGCGATCAGCAATGACAGCCAATGCGTCCAGGCCGGGATGGCCATACTGATGTCCTGCGGCCAGGGGCCGCTGAACATCTGCGCCAGCTGGCTACCGAGGGCCACACCGAAGCCGACGATCACCAGGGACACGAGGGCGCCGGCCATGCGTGAACTGCCGGCCACCAGGTGGCCACTGGCCAGTTCGCGGGTGGCGAGCGTGAGGCTGAGCCCCGGCATGAGAATAATCAGGCCGGCAATCAGGGCGAGATAGGCGGAGAAGGGCGGCAGCAGCAGGAGCGCCACGCCCACCAGCAAGGCGTTCAGGGTGCCCGCCAGGGCGGGAAAAAGCCGAGACAGGTTGGGGCGTGGCCCCATCAGCATGCCCAGTCCACCGGTGATGAAGCCCAGCACGAAGGCCACGGCCAGCTCCAGTACCCCGCCCCCGAAGATCATGGCAATGGCGGATGAAAACAGGGCAGGGGCCAACAGGCGCACGATGACCGGGTACTGCGGCGGCGCCTCCATGATTTCCCGGATCTGCCGGATGGCCGCCACCGGGCTGAGCAGGTTCTGGGACAGGGATTCGATGATGTCGTGAATGCGTGACAGTTTGCCCAGGTGGATTTCCGCCGCGTCCACACGCGCCATGAAACTGCGTTGCCGACTGCCGCGGCCAAGGGCGGCGATAAAGGCCGTGGGTGTGCAATAGAACTGGCCCTCCAGCCCCAGACGCTGGGCCACCAGCTTCAGTGTGTCTTCCAGTCGGTAGGCGGGTGAACCCAGGCGCAGCAGTGCTCGCCCGATCTCCAGAACCAACTCGGCGCGACCGCGACCTTCCCGGGTAGCGGAGATATCGCTCTTGCTTGTCTTGCTGTCTGTCAAAGCCGTTTCCTTGCTGTCATGAGGCCAGCATCTTTCATGAGACAACCATCCGTTATGAGACAACCAAGCCCGAGGGGCCATCCAATTGAACCGAGACGACCGTCAGTCCGAGCAGTTCAACGCGACCGGGATAGCGGTCACTGCCGTCGGTGCTGAATTCGAAACGATAGCGGCGCCGCAGGCGCAAGCCATAGGCACTTCTGCCTACCCCAAGGCGCGTGATGGCTACAGTCTGGTCCAGCATCTGAACCCCCACCTGACGGCAGGTTCGGCCGGCCACTTCGATGGCCCGCTCACGGGCGGCGAGATTGTTTCGCCATAGCCAGATGATCAATGCGAACAGCAGCAGAACCAGAAGGTAATGGGCATCAAGCATGATTGCAGTTCCGACTGATCATGGAGAGACTTCCACCCGGTTGCGGCCATTTCGCTTGGCGCGATACAGGGCACTGTCTGCGCGTCGCAGGGTTTCCTGCACGGCTTCGCCCCGCCGTGGCATGGCCAGCCCGAAGCTGACGCTGATGCGGATGGCCTTGCCACCACCCTGGCCGCGGCGTCGTTTGTCACGGATATGGCTGCGCATGCGGAAGGGGTGATCAAAGATCTTCCGGCGCGCTTCCTCCAGCAGGGCCTTAATTCGCCCGAGTGGCCTGGAAGGGAAGACAAGCGTGAATTCTTCACCACCGTAACGGAAGGCCCGGGCCCCACCTCCGGTTTGCGCCAGCATTTCGGCTACTCGGCGGAGTACCTGATCACCGGCCGCATGGCCCCAGCGATCATTGAAACCCTTGAAATTATCCACATCCACCATGACCAGGGGGCGTTGGCCCCGGCGCAGCCGCAACTCCAGGGCACGCCGGTTGGGAAGGCCGGTGAGTTCATCCACAAAGGCCAGCTCCCAGGCGTGTTGCAGCAGGCCCAGCCAGACAAGGCTGATTCCCGCGCCACTGAGCAGCAAGGCCTGATCGGTCAGCACGACGTCCTGGGTAAGGGGGACCAGGCACACCATGGCCGCCAGCAGGCTGGCCCGGACCACATCCGGGCGCCACAGCTGCATCGCCGAGATGACCAGTATCCCCAGCAGTGCCAGCAGCGTGGCGGGATACAGGGCAATACCTTCGAGCAGAGGCAGTGTCCAGGGCAGCAGTGGCTCGGTCAGCACAGGGTGAAGGGAGGCATCCAGACCACGCAAGGCCATGCCCGAGGGGATAATCACTATGCCAGCCAGCACCGTAGGTGCCGGCCCCAGGGGCCCTCGTTCCGGCAGCAGGGCGAGCACGATCAGGGCGAGCAGTGCCGTCAGGGTCGCCAGCTCCGTCACGGCAGGGGTGGCCAAATCAGTGCTTTGCGTCAGAAAGTACCAACTGGTGATGACCAGAATGCCGAGGCTGGCGCGCCACTGCCCGAATACGACACCGAGCAGCACGCCCGCGACAGCCAGGAAACCCAGTATGCCGTTCCAGAGACCGCTGGGCCCGGGGATCTGGGCCGCCAGGGCTTCATGAAAGTGGATCAGCACGCCGCCCACAAGCAGGGCGGGGAGGACAGAGAACAGCAGGCGGTGAGCAAGCAATTTGGTCATGAACGACTGTTTTCTCCGCCGGCTTCACGCTGATTGGTGTTGGCCGCCCATGCTATCGCAGAGTGAGCGCCGCTTCAGCTGTTTGGGTGCCTAAAATCAGGCTGTTTGTCCCCACTCGGCAGGAAAATGTTGTAATCAGGCGCTCCAGAAGCGCCGAAACCGGGAATCTTGACGGGTAATTACAGTCACAGAGCTTCAGGGATGATATAATCCCGCGTCTTTTTACCCCCATTCTCCGGTGATTTTCCTGTGATTGATAAGCTTAGAAATGTGGCCATCGTCGCGCACGTCGACCATGGCAAGACCACGCTCGTGGATCGACTCCTGCAGCAATCCGGCACCCTGGCTCGGGCAGAGACCCTGCCGGACCGTGCCATGGACTCCAACGATTTGGAGCGGGAGCGTGGTATTACCATTCTCTCCAAGAACACCGCCATTGAGTGGGGGGATTACCGGATCAATATCGTCGATACCCCTGGTCACGCCGATTTTGGCGGTGAAGTGGAGCGGGTATTGTCCATGGTGGACGCCTTCGTGCTGCTGGTGGATGCAGTGGACGGGCCCATGCCCCAGACCCGTTTCGTCTGCCAGAAGGCCTTCGAACACGGTCTCAAGCCCATCGTGGTCATCAACAAGATCGACCGTCCCGGTGCGCGTCCCGACTGGGTGCTGGACCAGACCTTCGATCTGCTCGACCACCTGGGCGCCAGTGAGGATCAGCTGGACTTCCCGGTGGTCTACGCCTCCGCGCTGAACGGCTGGGCCGCCATGGAGCCGGAAGCCTCCGAGAACATGGACGCCCTGTTCAAGACCATCGTCACTCACTGCCCGCCCCCGGCCGTGATTCCGGATGCCCCCCTGCAGTTGCAGGTGACTTCCCTGTCCTATTCCAGTTATCTCGGCGCCATTGCTATTGGCCGTATTCGCCAGGGTACGCTGAGAAAGAATGCCCAGGTGGTGGTGATTGATCGTGACGGCAATCATCGCCGCGAAAAGATCATGAACGTCTTCGGTTTTCTCGGCCTGGATCGGGTGGAAGTGGATGCCGCCGGTGCCGGCGATATCGTCGCCTTCAGTGGCATCGAATTTCCACGGGTCTCCGACACCATCTGCGACCCGGAAAACCCCGTGGCCATGCCGGCGCTGACCGTGGATGAGCCCACCATCTCCATGACCTTCGAGATCAACACCTCGCCCTTTGCCGGCAAGGAAGGCAAGTACGTCACCAGCCGTCAGGTGCGTGAGCGTCTGAGCCGCGAGACCATCCACAACGTGGCCCTGCGGGTGGAAGACACCGATGACGCCGACCGCTTCAAGGTATCCGGTCGTGGTGAGCTGCATCTCTCCATTCTGCTGGAGAACATGCGCCGGGAAGGCTATGAACTGGCCGTCTCACGGCCCGAGGTTATCGTGCGTGAGATTGATGGTGAGCGCATGGAGCCGTGGGAATTGCTGACGGTGGATCTGGACGATAGCTCCCAGGGTGCCGTGATGGAAGCGCTGGGTGAGCGCGGCGGCCAACTTGAAAATATGGCACCGGACGGCAAGGGGCGCGTGCGTCTGGATTACCGCATCCCCGCCCGTGGTCTGATCGGTTTCCAGACCGATTTCCGGACCCTGACCTCCGGCACCGGCATCATGCACCATGTCTTCGACAAGTACGGTCCCCTGACCAATGCCAACCTGGGTTCCCGTCGTAACGGCGCCATCATTTCCAACAGCCAGGGCAAGGCCGTCGGCTTCGCCCTGTTTAGTCTGCAGGAGCGGGGCAAGCTGTTTGCATCGCCTGGGGACCCGGTCTATGAAGGTCAGGTGATCGGTATCCACAGCCGGGACAATGATCTGACGGTGAACCCCCAGAAGGCCAAGCAGCTGACCAATGTGCGTGCCTCGGGCAAGGATGATGCCATCCAGCTGACGCCGCCCATGAAGCTGACCCTGGAACAGGCGCTGGAATTCATCAATGACGATGAGCTGATTGAGGTCACCCCGAAAAGCCTGCGCATTCGCAAGCGTTTCCTGACCGAATCGGACCGCAAGCGCGCTGCCCGCCAGACGGCCTGAGCAGCTTGCTGATGATTTGATGTCGATTCAGCTCAGGTAGTGATACGAAGAAAGCAGAGGGCCACAGTGGGATATATAATTCTCCTTGTGGCCTTTCTTTTTTGCCCCATTGAAAGTCTTGGATGATTGCCAGGCGGAGTGTTCAAGATGACTTCCTCTCCCGATCGTCGCTTGTCGGTCGCACCCATGATGGACTGGACCGACCGGCATTTTCGCTATCTCCTGCGATTGATTTCCCGTCACACGCTTCTGTATACGGAGATGGTGCATGCCCGGGCGATCCTGCATGGTGATCGGGAACGCCTGATTGGTTTTTCCCCGGAAGAACAGCCGGTGGCCTTGCAGCTGGGTGGTTCTGATCCATCAGTACTGGCGGAAGCGGCCAGCATTGGCGAAGCCATGGGCTATGACGAGATCAATCTCAATGTGGGTTGTCCCAGTGACCGGGTTCAGGCGGGTCGATTCGGCGCCTGCCTGATGCTGGAGCCGCAAACGGTGGCGGATTGTGTTTCAGCCATGCAGGCGCGGGTAGACATTCCCGTTACCGTCAAATGCCGCATCGGCGTGGATGATCAGGACAGCGAACAGGCCTTGAGCGATTTTCTGACGCGAGTGACCGAAGCGGGCTGTCGCAGCTTCGCCCTGCATGCCCGCAAGGCCTGGCTAAAGGGCCTGAGCCCCAAACAGAACCGGGAAATCCCGCCACTGGATTACGACCTGGCCGAGCGTGTCAGCCAACAGTTTCCGGGGATCGAATTCGTTATCAACGGCGGCATCCGCAGCCTGAGTCAGAGCGAGGCATTTCTGCAACGATTCGACGGCGTCATGATCGGTCGCGAGGCCTGCGCCAACCCCTGGATGCTGGCCGAAGCCGACCAGCGAATCTTCGGCCAGGACTCAGCCCCCGACAGCCGGATCGCCGTCGCCGAAGCCTACGCCGACTATTGCCAAAGAATGGCGGAGCAGGGCACCCCCAAGAGTGTCCTCCTGCGCAACATCCACGGTCTCTTCCAGGGCATCCCCGGCGCCCGCCAGTGGCGCCGCAGCATCTCCGAAAACATGGCCGGCGAGGCTGGCCCTCATGTCGTCATCCAGCAGGCCTTGGTGGCTGCTGCTTAGAATTCAAAACATTGGAACCACCGAAGACGCCGAAGACACCGAA
>SL_3KL_010_SEDDRAFT_10002135_pt1 | contig 18109 bp, 11 predicted proteins | sample SodLakKL_010_SED_2_FD_10381 | JGI IMG/M metagenome (IMG submission 10381) | reverse complement strand
CCAGCTGGTGGGCACCGCCACCACCGTGATCTATCTGCTGCTGGTGAGCGAGGATCCGCTTGCTTTCGACACCGCCATGCTGCTGGAGCACCTGGATGTCCTCTTCATCGCCAATTCCCTGAGCCAGATCCTGTTTCTCGGACTGGCAACCTGGCTGGTCACCGGCCTGCTGACTACCGGCAGCCGGTCGACGTTCCTCCGTCTGAAAGCGGACAGCCGCACGGTACCGGTCATACTGCAGACGGCCGCGCTGATCGTCGTGATGCAGCCGCTCATTTGGCTGCTCTCCTGGCTGAATGCGCAGTTCCCGTTCTCAGACGGATACATGGCTTTCGAGGAGAACCAGATCGAAATGCTGAAAAACTTTCTGATGGGGGACCATATTGTGCTTCTGACCCTGATCCACATCGGGCTGGTCCCCTCGGTCTGTGAGGAGATTCTTTTCCGGGGCTATTTCCAGAGAGCCCTTGAAAAAACCTGGGGTATTTGGGCAGCCATCATCATCGGCGGACTGTTGTTCGGCATCTATCACATCCGGCTCACGCAGGTCATACCGCTGGCTGTCATCGGCATGCTGCTGGCGTGGATCGTGTGGAAATCCGGCAGCCTGTACCCTGCAATGGCCGGTCACTTTGTAAACAATGGCGGAAGCGTGATCTTGGCGTCGCTGTATCCTGAATATGTGATGGAGCAGATGACGGCAACCGAACTTCCACCCGTATGGCTCTTGTTGATTAGTTTGGGAGCCACTATTATGCTGTTGCTTGCCATCAATCAAACAACCAAGCGGGAATGAACCATGTTCAATGAAAAAATCAAACCGGACAACGTCGATAACTGGAAGTGCGTGTACGAAACCAGTATCGAAAGCGAAGCCAGCCTTGTTAAGGCGTTCCTGAAAGACCAGGGGCTTGAATGCGAAGTGTTGTCGAAGAAGGACAGTGCCTATACCGTTAATTTCGGCGATCTTTCCGCCCTGTTTGTCTATGTGCCGGCCGACCAGGCCGGGAAGGCCGTGGAGGCGCTGGAAGAGTGGAAGGAGGGTAAAATCGACTACGAGGGCAAGGGAGAACCAGACGAGGATGATGAAAACGGTGCCTGAGCTGGTCAAACGCATTCTTTCAGCATTAGTCGCGGCGCCGGTTTTCTTGTTGGTAACCTGGCTGGGGGGCTGGTATTTCACGATTGTCTTGATCCTGACCATGATCGTGATACAGGTTGAGATCATCTCCATGCTTTCCAGGCAGGAACTTGCCGCCAGGAAGCTGATGACCGTACTGCTGGGTGTGCCGGTGATCCTGATGGCCGTGATGCCCGATATGGCCTGGATGCTGTTTCTCGCCATGCTGCTCCTTGTCCTGGTGACGGAAGTGTTCCGCGATCATGGCGATGGGTGGAAACATCTGCTCGCCACCATCTTTGTCGGCGTCATGGTACCGGCACTGATATCCGGACTGATCATCCTGCGGAATATGGGCGACGACCGTACCGGGTTCATCCTGGCTTTCACGTTGCTTTTGATGATCTGGGCCAATGACACATTTGCCTATTTCGGCGGTAAAACCATGGGCAAGATCAAACTGGCCCCCAAAATAAGTCCGGCCAAGACCGTGGAAGGATTTGTCTGGGGTTTCTTCGGAAGCTTTCTGGCCCTGGGGCTGTGCATGCATTTCATCCCCGAATATCCATTGTCGCTGGGAGCGGCCCTGCCGTTTGCCGTGATTGCGGGATTGTTCGGGCCGGCAGGGGATCTGGCGGAAAGCAAGCTCAAGCGCGCATCCGGTATCAAGGATTCATCGGGTCTGATGCCCGGACACGGCGGGCTGTATGACCGGTTTGATGCCATACTGTTTTCCGCCCCGGCCGCGGCCGTCTATTTATATGCACTCACGCTTTTTGAGCTGCTCTGAACTGCAACGGGATCCCACCCTGAGCCATCCTCATTCCAACGGAGAAATCGATGAAGATATTCATTACCGGCGGGACCGGTTTCATTGGCGGCCACCTGGTCCGCGCCCTTGTTGAAAGAGGCGACACGGTGGTCGTCGCGACCAGGAGTCCCGAAAAAAAGGGTGACAGCCCATCGGTCCGTTTTGTTTCCCTTGAGGACGGTCTGGCTGGGCACCTGGAGGGCTGCGACGTGGTCGTCAATCTGGCGGGGGAGTCCCTGTTCGGAAAAAGGTGGACTGCGCCCGTAAAAAAACGGCTTCGCGAGAGCCGCATCAGGACCACGCGTTCGCTTGTGGATGCCATGGGACGGCTGGACAAAAAACCGGCGCTTTTCATCTCCGCTTCTGCGGTTGGGTATTACGGTGATCGCGGATCCGACAAGGTTACCGAAAAACACCCGGCCGGTGGCGATTTTCTGGCGGAATTGTGCCGGGAGTGGGAGCAAGCCGCTGTCGAAGCCGAAAAGTACGGGATCCGGGTGGTGAACCCGAGGATCGGGGTTGCCCTTGGCAGGGAGGGAGGGGCGCTGGCCACCATGCTGCCGGTATTCCGCTCATTTGTGGGTGGTTCGATTGGTGCCGGAACGCAGTATTTCCCATGGATCCATGTGGATGACCTGTGCCGCAGTTTTCTTTTTATGATGGAAAACAGTGCAATATCGGGTCCCTTTAATGCCTCGGCGCCCAATCCGGTGACCATGGATGAATTTGCAAAATCGCTGGGCAGCACGATATCCAGGCCTTCCCTGTTCCGTGTCCCGGAATTCGGGCTGAACCTGGTCCTGGGTGAAGCCGCCATCATGATCACCACGAGCCTGAGGGTCATCCCGGAAAAAATCCTTGGGGAAGGATTCCGTTTCCGTTTCGAACATGTGGAGCATGCCCTGGAGGATATTCTCGCCGGTTGATCAGCTGGTCTGGGCCGGGTTTCAGGTGACGCGTAATTACGGACGCCGGAATGCCCAGCACCGCAGGCCGTCCCTGGTCTGGCCGATGAGCTCCCGCTCCCCGTTGCCCAGCACATCGGCAACAATGGGGAATCGCACGGATGCAGAGGGGATATCCGGTACTTGCTCGCCGGATTCCACCTGCCAGGCATATACCCGTCCGGTGGAGGCCACCCCGACCATGTCGGGTTTGCCGTTGCCGTTCAGGTCGGTGATCAGCATGTTGTCGTAGGAAGCGGCTGGCTGGCCCATGTTGCGGCTCATTCGCAGATGACCGGCTTCATTCAGTAGGAAGAGGTTTCCGTTCTGGTTCTGGACGCCGATCATCCGTTCGCGTAACCGCTGACCGTTGCCATGGTCAAGGGTCAGGGTCTGAACGATTGGTGCGTTCAATATGGGCGAATTGCCGACATAGACCCGGCGGACGTGGAGCTTGCCCGGCTGTGCAGATCCTGCAGTCTGATCCGCATCCATCCCCTGTCCGTTGTCGTCCAGCGGAACGACAAGCGAATCTGCGAAGAAGGGCTCACGGCCGATGGCGTAAAGGTGGCCGTCGGCAGCTCCGGCAAGGACCTGACTGCCATGGAAGGTGAACGGACCCAGGTCTGATCCGGCAAAGACCGGATAGCCATCACGCAGGTTTCCTCTGGACGAGAAAGCGAACAGCCCGTTTCCGGCCGTGATCCACACACTCTGCTCACCCGCAAACTCACGGAATACGGGTTGATGCGTGACCTGGATGTTCACATCCTGCGGCCACCCCTGGATATTCCGGCCCCGCTGGTCGAGCACATGTACCTTGCGGTCGGCTGTGGCCACGATCATTTCCGGCCGGCCGTTACGGGCCACATCGGCCAGTGCCAGGGGTGCCGTGATGCGTTCCTCCATGGTGACCGGGAAGTTGGGGAGCGGGATGCCGCGCGCATTCCAGGCATAGATTTTGTTACCGGCAGCAATAAGGATGGCGTACTGGTTGTTGGCGTACCAGTCATAGACCAACGGCGAACCGATGGGCCGGTCGTTGCCCGTATTGATCTCCAGGAATCCTGTGCCGTCGGCCGCGATGCCATAGATGTGGTTGCTTTCCGTTGCGATCAGTATTTCATCCCGTGATCCGCCCCCGATGTTGGCAAGCAGGGGTTTTCCGGTGATGCGGGAACCGAGCAGGTCAAAGACCCATACATCACGCACCGGATCGGTGCGGTCCTCGCTGAAATAAGTGTCCAGACGCATCGAGATCCGGTCTCCGTCGCGGACCAGGCTCATCGCCCCGGTATCCATAAGGGAAGCGAGGAAACGGGTGTGGTTGATCGGGTTGAGCATCGGCTCCAGGTAGTTGAGCAGCGGTCCGGAACGGGAATACATCCACACGCTCACGGCTACCGGATGCCGGTCCCTGACCCGCATGTAGGTGTCATCATAGTAGACAACGGCACGTCTCCGCCGGTCCTGGTCAATGCGGCGCGCCAGCCCTGACCGCTTGGTAATGACGGCGGCACTGGCTGAGCGGAGTACGTAAAAATCGGTGAGCCGGCTGTGCGGGCCGCCGAGCAAGTGTCCCAGAATAGTGCTGTTCACATAGTACACATCGTTGCTTTCCTCGATGTACCCATTGGAGTGCAGGTCGCGCAGGATCCGCTGGAACCTGTCCGGATCCTCAAGGCGCCGCAGGTACATATGCTCCCCGACGGACAGGAAGCCGCTGGCCTCAAAAGTGAGAAAGGCCGTGGGCGGAGCCAGGGTGGCGCGAAGATCGGCAACAAGTTCGTGGTCGGACTGCAGCAGCGAGTCAAGACGACCGGCACCGGTCAGGTTGTCCGGCAAACTTCCCTCCTGACCCTGGTGGAACAGGGCAAAAAAAGCGGCATCCGCAGGAATGTACCGGTCCAGATCGGTTTCGGCCGGTCCGGCAGCAAACGTACTCACAAACCCGGAGGCCGATTCGGCATCCAGGGGAATGGTGCCGCTCAGGCTCACATCATAAAGGGGGTCGTCGTATCGGTCGCCGGTCAGCGAAAGAACGACCGGGCCGGTGCCCAGGAACAGGTTTTGAAACCGGGGCAGGTAGCGGGGGGCGCTGAGCAGACTGATCCATCTGGAGAGTTGCGGGGTATTCAGCAGGTAGGTTCCTTCATCGAGTTCAGGGCCCGCTATTGCGATGCCGGGATGTTCCCCGTTGTGTACCAACAGGCTGTTTTCAACGGCAACACTGTTTCCGCTCAGAAAAATCTGGTCGCGGATCTGCGCGGCATACAGCTTTTGACGATCCAGGTGGAGGATGTGGATCTCGTTGTTGTGAAACCGGTAGCTGTTTTCCGCGAACTCCTTGCGAAAGGGTTGGGCAATTGCGCCGATGCCCGGACCGGGATCGTCCATGATGAACATCGGCTGGAGCTGATGGGTGCCGGTGGGATAAAGGGCCACGGCCTTGAGGGTGACCGTGCCCGATATGCGGGCGAGGATTTCCGAAATGGCTTCGACACGCACGTCGGAGAGTTCCTCAAGGGCCGTCGTCCGCCGGTCCTGAAGCGCTTCGTGGATATCGGTGTCGTGATAGAGGATCACAAGCGGCACTTCCTCGGGGATGGCCGACCACCACTCGCGGCTGCCGTCTTGCCGGGAACATCCTGCAACAGCGATCAGGAGGATGAAAAAAATGTGAAACGAATGCGAGGTTCTTGCTATCATAGGGAGTTGTTGGGAAATACCTGCACAGGCACTGCGTTTTCAAGGAATGTCACAAAAACATAAAATATCATTTTTTGGATGAGTTTTTTGAATCCAATATTGCTGGTTGCCCTTGCTGCTGCAGCGATACCTATTATCATCCACCTTATCAACTTCCGCAAGCCGCGGAAAATTGCTTTTTCCACACTGGCATTTTTCCAGGAACTGCAGAAGTCGACGATCCGCCGCATCAATATCAAGCGGTTCCTTTTACTCGCCATGCGCGTGTTGGCCGTTGCGATGCTGGCCCTGGCCCTGGCACGTCCGTTCCTGCCGTCGCAGGTGGCCGGCTGGCTGGGCGCATCGGCACAGGGTGACCACGTTGCCATCCTGGTCGACAACGGCCCCAGTATGATGCAGATCGACGAGGCCGGACCGTACATGGACCAGGCGCTACATGCTGCCGCTGAAATCGTGGACCAGTCCGGCGAAGATGCGCGCTTTCTGATCATCCCCACCCACGGGGAGCTGATATCCGGTCGGTTCATGCGCCGGGCGGAAGCGCTGCGGTTCCTTGACCGGCTCGAGTCTGTCAACAAGGGTGGGTTCCCCGATGCGAGATTGCGGTATATCCAGGATCGGCTGGACGATGAACCGGGTGCAGGGGGACGGATCTACTGGATATCCGATGCGAGGAAAACCCAGCTCGAAAAACTCGAAGGCTATTTCCTCGCGGCGGAACCTGACCGAGACTGGCAACCGGTGACCTTCATCCGCGTGGGCGGTGATACTTTCCAGAACCTGGCCGTCACCGGTGTGGAAATGACCGGACAGACCCTGGGTTCCGGAATTCCTGTCGGGGTTTCGGTCAAAATCCGCAATTTTGGCGATCAGCCGGTCCACAACGCATACCTGAGCCTGGAAATCGACGGCGAGCGGCTGGGGCAGTACGAAGTCAGCCTGGATGCCGGACAGGAACGCGAGCTGCTTTTCGAGGTCATACCCGAGTCACCCGGGGTAATCCGCGGCCGGGCCATACTTGAAGGTGGCACATACACATTCGACCATACGCGGTACTTCTCCCTGGAGGTGCCAGAGAGCCGGAATGTGCTGCTCATCAGCGATCGCGGGGAGGATGCGTCCCGCCGTTCCTACCTGCGTCCCGCCCTGGTGGCAGCCGGCGAGACCGGCACCCGTATCCACACCTCATTTACCGATATCAGCACTTTCAGGGATTATGACCTGGATGCGTTTGATGCCATCATCCTTGAAAGTCCGGCGAGGGTCCCCGACTATCTGCAGGCGGAGCTGGTGCAGTTCGTGCAACAGGGAAGGGGCATTCTTTTCGTACCGTCCGAGCAGGGAAATTTTGAGAACTACAATCGTTTTCTGGGACAGTTCAACGCAGGTTCTTTCACGGGAATGAGAGGAACGTACGGCAGGTTTGAGGAGGTTGCCTCGCTGCAGCCGCTTGACAGCGGACATTTGCTGGCGGCCGACCTGTTCGAGATGAGTGAGGAGGAAGAGTTGCGGATAGACATGCCGGCCATCTATCACTACTGGCGCTACCAGCGGGAGGATGCCGGTTCCGGCGCCACAGTGCTTCGCACGAACCTTGGCGAGCCGCTGTTTGTGGAGCATCCGTTCGGGGACGGCATGGTGATGGTGGGGACCATGGGTTTCAGTCCGGGATGGTCCAACATGAGTATCAAGCCCATCTATGCCCCGCTGGTCTACCGGATGCTGCTTTACGTGGTTTCCTGGGAACACGGGGGTGTCAGGGAGCATCTTTTAGGGGCGCCGTTTGACCGGTATTTTTCCGAATTCGGCGCCGATGTCACGCTGCGCCTGAACGGTGAGGAGGTCCGTCCGGAAACGGCGGCGAGTGCCAGGGGCCTGCGCGTCCGCTATCCGGCACAGGAGTGGGAGCCGGGCTGGCTGGAGCTGGAACTCGATGGAAAAAAATCAGCAATTGCCATCAATCAGGATATATCGGAATCGGATTTTTCTTCGTTATCCCTATCAGAAACCCGGCAGTATCTATCCAATATCATTCCCGTGGCCGCAGTGGTCAGCATTGCCGGATACAGTGCTGATGAAATCCGGGCCGTTGTGGCATCAGTAAGTTTTGGAAGGGAAGTCTGGAACTGGTTTATTTGGATGGCACTTGCTTTTATGGTTGCAGAATGCATTATTTCTAAGAAATACCGAACCGAAAACGCTGATGACTGACAGGGTTGGCTTATGACTGACATTGCTACAATGCACCTTGTGATATTGGCATTGGTGACATTATCGACGACAATGATCATGATGGTCACCGCTTCCAATGCTTTGCGGCTGCGCAACATCGAGATCAGCTGGAAGTCCGGCAAGCTCCTTGGCTACCCGCTTTTTTCCACTATTTTCCTGTGTATGACCATCGGCCTTTCGGTGCTGGTGTACACGCAGCAACTCCATCATCTCACCGTAGCTGTTGTCTGCTACAACTGGATCGGCCTCACATGGTTCGTCACCAGCTACCTGATGTCCAAGCGCTATATCACGGATCACGGCATCGTCAAGAATATCAACGATCCGTCCCAGACCGTGGCATGGAACCGTATCATGGACTATGTGGAGCGCAATGACGGCAAGGCCCTCAAATACATCTTTTTCTATCCGGAGCATGTGCCGGGTGAACGGTCCAGGAACATCCGGCTCGAACTGGATATTCCGGTGGACAAGCGCCCCGTTTTTGCGCACATCATGCAGAAAAAACTGGGCCGCCGGTTCAGCCTCGGGTCATTCGAAAGCACCGGGATCGAACAACTCAGATGACAACAGCCGTTCTCTGATTGCCGTAACCATTACCCCATCATTTTCATACCATATCATCCCCGGACAAGCAAAAACAGGCAGGTTTATTTGAACAACGATCTCAAAACCAATATCGAAGAAAAAGAGCGTGCAGTACTGGTTGGCATCTACGGGGACACGACGGATAAAGACCTGGCAGAAGAGCACCTTGCAGAACTGGAGCTTCTGACCGATACAGCCGGCGGTGTCACTGTGGAAAAGATTTTACAGCACCGTAACCGTCCGGATGTGAGCACCTACATCGGAAAGGGAAAACTGCAGGAAGTGCGCCAGAAAATGGAGTCCGTTTCCGCAGACCTGGTGATCTTTGACGATGACCTTTCGCCCACGCAGGTCCGCAACATCGAGCGTGTGACCGAGGCCAAAGTGTTGGATCGAAGCGGACTGATCCTGGATATTTTTGCCTCCCGTGCCAAGACCTCCGCTTCGAAAACCCAGGTGGAACTGGCCCAGCTTCAGTACCTGCTGCCGCGGCTTACCCGGTTCTGGACTCACCTTTCCAGGCAGAAAGGGGGTGTGGGCACCAAAGGCGGTATCGGCACCAAGGGACCCGGTGAGACCCAGATCGAAACGGACCGCCGCCTTATCGGTCGCCGGATCGCCATCCTCAAGGAAAAGCTCCAGAAACTGGATCAGCAGCGCAAGGTCCAGCGGCAGGGACGCAGCGATTTGCTCAGGGTTGCCCTGGTCGGCTACACCAATGCCGGAAAATCCTCGCTCATGAACGCCATTACCGAAACGTCCGTGCTGGCCGAGGACCGGCTTTTCGCGACGCTCGATTCCACGGTGCGCCGTTTCACAGTGGGACAGGAGAGTGTGCTGCTGTCAGATACCGTCGGTTTTATCCGCAAACTCCCGCATAATTTGGTGGAGAGCTTCAAATCCACCCTGGACGAAATCCGTGAGGCGGACCTGCTGCTGCATGTGGTCGATGTATCCTCGACGATGAAAAAAGAGTACATCCAGACGGTCTATGACACCCTTAAGGAGCTCGGAGCGGACGACAAACCCGAAATCCTGGTCTTCAACAAAGTGGATCTGGTCACTTCGCCGGAAGAGCTGGCGGGCGTCAGGAAGGAATTTCCCGGTTCGGTGCTGGTTTCGGCAACTCGCGGCATCGGGCTGGACGAGATTTCCGCGGAGATCCAAAAAAAGGTTGAAGGAAACTATATTTATCGTAAAATTGTCGTGCCGGTATACCATTACCATGTTGTATCTTACCTGCATGACGTAGCGGAAGTAAAACAGGAAACGTACGACGATGACTCTGTTCATCTGGCCGTGAGGATTCATGAGAAGTACACGGACAAGCTGAATGAGTTGTTGGAGAACAGTAATGTGTCTGCTGTAAAAGCAGTGGATGCCAAAGGAGATTGATCATGTTGGTGCAGGAAGTCGTCAGCCAGAACATCAAGCCGCTCAGGGCCGTGGATACCGCGCAGGAAGCCCTCACGGCCATGGTTGCGTACGGGCTTTCGGCGCTTCCGGTAGTAGATCAGACCACGAAAAAATTTATTGGCGTGGTATCGCGTGCATCGGCTGAACAAGACCGTTTGGCGGTGAGCAGCGTCCTGGCGCTCCGTGAGGAGGAGCTGATCGTCACCGGTCCGGATCACAACATCTTTGATGCGGTCAGGCTCATGGAGAAGCACGAGCTTGCGATCCTGCCGGTCATTGACAGTGATCGCAACTATCTCGGTGTCGTTGAGCGAAGCGAGCTGAACGACAGGATCGTCAAGATCATGAACTTCACCGAGCATGGTTCCCTGATCACCATCCACTTTGAGGAACGTGACTTCACCCTGTCCAAGCTGGTTCGAATAATTGAGGCCGAAGGCGGACTCATCCTGGGAATGAGCGTGGAATCCCCGAAATCAAGGAATCCGTTTTTTGTCGTGTCCATCAAACTGAACCTGACGGATCCCGGACGCATCGTGGCTTCACTGAAGCGGCATGACTACATCGTCGACCAGCACAGTTCGGATGATCAGGAGGACCGCAGGTACGAGCAGCGGGCCGACGAGCTGATGCATTACCTGAATATCTGATCCCGGTGACGCATAAACGCCGGTCCCTTCCCGTTATGATTCGGCAGAACAATTCTGCTCCATTTGCTATATTCCACCTTTCTTAACGTAACCGCCAGTGATGATGAAAGGGATCTTCCGGATTGCCATTTTAGTGCTTCTGATCGCAGGAGTTTCGGGTAGGTATCTCCAAAGCGAGGCCCAGGTCGTGACCGAGCCGGTCCATGAGCGCTACCAGACAGGAGTCACGCTATTTTACGAGGGGCTGTACGAGCATGCGGCCGAACAGCTGCAGCAATTTCTGGACAGCGATCCCGACCGGAACCTTGCCGAACAGGCGCATTATTACATGGCGCTGTCGCGCATTGCGCTGGACACCCTTCGGTTCGAGATCTACACCAACCGTTTCCTGATGGATTACCCGTCCGGTGCCAACGCCGTGGCCCTGTTGGAGGATATGGCGGGACGAAAGTATCTTTCCGGGGACTATTACGGGGCCATGGAGGACTACTCCAGGGCATACCATGTGGAGAGTCAAAGCAGGAACAAGGCCAGGCTTCTGTTCTGGAAGGCGGAATCGGCCCGGGGAATGGACAGTACTGATACCTCATCCGTATTGTACGGAGAGTTGGCCGATCGATACCCTGATTCGGATTGGGCTCCAAGGGCGCTGTATTCCCGCGGGCAGCTTTATCTGGACAAGGAGAACTTCGACCGCTCCACGGAGGTCTTTGAAGATCTACGGAAGCGGTATCCCACCCATCCGCAGACCCGTCAGATCGGCACGGCGCTGGGCGAGATGTACTATCGGCAGGAAAGGTACGAGGAGGCCATCCAGTCGCTCCGCAGCGAACTGGCCTATCTGGAAGGGGAAGCGCAGCTGAAAGCGGTGCTGCTGATAGCCGAGAGCCATAATTATCTGGGGGAATTCGATCAGGCGGCCACGCAGTATCGCCGGTACATCAACCTGAGCCGCGACGAGATGCAGGCCCGTCCCGCGCATTACGGCCTTGGCTGGGTCTACCACAAGCAGCGCGTTTTCCACTGGGCGGGTGATTCTTTTGCCAAAGCGGCGATGGGTGATGACGAACTGGCCCGCAAGGCGCGTTATTACGAGGCCATCAACCGGAAGCTGGGCGGCCGTTACGATCTGGCGCTGGAAGCGTTCCAAAAGTTCGGGGACCGGTACCAGACCGGTTTCTGGGTGGAACATGCCTACTATGAGTGGGGTTTGACCGCCTTCGAACTCGGCCGCTACGATCTGGCCATCGAGGTGTTGCAGCAGCTGGTCCGCAGCGATCAGCAGCTGAAAGATCCCGGCACGGTGTATTCGCTTCTGGGCGAGGCCTATTTCGCCAACAATGAATTTTCCCGGGCGGTACAGGCATTCGAGGTTGCCGAACAGTCGGCCGATGTGGATCCCGACATGAAACGGCAGGCACAGTTCCAGCGGGCGTGGGTGCGGTATGAAAACCATGCATACCGGGAATCTGCACGTGATTTTGAAGCTGTCTATCGCGACCAGCCCTCAGGAGAGCTCGCGGCCGAGGCGTTGTTCTGGAGTGCCGACAGCTACTACAACCTGCGGCGCTGGAGCGATGCCATCCGGCAATTTGAACGCTTCCTGGACGGTTATCCCGACCACCAGTTTGCCGGGGCAGCCGTGTACTCGCTTGGATGGGCCCATTTCAACCTGGGGCAGTTCGACAGGGCCATCCGGTATTTCACATCGTTCCAGAATGACCACGAACCGCCGCCAATGGCGCTGTTTCCCTATGATGTGGATACGCAGCTGCGTCTTGGGGACTCCTACTATGCCCTCGGCCGCTACGAGGAGGCCATCCGCAACTATGATAGTGCCGTGGGCGCCGAGCCCGGCGGCGACTACGCCATATTCCAGATGGGCAACAGCCACTATCGCAATGAAGATTCCTTCGAAGCGGTGCAGAATTTCCGCCGGCTGATCCGCATCTATCCCTACAGCCGGTTGCGTGAACAGGCACAGTACAATATCGGCTATATCTATTTCCAGATCGGTAATTACGACCAGGCCATCCAGGAGTTCCATGAACTCATAAACCGTTATCCGCGAACCGACTGGGCCGCCCGGGCGCAGTACCAGATCGGGGATGCCTACTACAATGCCGGCAATTACGAGATGGCGATCAATGCCTACCGCGAGTTGATGGAGTCCTATCCGCAAAGCCAGCTGGTGGTGGACGCGGTCAACGGCATCCAGTTTGCCCAGATGGCGGCCGGTGAGGAGGATACGAGCCTGGACATCCTGGAAGAGTTTCTGGACCGTCATCCGCAGACCGGCACGGCCGACCAACTCCGGTTCCGCCAGGCCGAAAACCTGCTGCAGGCCGGCGATTATCAGGACGCGGTGGGGGCGTTCCGCCACTATATCCGTGTGACCACCAACGAATCGATGATACCAGAGGCATGGTATCACATCGCGGAAGCAAATGAGCAGATGGGACAGCGCGACCAGGCCATTGCCGCATACCGGGAAATCACGGAGGGTTATCCGCAATCCGACAGGATGGATCCGGCGCTGCTGCACATAGGCCGGATTGAGCTCGGAAGAGGGCGTGAACAGAATGCCATCAACGCACTGGAAACCCTGGTCGGGAGACAGGGCCGTCTGCAGGTGGAAGCCCTCGCGTCCCTGGGGGATGCGCACCTGGCTGCCGGGAACCTGAACCGTGCCGAGGATGCCTACAACCAGGCACTGCAGGGCCGTCCGGAACACGAGCAGTCCGTGATCGGCAAGGGACGGGTGGCTTTGCAGCGCGGACAGCTGATGGATGCCAGGCAGTACTTTCAGCGTGTGGCGGATGCCAGCTCGCTCGAGAGCGGGGCCAGGGCCCAGTACTATCTGGGGAATGTGGAACAGGCACGCCGGAATCATGAAGCAGCCATTGAGGCCTATGCCCGGGTCAGCACCCTGTTCAGTGCATTTGACGAATGGGTGGCGCGCTCGATGCTGGCTACGGCAGAGTCGTACCGCCAGATGGGGCAGACCGGGCGGGCAAACCAGACTTTGCGTGATGTGGTCGAGCGGTTCCCGGAAACCGAATTTGCACGCAGGGCATCCCAACAACTGTAAGGATATGGGTGCCTGATGATAAAAACGGTAGAACCAGCAACAGGGCTGCAGGGAACCATTGCATTGCCGGCTGACAAATCCATTGCCCAGCGGTCGGCCTTGTTCGCNTTGCTGTCACCGGAAACTTCCAGCATAACCAACTATCCGTTGGCGGAGGATCCCCGGACCGCCCTGTCCTGCGTCCGCCGGCTTGGAGCCGATGTGGTGGACGACGGGGAGATGATCCGGATCACAGGTACGGGTCGCGACGGGATCCGGGTACCGGAGGAGGCCATCGACTGTGGAAATTCCGGCACGGTGATGCGATTGCTGGCAGGGATACTTGCCGGGGCGGGAGTTCCGGCGGTCCTGACCGGTGATGATTCGCTGTCGCGCCGGCCCATGAAGCGCATCATCGATCCGTTGTCCCGAATGGGAGCTGATATCCAGTCGGCCGGAGGCGGGCTGCCGCCCCTCGGGATCACCCGTGAAGGTCCGTTCCGGCCCATCCAATTCCGGTTGCCCGTTGCAAGCGCCCAGCTGAAATCATGTGTGCTGCTTGCCGGGCTGTTTGGTGATGAGCCGACGCGGGTCGAGGAGCCTGTCGCCACGCGGAACCATACGGAACTGATGCTGGATCTGCCGGTCGTCCGCACAGATGGAACCAACGTTATCACCAGCAGCAGGCGGCAATCCATCCCCCCTCAGAACCTGAACATTCCGGGTGACTTTTCCGCCGCGGCATTCTGGCTGGTGGCAGGGACCATTGTGCCGCAATCGGATATCATTTTGCCCGCAACAGGTGTCAATCCGACCCGGTGCGCCGCCTTGCACATCCTGAGGCGGATGGGTGCGGATATTGAGGAGGAGCGGGAGCAGCAAACCGGCAAGGAGCCGGCTGTCCGGCTGCGGGTCCGATCCTCGCAACTCAAACCGGTCCGTATCCACCCGGAAGAGATACCCAATGCCATCGATGAGCTTCCGGTGCTGTGTGTGGCAATGGCGTTTGCAGACGGGGTTTCCCGCATTTCCGGAGCGGAAGAGCTGCGTTACAAGGAGAGCGACCGGCTTGATGCCATCCAGAAAATCCTGGAAGCCGCGGGCGTCCGCGTGGAGGGACATCCGGATGGACTTACGATCTACGGGGAACCCGGCCGCAAGGTTCGTGGGGCACGGCACGACAGCCGACACGATCACCGGATTGCCATGGCGGCTGCCATTCTGTCGCTCATGGGTGGAAGCGCCTCGGAAATTGACAATGCGGAGGCAGCATCAGTCTCCTATCCTGAATTCTGGTCGCATCTGGACAGCTTGGCACATCGCTGATCCGGTCAGGCCCGGATTTTCTGTCAATTCGGCAGAGAATCGACTTGCTTTCCTGCATGGCATTGTTGTTGCAATTATACAGGGCAAAAGTAATGGAACCGTTACTTGACGAATGTTAATGCAAATCATACAGATTCAGAATCATTATGGGAAAAATCATAGGAATTGACCTTGGAACAACCAACTCCTGCGTGTCAGTGATGGAAGGCAACGAGCCGGTAGTCATCCAGAACTCGGAGGGTGGCCGGACCACGCCATCGGTCGTGGCATTTACGAAAGACGGTGAACGACTGGTCGGGGCGCCTGCCAAACGACAGGCCATCACCAACCCGGAGAAAACCATATCGTCCATCAAGCGCTTCATGGGCCGTCTTCACAGCGAGGTGAAGGAAGAGGAGAAAACCATATCCTACAAGGTTGTGAAGGCCGATGACGGCACGGCGCGTGTGGATATCGGCGAGCGTACGTATGCTCCGCAGGAAATCTCCGCCATGGTGCTGCAGAAGATGAAGCAGACCGCCGAGGAGTATCTGGGCGAGAAAGTGACAGAGGCGGTGATCACCGTACCGGCCTACTTCAACGATGCCCAGCGCAAGGCGACCCAGGAAGCCGGAAAGATCGCCGGCCTGGATGTCAAGCGCATCATCAACGAGCCTACAGCGGCATCGCTGGCGTACGGACTCGACAAAAAGGACAAGAGCATGACCATTGCGGTCTTTGACCTTGGTGGCGGAACCTTTGACATCTCCATTCTGGAGCTTGGCGACGGTGTATTTGAAGTGAAGTCGACCGACGGGGACACCCATCTTGGCGGTGATGACTTTGATACCCGCATCCTCGGCTATCTGGTGGATGAGTTCAAAAAAAGCGACGGCATTGACCTGAAAAAGGATCCCATGGCGCTTCAGCGCCTGCGTGATGCCGCCGAGAAGGCCAAGGTGGAGTTGTCCAGCTCCCAGAAAACGAATGTGAACCTGCCGTTCATCACGGCGGACAGTTCCGGACCGAAACACCTGAGCATCGACGTCACCAGACCGAAATTCGAACAGCTGGTGGAAGACCTGGTGCAGCGCACGCTCACGCCGTGTGAAAGGGCGCTCAAGGGTGCCAAGATGAAAACGTCGGAGATCGACCAGGTGATCCTGGTGGGCGGATCCACGCGGATCCCGAAAATCCAGGAAGTGGTCAAGGAGTTCTTCGGCAAGGAGCCCAGCAAGGGCGTGAACCCGGACGAGGTGGTTGCCATCGGCGCGGCCATCCAGGGCGGTGTATTCTCCGGTGACGTGAAGGATGTGGTCCTGCTGGATGTGAACCCGCTGACGCTCGGCATAGAGACCCTCGGCGGTGTGATGACCAAGCTTATCGAAGGCAACACGACCATCCCCACGAGCAAGACGGAGGTGTTCTCTACGGCGGCGGACAGCCAGTCGAGCGTGGAGATCCATGTGATCCAGGGGGAACGCGTCAAAGCGCAGGACAACCGGACGCTCGGTCGGTTCCACCTTGATGGGATCCCGCCGGCGCCACGCGGAATTCCGCAGATCGAAGTCACCTTTGACATCGATGCCAACGGCGTGTTGAGTGTCAGCGCCAAGGACAAGGGAACCGGCAAAGAGCAGAGCATCCGCATCGAGGCCAGCTCCGGCCTTTCCGAAGAGGAGATCGAAAAAATGCGGAAAGCAGCCAAGGAACATGCCGATGAGGACAAGCGCCTTCGCGAGAAAGTGGAGCTGCTGAACAAGGCTGACAGCCTCATCTTCTCCACGAAAAAGCAGTTGGACGAATACGGGGATAAGCTCTCCGAAGGAAACAAGACCAACATCCAGCAGGCGCTTGACAACCTGGAAAAACTCTACAAGGAAGAGAAAGCGGATGAGCTGGAGCCTGCCATCGAGGCCCTCAACAAGGTCTGGTCCGATGCGTCGACCGAGCTGTATCAGGCCACGCAGCAGGAACAGCAGGCGCAGGACGGCGGAGCCGGTGAGGCGGGTGGACCGTCATCCGGTGATTCCGATGCCTCCGGTGACGACAGCGACACCGTGGATGCGGAGTTCGAGGTCGTGGATGACGACGAAGATGAGAAGAAAAAAGACTGACGCGCATCCATAGGCGATCCGCTGCTTCAGGCAGCCATCAAAACGGGCCCCGGGCCGGTACTTCCTTTTGGAAGGGACTGGTTCCGGGGCTTTTTATTTCCATACTGTTGTTTACCCGCAGTTTTTCTATTTTGCTGGTTCGAGTTTATCACATGTCGGGGGTCTGAGTCCGTGCAAGCGGTTGTGCATGATACTCATTTTATGACTGTAGCGTTATCAGGTCTGCGGCATTCCTTTTAGTAACAACATTATATTACTGGCTGTGGAACAGACAAGTACGAAGCCCTGGAGTCCGACCTCCTGGCAATCATTTCCGGTCAAGCAGCTGCCGGATTACGATGATCAGAAGCTGCTCATGCAGGTTTATAAGGAACTGAAGAGCTATCCGCCACTGGTGAACTCCTGGGAAATCGAGGATTTGCGGGACCAGCTGGCCCTTGCCTCGCGTGGGAAGGCGTTTCTGCTTCAGGGCGGGGACTGCGCCGAGGTGTTCGACAACTGCAATGCCCCGCAGACGGTGAATCTGCTCAAGGTGTTGCTGCAGATGAGCTTTATCCTCATCCACGAGATGAACATCCCGGTGATTCGGGTCGGACGCATTGCCGGGCAGTATGCCAAGCCGCGTTCCAAGCCGATGGAGAATGTGGGTGGACAGGAGCTGCCATCGTACCGGGGCGACCTGTTCAACAGGTACGATCCGGAGGAAGCCGCACGCATATCCAACCCCAAAAGACTGCTCGAAGGGTATAAGCTGTCCGCGCTGACACTGAACTTCATCCGCTCGCTCACCGAGGGCAAGGGGTTTGCCAACCTGAACCATCCGGAGTACTGGGAGCTGGATTTCATGCGACGCAACAAGTACTACAAGGAGTATGAGTCAATGGTGCGGTCGATCAACAATGCGGTGAAATTCGTGGAAACCGTGTCCAACCACCGGATTGACGCCATGAGGCAGGTGCGCATCCACACATCCCATGAAGCCCTTAATCTCTACTATGATTCGGCCCAGACCCAGCAGGTGCCGCACAACAAGGGCTGGTACAACCTGAGCACGCATATGCCGTGGCTGGGCAACCGGACCAGGGACCTGGACGGGGCACATGTGGAATATTTCCGTGGGATCCGCAATCCGATCGGCATCAAGGTG
>SL_3KL_010_SEDDRAFT_10002134_pt1 | contig 18113 bp, 15 predicted proteins | sample SodLakKL_010_SED_2_FD_10381 | JGI IMG/M metagenome (IMG submission 10381) | reverse complement strand
GAAACGCGTTTCAGGCCTGTTATCCTGACTGCAATTACAACGGTGCTGGGACTGATTCCACTCGCGATCGGGTTGAATATCAATTTTGTTACGTTGATGACCGAACTCCGGCCACAGATCTATTTTGGCGGAGATAATGCAGCATTCTGGGGACCGATGTCGTGGACCGTGATATTTGGGCTGACGGTTGCCACATTCCTGACACTTGTGATAGTTCCTTCGATGTACAAAATAATCCTGTCTACCCGCCGAAAAGCGATGGTAATGATCAAAGGAGATGATATAATCGCCAACAGGCATAATAAGTGATACACCCCTTGCAGTGCCCCGAAGTGTATCATGTGGATTTATCATAAAACTACACATCAGGCTAAAATTTCAAACAGAACTGAATAAAGCATGATAAATTGACCTGTGGTCGATTTTTTCATCTGTCTGTGTGTAATTTGACTGCGTCGATTTTTCATGTAACCAGCTTTACATTTTGCTAAATTTGTCTGATGAAAAATTCAGATTAAAAAATTTCAAGTACATTTGCAGGTTAAATATAAATTCAATTATGGACAAAAAACCTTTGGTCGAGAAACTGGCGGAATTATTGAGATTACCTCAGAGATGGATGATAATGGATGAAGAAGGTAACTATCATGAGCTTAACTCGGGCGTAAAAGGAACAACTGTGCTTGGCTCTTCAAAAAAAGAACTCTACAGCCTTTACTTTGGAAAAGAAGAGATATCTGAGGCCCACTTAATATTACTGGATGAGCTGCATTCAGCTATGATGCAGTTTATATGGGACAATTTCAGCGATGAGGTGAAGCAGGAAAACAGAAAGTTACTAAAACCTCTTATCAGGAAATACCAGCTCGAAGGTTTTGACACCAGTGGCTGACAGATTACACACCAGCTTGTAATCAGCTATATTTCATAGGATTAATCCCCATGTATGACCCATTGCCTGATATATTAATTAGATTCCGTTTTGACGAACGTAACGAAGCAGGCGGACATTAATGGTCAGAGGCTAATTACAATAACTATTTCTGCCTCCTTTTTGCCAAAAACCAGAACGGAACGCCTGCCACCAGAATGGATGCCCCGATAATTGCTCCGGTTCCTGTAAATACCAGGCTGGAATAAAGCATATATGTGCAGGCAATTATAAAAAGAACCGGCGGCAACGGATACAGGGGAACCCTGTATGAATCGGGCTGTCCTTCTTTACGCTTCCTGAATACAAAAAGACTTATTGTTACAAGTAAGATGAAAAACCAGAATACAGGAGCCGTATAATCAACCATGGTACTGATAGCCTGCTGCGACCATGCTCCTGCACCTACCAGCACAAGAGCTATTGCTCCCTGGAACAACAGGGCGTTGGTGGGACTGTTCCGGAGGTGGTTCCATCTGCCCATAAACCGGAAAAGTTTAAAATCCCTTCCTATTGCATAATTGGTACGTGCGCCGGTGATAATTGTGGCATTTGCCGTTGAGAGTGCAGATACAATTACAATGATAACAACCACCAGTGAGCCGCCCGGGCCGAATATCAGTTCCGTCAGGTCATAACCTACAGTTGACGACTCCCTTAGTGTCTCAAGGCCAAGAACATGAAGGTAAGTAAGGTTTACAACTACATAAATACCGGTAATAATAAAGATGCCAAGGACAAGGGCGCGGACAATACTTCTTTTTACATTGTGAAGTTCGCCGGTAAGATATGCTGCTTCGCTCCAGCCTCCATAGGTAAGCAGTACAAATATCATTGCAAGTCCCGGAGCACCACCGGAGAAGACCTCCATGTTTTTCCCCGAAAGGGATAAACCGGAAATGCTATCCGCCGGCTGATGCATCAGACCAGAAAAAGCTGTTATTACAAGGGTCACGACGATAGTTGCAGCAAGTATATTTTGCACCCTCCTGGAATGCAGGGTACCCAGAATATTGAGGCCCGTAAGCATAATTACTGTTGCCGCGGCATAAATTGATGAGCTGTAAGGACCCAGGTCAAGGATAACTGTTGCATAATCTCCCAGAATAAATGCGATAAGGGCCACAGAACCTGTCTGGATTACCGTCATCCTGCCCCAGGAGAGAAAAAAGCCTGTAGCAGGACCAAATGCCTTTCTTAGAAAATGGTACTCGCCTCCTGTGTCCGGCATTGATGATGAAAGTTCAGCATAACACAGGGCACCCATAAGCGATATGAATCCGCCGGCAACCCAGAAAAGGATAAACTGCAGTTCACCTGCCGAATTGGAAGCTACTATCGGAGGAAGCCGGAATATACCAATCCCCACTACTATGCCTATTACCACAGCCATAGAACTGAATGTGGTAAAAGTTGGACGTGGTACTCCTGAACCGGGAAGTTTCGTCATCTTCTCCTTACCGTTGCTGACCAGTTCTCAACATGACGGGAATTGCCGCTGCGAACCTGTGCCGTACCGGTAATTGTATTGCCCTCAACCGTGCCACTGAAAAGATACCTTTTGCCATTACGGGTGTTAAGTGCTGAAAAACTTATCCTGTCACCTTTCAATAAGGGTTCGCCTACTCGCAGGGAATTGTTTCCTGAATTTAAATTTAGGGTTATCTTCTGGTACTCCTGATTTGCATCCATTGTAAATGACTCTCCGCCGGTCCTCCACTCCCACCGGCCCTTTACATCAGCCGGTATTATCCAGTAATATATGTGACGGCTGTCTACAACCAGATGTTCATCGGCCTCCCAGTCGCCCATACTGAAACTGTGCGACACAACTCTTGTACCCGGTCTTAGTGTTTCAAGCAAAACGGGCTTCAGCCTGAGGTTTACCGATGTAAGCAGATACATTGTTATAACATTGGCCTTGCTGATATCAGCATCAAAAAGATCACCCTCAAGAAAGATGACCCTGTCGTCGACCCCGGCTGACCGGGCGTTCTCCTCTGCCTCCCTGACCCTGACAGGATTCAGATCCATCCCGTGCCCGTAGGCGCCTCTTTCGGCAGCTGCTATAACAATTCTTCCATCACCGGAACCCAGATCAATAACATAATCGCCCGGTCCTGTATCTGTTACATCCAGCATGGCAGCAACTACATCATGAGGCGTAGGAACATAGGGTACATCAAGATTCTGTGCATTGACCTGGCTTATTGCCATTACACCTGCTGCGATAATTACAATAAGCAGTCCGGTGCATTTTTTTAGGGTTTTCATTTAATTTTTGGTATTATGCATTATTTAATATGCCGGTTTAACAGAAAAAAAAATATAAATATATTTAAATTAAATTTTTTCAGTCGAATTTTTCATCAGACTAAGTCAGTAAAATGTAAGGCCAGTTAAATGAATAATCGACCGCAGGTCAAAATTATGAAAATTTTACAGACTAATTATAAAGCAAAATAAATCAATTTAGGGAATGTGGAAAATAAATTGTTATAAAAGTTGTTAATTGTTCTGCTTATAATTACAATGTTTCAGGACCCGCTGATTGTCAACTCCCGTATTAACCAAATTACAGGAAAAATGAGAAGCAACTTATTGAAGCAGCCCGGATTATTGACAATTTCTTAAAAAACAGGTAAGCTATCCATATTGATTATTCCGGAAAGTATTGTGAAAAAAATTGACAAAAAATCCCGTTTCTCCGTTTGGTTTGATAATTGATCAGATTAAACTTTTTTCTGTCAAATAAAAGTCATAATTTTATATATCACATTTAATGCTATTGCCTCTGATCTGTTTCCCATGATGCAGATTATAAATCATTAACCGGGTGCTCCCCCGAATAAAAAAGTCATATTATGGCAATTTCGGCAGATGATATTAAAGAGATTCTCAAAAAAGCAAGTCCCCAATTATTCCTTAGACCCAATGTAGTAGCAACTGCTATCGGTTATAAGCATGTTCAGGGCAAAAGAACGGCCGGTTTGTGTATTGTTTGTTCTGTTGAATCTAAAGTTCCTGCAAGTTTTCTGAGTGAAAAGGAACTGATCCCGCGGGATATAGAAGGAATACCCACCGATGTACAGCAAACAGGAGCCATATACAGCCTGGCTTTACCAACAGGCAGGTTCCGGCCTGCTCCGGGCGGAGTAAGTATAGGACATACCGGAATTACCGCAGGAACACTGGGCTGCCTGGTTAACAGAGGGGGAAAACTTTTTATATTATCAAATAACCATGTTCTTGCCAATTCCAACCAGGCAGAAAAAGGAGACCTGATACTTCAGCCCGGACCTCATGACGGAGGTACAATTAACAATGATCAGATTGCAAGGCTCAGCGACTTCATTCCGATAAAGTTTGAGAACGAACAACAAAGATGTCTGTTTACAAGGGCATACACCGGTCTGTTCAATTACATTGCCCGGATGACCGGCAGCAAAACCCGTATTTATTCAATATCCTCAGCCGGGGACTCAAACCTTGCAGATTGTGCCATTGCTGAACCTTTCAGCGAGGGTGATGTTGTAAATGAAATACTCGATATCGGAACCATTACAGGTATTGCGAGGGGTGAACTTGACACCATAATAAAGAAAAGCGGTCGTACCACCGGCTTAACCGAAGGAGTGATTGAGCAGACGGATGCCACGGTAAGGGTCAACTTCGGAGCAGGAAAGACGGCACTCTTTACCGATCAGTTGATTGCCGGGCCGATGAGCCAGGGAGGAGACAGCGGATCTGTGATAGTTACAACAGATAATGATCTTGTTGGTTTGCTATTTGCCGGCAGTACCACATCTACAATAATTAACAGGATTGAAAATGTTTTCAGCCAGCTTGACGTTACACTGCCATAGAAAAAGGGGCTGGTCCGGGATCTGAAAAGGGAGTGGGAAACCACCGGAAAATGTTCTTATTATGGAGAATGCAAAAAGGCATGCGGGAGATATTATCAACAGGTACAAAGAGATCTGGATGAAACTTGAAAATGTAACCGCTGTGGGCACAGGTAAAGCAAGAGACGGCAGGATATGCATAATTATCTCACTTGAAAATGACGAAGCCTCAACCAGGGATATTTTTCCGGTAGAAATTGAGGGTGTGCCAATAGAAATTAAAATCAGTGGAAAGATTGATGCCAGTCAGAATTTATTATAACCAGTAATGATTTATTATGACTTTACACAGACGATCACGTGATTTTTACCCGGTAGTATTGATACTTGGCGCATTATTGGTAATTGCCCTGGTACTTGTTATGCTATATCTGCTTGACCGCCTTTCGGAAGAACATCAACCGGAAGCTGAGCAGACAGAACTATCCGTCGTCGGTCCCGGGGCGGTGCCGGATGAGTACGGATGGAAACCTCTTTTTAACGGGCATACACTTGATGGCTGGGAAATTACCAACTTCGGTCCACAGGGACAAGTGTATGTAAGAGACTCTATCATATTTCTAAACATGGGCGACGGAGCTACCGGAATTACGTGGACCGGGGATTTTCCGGTAATAAACTACGAGATATCTCTTGAAGCCATGCGTGTTGACGGCAATGATTTCTTTTGCGGACTGACTTTCCCGGTAAAGGTGGAGCACTGTACACTTATAACCGGTGGATGGGGCGGCACCCTTACAGGCATCAGCAGCATTGACGGCAGAGATGCTTCCGAAAACATTACAACTACAAGGATCGGGTTTGAAAATAACCGCTGGTACGATATCAGGATAAGGGTTGACGATGAGGCTATATACGGCTACATTGATAATGACTTAATTGTGAATGTAAACGTTCCTGACCACACCTTTTCTGTAAGGTCAGAGGTCAGCCTCTCCAGACCCCTTGGAATAGCCACCTGGGTTACCACAGGAGCGATCAGGAATATCAGGTACAGGGAATTTTAAATTTCACTAAACGCCTTATCAATAGCTGGTTATAAGGGACTGTCTATCCTGCTACTGCGACCACCCTGTCGGCTCCCTGTCCCATCGGTGCTTCCTCAATTCGTTCATCAGTGACTTATCCAGCTGACCTTCATCACTGGCTGCAAGATTTGATATAACATGCTTCGGTTTTCTCATCCCCGGAATAATAGTACTGACCACAGGTTCGGCAAGGATAAAGCGCAAGGCCATCTCCGCCATTGTCATACCCTCCGGCACCAGTGGTTTAAGCCTGTCTGCATGTTCTACACTTGAGATAAGATTTTCCCGCACAAAATAGGTGTTCCTCCAGTCACCTTCAGGCCATTTACTCTCTTTGGTAAGTGTGCCGGTTAGTGACCCCTCATCGAAGGGTACCCTTGCAATCACTGCAACATTATGCTTTTGACAGGCCGGAAACAGCTCGTCTTCAGGATTCTGATCAAAAATATTATAAATTACCTGCACTGAATCAATCAATCCGCTCCGGACAGCCTTCACACCGTTCCATGGCTCCCACCTGTTTATGCTGATCCCGATTGCATGAAACATACCCTTCGACTTAAGATCTGTCATCTTATTGAACCATCTTTCATCTTCCAGCCAGCTATCTTCCCAGGTATGGAATTGCATGAGGTCAAAAGACAAAATGCCGGCATTGGACAAGCTTCTTTCAACATACTCTTCAATATGATCGGGCGGAAAGCAATCGTCCAGAGTGAATTCCCTTTTACTTGGCCATTTGAAATTCTTAGGAGGGATCTTGGTTGCGGTATAAAGCTTTTTATCACCATTTGCACGGATGAGGTCTCCCAGTAATCCCTCACTCTTTCCTGCACCATAACCCCAGGCAGTATCAAAAAAATTACAGCCGTTATTAACGGCCAGCTGTAAAGATTCCATAGACTCTTTGTCCTCCGAACCGGTCCATCCTCCCATGCCCCACATTCCGTAACCAATTTCACTTACATCCCAGTTTGTTCTTCCGAACTTTCTATATTTCATGATTCCGATATTTTAGTTAATACATAATGCACAGGCACAAATTTACTATCTTTAAAGATGCTTTGCCAATATTTTTTTGTAATTTATGAGCTTACAACCTGCATATAAAAATCACAGTAAAATCATGAAATAATGTTAAAACAACTGTTTAACAAACTTACTGTCGTACTGTTGCTCCTGATTCCGTTTACCGGAAGTTCCCAGGAAAAGGAGTGGATGTTAGGGCCTTTTGAAAGACCCGGGAGTATTAACCCGATCATAGTCCCCCGGAAAGGGCCTCTGTTTTATTGTCCCATGAATAAAAAGGAACTGTACTGGGAGGAAATGGCAACATTCAATCCCGCTTCGGTAGTAAGAGACGGCAGAGTTTATGTTCTTTACCGCTCAGAGGACAAGCTTGGTGAAATGATAATCGGCGGCCATACATCAAGAATCGGAATGGCAGTGAGCGATGACGGTCTTAATTTTGAAAGGAGACCGCATCCTGTAATGTTTCCTGACCATGATTCACAAAAAGAGTATGAATGGCCGGGAGGAGTTGAGGATCCGAGAATAGTTGAGACTGACCACGGGAAATATGTAATGACATATACACAATGGAACAGGGATACACCCAGGTTAGCAATAGCAACATCATCCGACCTTAAAAACTGGAAAAAGCACGGACCTGCTTTCAGTGAGGCATATGACGGAAAGTATCTTGATATGGACACCAAGGCAGGAGCGATAATATGCCGGCTCGAAGGCAACAGTTTCATTGCAGAAAAGATCAATGGTCAATACTGGATGTATTTCAATGTACCATATGTGCATATTGCCGTATCAAACGATCTTATCAACTGGAAACCCCTTGAAGATGACCGGGGAGAACTGTTAAGGGTGTTGAGTCCCCGTCCGGGATACTTCGACTCATGGCTGGTGGAACCGGGTCCTCCGGCCCTGGTAACCGAACACGGAATACTTCTTATTTACAACGCGGGAAACAGCATTCACACCGGGATTCCTGAGCTGGGACACCGTCTGTATACGGCAGGCCAGGCTTTGTATGACTCCGAAAACCCTTTAAAACTTATTGACCGCACAGACAATTTCTTTATAAGGCCTGAAAAAGAGTATGAAAGGACCGGACAGTATGAAGACGGTACTACATTTCTGGAAGGTTTGTCATATTTCAATAATAAATGGTTTATCTACTATGGCACAGCAGATTCCAGGGTTGCAGTAATTGTCTGGAATCCCGCCACAGATTAATAATGCAGGAGATACACCTCTGGACGGAAGTTGGTTAAATACACAGGTCTTTCTGCAATACGGGGAATTATACAGTCAATTTTCCCGGGTATAGCCATGCCCTGTAAAATACCCTGTGATTTGAGATCCTTATTCCTGGTATTGCATTTTCAGACTTTCCAGAAATGTCAGGTACTCTTCGTTTTCTTCCCTGATACGGAGAATAAAGTCATTCTGGTCAATATCTCCCATTACGGCTTTCATCTCATCATTGTTGCGGTAAATCATCATGCGGAATGGATTTTCATAATCCTTTTTCCTCGAAAGATAAACCTGGTCGGTGATATACTTTTGAATCAAAGATGCTTTTGAAAGGGCTTCGGTCCAAATGTCCGGGGTGATATCCACGGTATTGTAAAGCAGGCAGAGTGTTGCAAAAGCATGCTTTTGTTTTGCCAGTCCGTATTCTTTCCATAATTCATTGTACCTGTTATGGATATCATCCCACGAATCAAGCTTCCCTGAACTTATGCCGGACTTAAGATTTTCAAGTTCATTCTCAGGGATCAGCTGTCCCCCCACATTCACCCATGAAACTTCCCGTTTCCCCGAAAGGGCATCACATACAGAAGAGAGTGGTAATGAGGGATTTCCCCTGATAAAGTCGCTAATATTCTTAACGGCATAATGATGCAGCATATCGAGATATGCATGATATGCCTTGTGAACCTTAAGAATTACAACCTTTCGCCGGGACCTTTCCATACCCTGACCCAATACCTCGAGTTCCCGCAGCATGCTCTCATCTCCGGCAAGCAACTCTTTACCTTTCAACTCGAGCTCACTATCTGTAATTTTACCGGCCGCTACTCCCTCATTTCTCATGGCAGCTGAAGCTGTCCACCGTTCCAGGAGCCCTAAAGCTGATATTATCTCTTCAACGGTATCAGGAGCTAAAGCCTCGAACTCGATGTTTTGGGTTTTGCGCAACCGTACATCCCTGGCAATGAACTTTTTGGAGTTCCTGGAAAGGGCATACATGTTATGCATCCACCAGAATGCAGGCATCACCTCAAGCTTATCTGCAGTAATATTATTGTTGACAAGGGAAAAAGGGAGCATAATATTAAGTTCGGCCTGATAATCAGCTTTGGATATCAGGGTAAAGGAGGCAAAGCGGCTTGAATGCTTAAGGCTGGTGCACAGACCGGGCCAGAACCCCCTTCCTGCAACTATCTCACTATCATTTGACCTGCTGTTATGGTTGGAACCGATGGTGGCTCCGGCAGCTATATTGCTCTGCCCCATGACTACCGATGCAACAAGGAACGAATTATTGTGATGCTGCTCATGCGCGGGGAATATAAGGTTATTAAGGACTTCACAGCAGGAAATTGTTGAGTTGTCACCCAAAAACGAGTTAATAAGCCTGGCCCCGTATTTCAGATTTGAATTATTACCGAGAATGAACCTTACGGCCTTGCAACCGTAAAATATCCGGCAACCATAACCGATTATTCCGTTTACAAGCTCAACCCCCTCTCCTATCTGTGTAGGTTCCTGTTCAGAAGAGTTTATGGTTATATTCTTGATCTTGTTGGCCCCTTTTATATAGCAACCTGCGCCTATTTTAATATCTTTCAGCGTATGTGAATTCTTTATAACACATTCATTCCCTATTGTGCCATAGTAGCCCCGACGGGCATCAAACAGTTTCTGGGTAATTATCCTGAGCCGATCCTGTAATTTGCTGTCCTCCCTGTATTTCGCCCAGATCCAGGCATCAGCGGTTATCATCCCGTCAAAAGGCAAAATCTGCCTGGTCCCGGTCTCATTCATGATATCAATCCAGACCCTCACATCCTCACTCTCACCATCCTTGATTATTCCGTTGCCGAATTTGGCATGATCGGTAGTATTCATCTCCATAATATTGAACAGGATGCACCGGTCTCCTACAATATAATGAGACAGGTACTGAACATTATGTATGGCAACATCATCTCCTATATCGCAGCTTATTATCAAGCTGTTGGTAATACCAACAGACAGTTTAAGGTCATGGTGCCTCAGGGCAATATCTCTTACACTTCCAATCCTTACCAGACCGAAAAATCTGTTATTCCTGACAAGCGAAGGATCAAAACTGTCGGTCACCATTATATCATCCCAGTTTTCAGATGTATTCTGGTTTTTCACAAGGCTTTCAATCTCTTCAGACCGCAGGTGCCTCCATCTTGCTTCAGGCCATACCGATTGAGCTTTACGTATAGTGTACTGATCATCTCCTTCAGGTAAATACTCCAGAGGTATGAATTCCATCCCCAGGCTATCGGGTTGCAATACAGTTACTTTTGGCATTATATAAGAAGTTGAAATTTAACTATGTTTTTAAATTATATAGCAAATATACTATATTTATAGGCATTACTTAATTTCGTATAAAGTATAATTAACAATTTTATTTAACAATGTGTTACTAATTCATGATTCGAATATTTTTTTTCAATCCATGGAGCCCCCATACTTTATTGACCTTCGGTCGAACTCACATGCAGGTTGTTGCCCATTTAGCAATTTTTTTCAGATGTTAGATTGACGAAGTCTATCCCCTTGTTTTATTGACCCTCTGTGGTACTTACATGCAGTATACTGTTTATTTGGTAATATGTTTCAGATGTGACCTTATATAAACCGCATGCAAAAAGAAATGATTCTTTTGGAATTATAGAAATGAAGTAGACAATCAGCGACTCACAAGCGGCCTTTCAGGAACGCCCTCAAAGCTGATTTTAACAGGGTTGATCCTTCCGTCCTGATCAAACTCAAGCTTTTCAATGCAAACTATCCTGTGATTATGATGAGTTTCTTCAAGGGGTCTACGGTGATAAATAATGTAATATTCATCCTCTCCGGGGACCTGAAGCACCGAGTGATGTCCGGCACCGGTGGCAACCTCAGGATCCTGCTGAAGTATGGTCTCTTCCCTCTCAAACGGCCCAAAGGGGTTGTCAGAAATTGCATAGGCTACCCTGTAATGCGGGCCTCCCCACCCACCTTCGGACCACATAAAATAATATTTACCTTCCCTTTTAAACATAAAGGGCCCTTCGACATATCCCTCGGGGGTTATCTCCCTGTAAACAGTGCCGTCGTCAAAAGTGTCAAGTCCGGTGAAGTCATCCTTAAGCCTGACAACGTTGCAGTTACGCCAGCCACCATAATACATATAGTATGTCCCGTCAGTATCCCTGAAAACATACTGGTCAATTGGCTGGGCCCCGTTAACAATATCATTGATCAACGGTTTGCCTAACAAATCCCTGTATGGTCCCTCCGGCCGTTCGGATACAGCAACACCAATACCACCAACCTGTCCTTCATGTACATCATTGGCGGCAAAGAAGAAATAATATTTCCCGTCCTTCTCAATGGCTGCCGGAGCCCACATGGCACTATCGGCCCACTGAACTTCGGCTGTATCTATAATGCGTTCATGTTTTGTCCAGTTAACAAGATCGGGTGAAGAAAAACAATCGAAAAAAACCTGCTTATGGTAGTAATCAGAATAGGTGGGATAAATCCAGTAGGTATCACCATAAACCCTTGATGCCGGATCGGCATACCATCCATCAAATAGGGGGTTTCCCGAATAGGTTAGCTCATGATTACCGGGGGATGAATTGCAGGAAATTGACAACAAAATAATTGCAGGAAAAAATAATACACGTCTCATTAAAAAAACTGTAGTTTAGGATCTTTTGGCCGGGTATCCATTACTCCCGCCCGTATTAAAATCTTTATAGAATATCATAAAAACTCAGCCAACAACCATCCCATCAGAACGTTATTCAATAACCAGGCCTTGTTCCGGATAAAGAAAAAGATTCTGCAAATCTTACACTGCTATTTTATAAGTTTAACCCTTACTGCATTTGGCCCCCTCTGACCCATTTCGGTTTCAAAGGTTACTTTATCGCCCTCACCAACGGGTTCGGTCAAACCATGTACATGCACAAAGATGCTTTCCTGGTTTTCGTGATCCTTAATAAATCCGTATCCCTTTGATTCATTAAAAAATGTAACGGTACCTTTTCTGATAAGATCAGCAGGATCAGGCTCTTGCTGTTTGGAAACACCAATTTCGATATCTTCAGCCTTGATTTTCTTTTTCTTACTGGGATCAGGGGGTGTTGAAGTTATATTACCTTCTTCATCCACATAAGCCATCATATCTTCCAGGCTTTTGCCCTTCTCTGCACCGGCTTTACGATCTTCTTTCTTTTGCAGTTTTTCTTTCTTTTTCTTCAGTCTTTTCTTCTCTTTTTCCTTTTTATTATACGTCTCCTGTGATCGCCCCATAGTAATTTTTAGTGGTTTTAAATTGCTTGTTAAAAAAACATTTTTCCAATTATCTTGTAAAAATAATAAAAAACAGATTGTGTTTCTACAGGCCGGACAAAAAACATTTAATAATATGTAGTTAAAATCTATAAGGATTTTTTCTATCTTGTATCGTCAGCAGCAGATTTCCCGTAATCAAGGGAATGCCGGAATACTTTAAAAAGGATAATGAGTAATTATAACAGCATGAAACCCGCATCAGCCTTCGGCAGACAAAATAACATGAACAAATCATGCGGGTTCCATACGTACAAGGCACTGAATACCGCTAGTATGCTAAACATAATTCATTGAATATTAATTTGATTAACCTGATTTGTTCGTATGAATAAGCAGGGCTGGATAATAGCTATTGCAGCACTTGCCATTAACCTGATACTGGGAATACTTTATTCATGGAGCTTGATTCAGAAAGCCCTTGTTGATCAGTGGGGATGGACCAATACAGAAGCCTCTGTTCCATATACGATTTGCCTGGCTACTTTCTCCATGGTGATGATCTTTGCAGGAAAAGCCCAGGATATATATGGTCCCAGACCGGTTTCTCTGTTAGGGGGACTGCTTCTCGGCTCAGGTCTGCTATTATCTGCTTTAGCCACTAACCCGGTTATTATGATGATCACTTTTGGCATCATCGGGGGCACTGGTATAGGATTCGGATTTGCCGCCGGTACTCCGTGTGCCCTCAAATGGTTTGAATCCCGTCGTAAAGGAATAATAGCAGGCATTGTAGTTTCAGGAGTAGGACTATCACCAATATATATCGCCCCCCTGACAGATATACTTTTGGGGTTATACGGAATTCAGAATACCTTCTTTTACCTGGGGGTTTTCTCTCTTACAGGTATAACCCTGCTGTCGCTTTTCCTGAAGAATCCTCCTGCCGGATATATGCCGGCATCATCTGCCCCGTCCCGGTCAGACGATACGGTTACAGACCAAAGCTGGCAGCAGATGCTAAGATCTAAAACTTTTTTCCTGTTGTGGACAACCTTTCTGATGAGCGCTGCAGCAGGACTGATGCTGATAGGGCATCTTGCAAACATAGCTTCTGTTCAGGCAGAGTGGCAGGCAGGTTTTGTACTGGTGGTAATACTCGCAGTTTTTAATGCATTTGGGCGCATTGCGGGAGGTTATCTTTCCGACACCACAGGAAGGACAAATGCACTTTTTATCGTGCTCCTTATACAGGCTGTAAACATATTCATGTTTAGCTGGTATCAGAATATTCCTGCCCTGATAGCTGGCTCTGCTTTGGCAGGACTGGCCTATGGCGCAATTTTTGCCTTGTTTCCTGCTGCTACCGCCGATTTCTTCGGCCTTAATAACCTGGGTGTGAATTACGGCCTGGTATTTACCGGGTTCGGGGCAGCCGGCATAATAGGTCCGGTCATGGGAGGACTAGTTGTAGATATGACAGGAAACTATATGAACTCATATATTATTTCGGGAATAATGCTTATCGCAGGAGCAATACTGGTAAAACAGATAAAGGTCCCGGCAAATTTATCTCCCTAATAACGGTTTATTATCTCTTTCAGGAACGACTCTGTTGCATCCCGTACCTCAGCACTATCTTTATTGTGGTTATTTACAAGTACCGAAAAAATCAGGTTACGCCCCCCTGAGGTAACAATATAGCCGCTTAATGCAACTGCATTTCCACTTAAAGTCCCTGTTTTAGCATAGATTTTCTCAGTCTCATCCAGGTAATGACTATTTAAAGTTCCCTCACCACCAGCAGGTAACAGATGTCTCATCCTCTCATAGCCAAACTCATCTTTCATCTTTTCAAGCAGCCAGACAAACGACCTGGGTGAAAAGAGATTATACCTGCTCAATCCACTCCCGTCAACCCACCTTGGCATATCCGGAATACCGGCAAGGTCATTATCCAGCAAATACATGATAAGCATCTCTTCATCCATTACTCCGAACAATTTCTGACTGACCATTAACAGGGTCTGTTCTGCAAAGAAGTTATCACTGTAAAGCATCATGGTCCGGAACAGTGAGTCTGCCGGACGGGAGATTATGGTAGTGAAATGCCCGGGAACCTGCTTGATTCCGGGAGATCGCAGCAGCGTATCCTGACCGTCTCCGGAAACTACGGCCGGGCTTTTTAGTATATCTGCAGACCGGCCCGGCAGTAATAATGGTTCAAAAAGCTCCTTCCTTGCAGGTACCAGCCCGATCTCCACACCCAGAGTATCGGACAAAAGTTCAATAGCTGATTTCATTCCCCCTGTTGCAAACGGAACAAATAGCTCCCGGTCTCCCTCTAGTCCCAGATAAACCGAATAATCATTTGCCGACACCGGTCTGTGTATCCGGAAGAGATCAGTATCCGACTCTTTCAGTGCAACAGGCCAATGATGACGCGGATATGATGATGCATATGTTATCCTGACACCCTCATCAAGACCCTTCATCTCGCGTTGCGCCCATACTACCACGTTACCATATACAGGAAAGGGACTACGTTCCGGCATGTAGTAATTAAGATAGAAATTCCAGGGCCAGCCATACCCTAGAGCACCTGTATTCCAGTGTGGCTCAATAAATACAAGCGGAGCTGAGGAACTTTTCATAAAATCAAAAACAGGCTGTTCCGGGAAGTCCACCGCCAAAAAGGTTGGGTCTCCAGTGGCTAAGAGGAATACCGTATCATTCCTCCCATAATAACGAATACCAGGCACACCTTCATCCAGGTATTTCAGACCGGCATATAGTGTGGGGATCTTTGTATTGCTGGCCGGAACGAAGAATTTGTCGCTGTTATGAGTATACACATACTCCCCTTTGCCGGCATCATAGATGGCAATGCCAACATGGGTGTCAGAAATCGACGGATCATCCAGAAACCTTCCGGGAATAGCGGTCCTGCCAAGATGACGCGGAGAGGTGCATGAGGCAGAAAGCACCGCTGCCTGAACAATAATCAGTGCAACCGGTCTGGCAAATATTATAAAATTGCAGAAAGAAAGCAGTCTCTTAAGCATGAAGGTAAATGTAGATAAAATATTGCATCACAAATAATGCAATAAGAAAATATATAAATTCTAATCAAACATACGCAAGCAAAACCATTACTGCCAGCTGTCTATAATACTTTATAACACAACGAATACCGCCTCGATAACGAACTTTTTAGTTTATTAACTATGTTTTTAAATTTTTTTTACTAACTTGTAATCCGGTTAATCATTATATACAATCTTAAACCAATTAGCAGCTATGAAAAAATTACTTGCCCTTCTAACTATTACCGTCTCCGTTTTTGCAGCCTCATGCAGCGGGCCGGACTCAACACGCGGGAACATGATAACTGTTGCCGGAAAGATTGATGGAATAGACGGGGGGACAATCTCCGTGAGTAGAGATGGTGTAGTAGCAACTACTGAAATACAACCGGACGGGGCATTTCACTTGCCGTTCAGCTATTATGCCAATTATTATTTCCAGTTCAGGCTCGCTGATCAGAATTTCTGGATGTACCTGGATCCCGGCGACAGCATCTTTATCACGTCTGACATCAATGATTTCAGGAACACATTCAGCGCATCGGGCTCCAAATCGGTCGAGGCCGGATACATGATCAGAAAAACAGAACTTGACTTTGGATCCGTGGCGCCGGTTATGACGGCCGGCCTGGATGAATATTTTGAGAAGAAAAATGAGTTCCTGACCCCGCTGATCGACCTGTTGAACGAACTTGAAAAACAGAATAACGTGGACCCCGGTTTTCTGAGACTTGAAAAGGCCTACATTGAACTCCGGTCGCTTGAGCTGGATTTAAACTATCCACTCAGCTACAGGATGCGTAACAATATAGACCGTAATGCACCGATCGATTTTCCTGAGGAGGAGACAAAACGTAGGTTGGAAAACCTTGATTACAGCGATCCGCTACTGTTACGCTTCGGCAATTTCAGGAATTTTGCCAATAGGAAGATGCACGAATTAAGGCAGCATATGATGCACGGGATTAATCCCATAAATATCGGCCCTGACAGCAGCATGATATATACAGTACTGGCGGCTGACTCACTGTTTATACCAGAAATAAGGGACTTTATGTTATATGAGATGCTCCGTAACAATCTTGGTTTTGCCGGACCGGCCAATATTCAAAGATCCGTTGAGCTGTTTACATCAATGAATGAAAACCCTTACTATACGGGAAAACTAAATGATGCCATAGCTCAGTGGGATGTGCTTACACCCGGCAGCCTCGTGCCTGATTTTGCCTTTACAGATATTGAAGGAAATGGTGTAAGGTTGAGTGACCTTTCGGGGAAGCTGATATATATAGATATCTGGGCAACATGGTGCGGCCCCTGCCTCGCCGAGCATCCTCACTGGAACAGGCTGATGGAAAAATATGAAGACACGGAAATTGCGTTCCTCGCCATTTCGATAGACGAATCACATGGCCCGTGGGAAAAGATGGTAAGGGAAAAAGAGATGAAGGGCTACAACTGGTATGCTGAGAATGCCTGGCAGTCGGATATTGCAACCCACTTTCTCATAAAGGGTATACCAAGGTTCATTCTGCTTGACCGGGAAAGAAGGATAATAGATCCGAATGCAGGCAGGCCCTCGGGCAATATCAGCGAATTGCTTGATCAGCATATATAAGATAATCAATAACAAGTGTTCCGGAAGTTAAGCATCTAAGAGCTTGTTTGTTTTAGGCATCTGTCCTGCTGTCCTTTACCGACCCGTAAAGGAAAGCGATCTCCTCCTTCCAGCGGGTTTCGTCGGGGGTCTCCAGTATAATGGGGATATTGTCAAACCGCGGGTCGTTCATAAGGCGCACGAAAACATCCTCGCCAAGTGTCCCCTTTCCTATCAGGTCGTGCCTGTCGACCCTCGAGCCAAGCTCCTTTTTTGAATCGTTGATGTGCATTCCCCGCAGGTAGCCGAAACCGATCACGGCGTCAAATTCCGCGAAAGCTTTCTCAAAGCCTTCGGCCGTCCTGATATCATATCCTGCCGAATAGGCATGGGCTGTGTCGATGCAAACCCCTGCCCTATCACTGTCTTCTATATGGTCAATAATAAACTTTATCTGCTCGAAGTTATGGCCCAGGTTGGTGCCCTGACCGGCGGTATTCTCAATCACGGCGATCACCCCGCTGGTTTTGTCAAGGGTTATGTTGACCGATTCGGCAATGGTGAGCAGGCATGTCTCCTCGTCTGTTTTGTTCAGATGGCTCCCGGGATGGAAATTCAGCCGGTCCAATCCCAGTTGCTCACACCTCTGCATCTCATCCAAAAAGGCGGCGCGCGATTTTTCTAGAGCTGCCTTTTCGGGATGCCCGAGGTTTATCAGGTAGCTGTCGTGGGGAAGTATCTGGAAGGGCTGGTAGCCGTATTTTTGGCAGTTCTCCTTAAAAGCATCGATACTCTTCTGCTCGAGGGGTTTGGCCACCCATTGCCGCTGGTTCTTCGTAAACAGTCCGAATGCCTTCGCGCCTATCCCGTGCGCATTGACAGGGGCATTTTCAACGCCTCCCGCAGCACTTACATGTGCTCCTATATACTTCATTACAATTATATTAAGCTATCCACAGCTTCTGCCTCCTCCCATAACCAACTTTGTAAATA
>SL_3KL_010_SEDDRAFT_10002133_pt1 | contig 18116 bp, 14 predicted proteins | sample SodLakKL_010_SED_2_FD_10381 | JGI IMG/M metagenome (IMG submission 10381) | reverse complement strand
TTCTTCGAACGGACGAACCGATGAAAGACCTTCGCTGTCGTTTCCATCCATTTCGCGAGGGCATCGAGTTGATGGCAACGTTCCATCCTGCCGCATTGCTTCGAAATCCCGCTCTCAAGCGCGCTACATGGGAGGATGTACAGTTGCTTCGCAAGAGGTATAATGAACTGACTGGAGAAGGCGGCTGACTTGATTTTTTTCTTCTGAGCGAAGCACTCTTCTGTATTTTTTGGTACCTTTTGAAACTGCCCGCAAGGTATTTTTTTATGCATCAATGTGCAACGGTGTGTTGTTGGCGGAAGTTCACAGTGTGGATTAAAAATCGGGAAACGGCCATTAATGAAATGTCCCTGCAACCAGTAATCTAGTATGTAGATTGTTAATTAATTATGGTAAATAAACCGCACTCCAAAACCGGAAAGACAGATACAAATGCACTGCTGGAGTCCCAGGGTCGCATCCCTCCCCAGGCCACCGAAATTGAGGAAGCCATTCTTGGCAGCATGCTAATTGAGGAACAGGCAGCATCCGTCGCCATTGAGATGCTCGAGGCGGAAGATTTCTACAAGCCTGCACACCGTCACATCTTTGAAGTGATCTGCAAGTTGTACGAACGCGACAATCCGCTGGATCTGCTGACCGTCGAGAATGAGCTTCGGGATCGCGAATTGCTTGATACCATCGGAGGGAGCAGTTATCTCGCCGAATTGACCCGTTCTGTAAGTTCAGCCGCCAATGTTGAATACCATTGCCAGATAGTAGCTGAAAAAGCACTCAAAAGGCATCTTATCCTTGGCTGTTCCGAAATTATCCAGGAAGCCTATGACTCCACAAGCGATTCCTTTGAGGTCCTGGACAGCGCAGAACAGCGTATATACGACATAACCAATGCCAAGGCGCGGGGTGGCAACAAATCACTGGTTGATATTCTGAAGCATACGATTTCTTATCTGGAGGAGATACGCGGAAAGAAACAGGGCATTACCGGTGTCCCTACCGGTCTGGATGTTGACAATATCACTGCGGGGTGGCAAAGAGGCGATCTTATCATAGTTGCCGCCCGTCCATCCATGGGTAAAACAGCTTTTACACTTACGGTAGCTCGCAATGCAGCGCTGCATTCCGATCCCGAAAAAAAAGCCCCTGTCGCAATTTTTAGTCTCGAGATGTCAGATCAAGCCCTGGTTCAGCGATTGTTGACTATGGAAGGACGCGTTGACGCTCAAAAAGCCAGAACCGGTAAGCTGGATGATAATGAATTTAAAAAACTGCTTGAAGCTGCCGGACGTCTTCACACCGCTCCTATTTTTATAGACGATACCCCTTCCATCAGCATCATGGAGTTGCGCTCCAAGTGCCGCAGACTCAAAAGTGAGCATGATATCGGATTGATCATCGTCGACTATTTACAGCTGATGACAGGCATGCAGAATGATCGCCAGAACCGCGAACAGGAGATTGCAGGGATATCAAGAGGACTCAAGGCCCTGGCCAAGGAAATCAACGTACCGGTAATCGGGTTATCCCAGCTGAGCAGGGCTGTTGAGCAACGTGGCGGAGACAAACGACCTCAGCTCAGCGATCTTCGGGAATCCGGGTCCATAGAACAGGATGCGGACGTCGTCTGCTTTCTCTATCGTCCTGAATATTACAAGATCACAACCGATGATCAGGGCAATTCAACCGAAGGTATCGCTGAACTGATTGTTGGAAAACAGAGAAATGGTCCCGTCGGAACGGTTAGTTTACAGTTCATTAAACAATATGCCCGATTCGAAAATCTGTCACGTGCCTATTCCGAGCCCACCTACCTGGCATCGGACCATGGAGATACCTCCGGAAAGCTGGGCGATGGAAGTAATAGTGAAAAGTCTTCAGAGGCCAGGCGGGCAAAAAAAACAGGGTTTACTCCACCTCCGGACGATGATGATAGTCCCTTTTGATTTTATCAAAAATATCGTCGTATTTCGTGATGATACGGCTCCAGTCCAGGTCCCGGTTGATGGATTGAAGCGTCGGAAGCGGGAGCTTTTTGTGTGTTCCATCCAGAAGTTTCTTCATTTTTCGAAACAGATCGGTTTCATCCTCATAGAAAACAGGTCCGTGTAACAATGGTTGCTGCAACGTTTTTGGGATAAGTTCCGGATAGGTCAGGCTTCGTGGTAACATCGGATGGCACCCGCAGTAAACCGCTTCCATCACAGCCGTGCAAAAAAATTCATGCTGGGATGTCGAAATTACAAAGTCACCCTTTTGAAGCAGGTTTGAGTACTGCTGGTTATTTTCAACAAATCCGTAATGAAGTATGCGGCTCCCATAACGCTTCCATGCCTGTTCAAAGAGCGGTGCCTGATCGTGTTGATGATCGCCGGCGAGGATCAAATCAAATGTAGTCTCGGCATCATCCAGCTTGTCAATGACCCGGAAAAACTTTTCCGGATCCTTGTCAAATGACCAGCGTTGATTCCAGACTATGACCGGTCGCTCATTCCTGATTCTGAGCTTGCGACGGTTCACGGCTTCATCAAATACCCTGAGGTCGAGACCGGGATAGAGGAGATCTGCTTTTGCAGCTATCCTTCCGATAGATTCGGATTGCTGATAATCGGGAAATTGCGCCAGAAGTCCTGGCAGCGCATCCAAAAAGGATCTTTTATGAAAATCGGAATTAAAGAATACAAAATCCGCGGCAAGTACACTCAGATAATTTATATAGCAATAGGTGATGTCTCTCTCTTCCGATGGCGGTACCGGTTGGGTCAACTGGTTTTCATGCATGTAGAGAACGATCGGTACACGCGCAAATCTTGGATTTGTAAGAGCAATAAATGCCGGAAGGTTGGTCATGCTGCTGGCAAAAACCAGATCAATCGGTTCTGTGATTTCCCCGGTTTTTTCAGCGAGCGTAACGGCTCCACCGCTCATCCGCCACTTCCAGTGGCTTCCTTTCATGGTCGCCTTGAATATCCTGTGTCTGGAATGCTTGCTTAAACCGTCGATAAACGCCCTGTGTGATCCCCCCAGAAAAGGTTCAACCAATAAAATGTTCATAGGTGCACTCAATATGCCAGATGCCAGTTTTCTTCGAAAACATCGTCATGCTGAATCTCTTGTTTGTCCATGAGAAATTCAAGTATCATATCACCAACAGAGCGGTTAATTATCTCAAGAACGGGGGCATCTTCCAGCATATCAAATCCGCCTCCTCCCTCGGCCCTGTATGAGTTTATGGCAATGGTAAAGGTGTCATTATCTGCAACCGGTTCACCCTGGTATGTGAGCCGCGTGACCCGTTGGCCGGGTTCATTCCTCACATCAAGGATGTATTCGACACCTGCCAGCATATCGAAGTTGAAACCCGGCCATTCCCTGTTAATGACGGGACTGCCCTGATCATCGGTACCCGTCTTGTAGTATCTGGAAGTATGTTCGAGGAATTCCCTAATTTGTACGCCACTGATTTCCAGTTTGTAGAGTGTATTGAAATACGGATAAAGCAAAGCAATATCGCCTCGTGTAACTGGTCCCGGGCCGAATTCCACAGAGGTATTGAATGCGGCGGCGGCGGAAAGCTGGGCACCTGTCGCTTCTTTCTGGACGGTCTGTATGAGATCGATGACGGGGGTGTCAACACTGCGTGATCTGCCGGCTGACCATACATCGTCGGTATAAGCTACTGGTTCCGTGACAAAATCAACAACGTCCTGATGCGTTTCTTTTGTTATATCCACGATTTCAGGGTGCTCGGGTACGCCTGAGACGGAGTGGTTTTCAGTTTTTACATCGACAACGACCACTTTGTTCTCATGATTACGGGTTAACCTGAGGCCGGCAACACCGAGATGAGATGCCCAACGACCCGGCTGGATTACTCCGACAGGTTGCCCGTCAGCACCGGTAAGCACAACGCTGTCAATGGTACGATGTGTATGCCCAAGTACAAGCAGATCAACTCCAGGGACCGTCTCACCCACAGCTCTGCCAAAATTCTCATCTCCCGGCGTTTCCGTCTGATAGCTGGTGCTTCCATCCAGGCCGGAGTGAGCCAATACAATCACCACATCAGCTCCCACTTTTTCATAAACCTCATTTACAAACCTTTGAGCAGCATCCACCCCATCACCGAAATCAAGGATTCCCTCTACTCGGGTACGATCCCAGACAGCTGAGCCCGGGGTAGTTAAACCTACCACAGCAACTGTAACTCCGGCAAAATCTTTCAGTATGTAAGGTGGATAGGCCGGCTGGTTCGTCCCATGGTTATATATATTGGCACCGATAATGGGCGTTCTGGTCATTTCAATCTGTCTGTTCAGATAATCCAGACCAAAATTGAACTCATGGTTGCCCAGAGCTATCGCATCAAATTCCATTGCATCCGCTGCTTCAAGAAATGGGAAATGACGCTCCTGGGGATCATGAAGAGCAAAATATTCCGCAAATGGGTTTCCCTGCAACCAGTCACCGGCATCCAGAAGCAGGTGGTACCGGTATACAGATCGTATTGAATCAACAAGTGTGGCAACTTTTGACAAAGCATACCGTGGCTCTTCCCGGTCACGATAATAATCCCAAGCCCGAACGCGTCCGTGGACATCTGCTGTCGCCATAACCGCAAGGCTGATGGTGTCCCCTGGTGACAGTGCTGCTTCGCTGTCACTTTCCAAAGATTGCTTGCACGAAAAAACGAAAAACAGCAGGTATGTCAACAATGTGATGCAGAGAAAATATCTACATTGGATCATGTTTTTATCAGATTACCGTACCGTCTTTGATCACTCCGTTTTTTTCAACGACTACAATACCATCAACAATTGTGTAGTTTTCATTGCTTGTATCTGTGAGGTGTGGACCGCCGGTTATTTTCACATTATTTCCAATTCTGGCATTTTTATCGATGATAGCGCGTTCAATGTGGCAGTGACTGCCTATTCCCCTGTTCGGAAAATCAGGGTTTCCCTGCTGAAGCTCTTCGAGCGTGGAGTAGAAATCATTGCCCATTACGATCGACTCCGAAATAACCGTTCCATCACCGATTCGGGCCCGGATACCGACAATGGAATGGAAAATCGAGTCTGCTTCAATAATACAGCCTTCTGCGATCAGTGAGCGATCGACACTGGTTCCAAATAATTTGGTTGGTGGCAGCAGACGCGGACGTGTAAAAATCCGTTTCCCCTGTGCATAGAGATCAAACTGGGGCAAAGCATCGGCCAGCTCCAGATTGGCATCGTAAAAAGATGCAATGGTTCCAATATCCGTCCAGTAACCCGTATACTTGTAGCTGGTTACTTTCAATTTGGAAGATATTGCTTTCGGTATGACCTCCTTGCCAAAATCTACCGATTCCGGGTTGTCATTGATGAGGTGCCAAAGTGTATCCTTGTTAAACACGTAAATGCCCATGGAGGCAAGATAGACTTTTCCTTGCGCCTTAAGTTCATCGGATACCTCGGATTCCCATCCTTCGAGCTGGTCCAGGGTGGGTTTCTCGATAAAACTGGTGATCATCCCATCACGATCGGTTTTCAGGATACCAAATCCGGTGGCATCCTGCGCTGTCACCGGTATCGTTCCAATGGTCAGCTCGGCGTTATGATCCTCATGATTATCCATCATGCTGCGGTAGTCCATCTGGTAGAGCTGGTCGCCCGAAAGGATCAGAATTCTGTCTGCCTTGTGATTTTGCAGATAACGGAAAGTTTGTCTCACAGCATCAGCCGTTCCCTGAAACCACTGGTGCGAGCTGGGAGTCTGTTCGGCTGCAAGAATATCGACAAAACCCCTTGCGAAAGCGTCGAAATGGTATGTGTTTTTTATGTGCTGATTCAGCGAAGCAGAATTGAACTGTGTCAGCACGTAGATCTGGCGTATATCGGAATGGAGACAGTTGGAGATGGGAATATCTACTAGCCGGTATTTACCACCGACCGGAACAGCCGGTTTTGACCTGTTTTTCGTAAGAGGATAGAGACGGGTTCCGGCACCGCCACCGAGAATGACAGCGATTATTGAATTCATATCACTTCTCCATGATTAATAATTGGTACATTTCATGATACTTTTTTGTCGAATTATGCCAGGAAAAATCTTTGAGAGCCGCTTTTTTTTGAAGCCCCTCCATGAGGGTCTTGTCAGAGTAAACAGTGGTGGCTCGTTTCAGCGCATTAAAGGCATCATCCAGATTGAATTGATCAAACAGAATGCCGTATCCTTCCTTTTCAGAGTAGTCGATGACGGTGTCTTTCAGGCCGCCGATACTTCTTGCAACAGGAATCGTGGCATACCTCATGGCATACATCTGGTTCAGCCCGCAAGGTTCTACACGGGACGGCATCAGAAGAAAATCACTACCCGCATACATGCGATGAGCCAGTTTTTCGTTATAGGTCAGTGAGGCATCAAAAAAATCAACATACTGCCCCTTCATCTCCTGAAACCTCTTGTGCAGCCACGGTTCTCCTGTGCCCAAAATCAGAAAGCTTCCCTTAAAACCGGTTTCGATAAATCGTGTTATAAGATCCGGAAGAATGTCAGCACCCTTTTCATCGACAAGTCTGCCGATAAATGAAAACAGCGGCAGATTGGGGTCAAATTCAAATTTTTCACATAGCCAGTTCTTATTTTTGCTTTTTCCCTCGACAAATGTGTCGGAATCATAATTAGCCACAATAAGTGGATCTGAAGCCGGGTCCCAGACATCGGTGTCGATTCCGTTGATTATTCCCAGCGACTTGTCTTTCTCGTAAGAAAGCAGCGACTCCAGTCCCTTGCATGAGTGTTGAAGCTCTTCAAGATACGAATCCGAGACGGTAGTAATTCTCCATGCGGTTCTTATTCCCGCAGAAAGCGCATTCATTCGGCCGTTCCAGTATAAAAAACCTTCGCGTTCGGGATCGATTTTAGGAAGTTGATTTCTCTTGTCCTGATCATACCAGCCCTGGTAATGTCCATTATGAATCGTCAGCACAGTAGGAATGGAACGGAATTCGTGATATACCGGCGAACTGGTCATTAAAAAAGGAATCAGTGCGGTGTGATGATCATGGCAATGTATAATATCCGGTTTTTTACTGAATGATTTCATCCAGTCCAGTGTAGCAATTTGAAAGGTCGCAAACCGTTCAAACTCATCCCAGTAGGGAAAATCACTTTGAGCGTCAATATAAATACCGGAGCGGTCCAGTCTGCCGGGTATGTCAACCAGATAAACCGGAAATCCAAGCACATCTCCCGCTTCATGCAGGATGCGGTATTCGAAGCGGTTATCACCAAGCCGGGCAATACCTTGATGGACGGTCTCAAATTCGTGGTTGCGCACCCATTCGATATCAAAATGAGGCATCACGACCCACGATTCAACATTAAACTGCTGTAAATACTTGGGCAGTGATCCGACAACGTCGGCCAGTCCCCCTGCTTTTGCTACCGGATAACACTCGAAACTGATGTGAATAACTTGCATGTGAAACTAATTTGCTGTTTTGACCGTAAGAAACCGACATAACCTGAAGTCGCATTTCACCCGATGAAACATATTTTTCAATTTCCTGCATTCGTTGAATGATGCATCGAACGATTCGACTTTTAACATGTATATAAGAAATTCAAAGGCTATCTTACAAACTTTATTTTTAAAGACTTTCTTACTATTGGATAGTTTTTTTTTATGTACAACACGTCTGATCCATGAGTGATTCCATTGTAGAATTCAGTAATGTAACCAAGCAGTTCGGAAACCACCGGGCTGTGGACAATGTAAGTTTTGTAGTCAGGAAGGGACGAATTTTTGGATTACTTGGTCCTAATGGAGCGGGGAAAACGACCAGCATTCGAATGCTTACCTACATTCTCAAGCCCGATTCAGGATCCATAAAAATGTTTGGTCAGCCTGTTGGACCCGAAACACAAAAAAAACTGGGTTATCTGCCCGAAGAGCGTGGCCTGTATAAAAAGATGAAAGTCGGTGAACAACTCATCTATTTGTGTCGCCTGAAAGGATTTACCAGGGAAAAGGCACGTAGCCAAATTCGTTATTGGCTTGAGCGGTTTGGTGCCCTTGACTGGATTGGGCAGGAAGTCGGCGAGCTTTCCAAGGGAATGCAGCAAAAAGTTCAGTTTATAGCCACAATTGCCCATGATCCGGACTGTCTTATTTTTGATGAGCCTTTCAGTGGGCTTGATCCTATTAACAGTGAGATGCTCAAGGAGGCCATCCTTGAACTCCGTGATGCAGGTAAAACCATTTTCTTTGCCACACACCGGATGGAACAAGTAGAACAACTATGCGATGATATAGCCCTTTTCAACAAGGGCAAGCTCATTCTGCAGGGCGATCTGACTGAAATTCGTTCATCATACGGACTGAATAGTATCCGTCTACGATTCAGTGGTGACAGCAGGTTTCTGAACAATATGGAAAACATACGGATCAACAACCGTTCCACAAATTATGCTGAACTCCGGCTTCTTGAGGGGGCAAACGACCAGCTGATTCTACGTGAAGCGCAACGTCACGTTAGAATCCATGCATTCGAACTGGTACAGCCCAGCATCCAGGAAATTTTTATCGACTCGGTTTCAAAATGACTTTTGACTTGATTCAAAAAGAGAAACTCTTCCTGATAATCCAAAGAGAATATCTGACCCGCCTCAGGAGCAAGATTTTCATTGTAACCACGATCCTTGCCCCTGTAGTGATGATTCTACTGCTGATCCTTCCTACGCTCATCCAGACCATGACTGCTGAAAGAGAGCGCCAGTTTCTGGTATACGATGAAACCGGTGAAGTGGGATCCGGACTGGTGGCCAATGACTCGATTTATTACAAGTTGACAAGTGACGCCCCGGATGAGTTGCGAACCCGACTCATTAACGGATCGATCGAGGGTTACCTGGTCATCCCTCATGAAATACTTGATGGTCAGGGCAAGGTCACATTCTTCCATGGTGGTACAGCAGGCATGACAGTAACTTCCCGGATCAGATCGGATGTGCAACAGATTGTCCGTGATATTCGGCTGGACCGGTTGGATACCCCTGCCGAAGTCCGTGCCATTTTGGCCGATCGGGTACAAACAGAGAATCTTACCATTACTGCTGAAGGTACAGAAGAAGCCGATAGCGGTTTTTTCATGCTTCTCGGCTTTGTCATGGGCTTCATCATTTACGGAGCTATGTTCGGTTACGGTGCCGTGATTATGAGAAGTGTGATGGAGGAGAAAACAAGTCGCATTGTGGAGGTGATTGCTTCATCCGTGCGACCATTTGAATTGTTGATGGGTAAAGTGACCGGTGTAGCCCTTCTCGGTCTCACACAGTTTGCTATTTGGGCTGCTGCCGGAGCCGGAATAATGATGATTGCCGGACCGATTATGGCACTGTTCATGGAAAGCGGCGCAATACATGAACAACCTGTGGGTGCATCAACCGATGCAGCAGCGTTCAGCATTCCGTCTATCAATCCGTTTATCTGGATCAGCTTTGTGCTGTTTTTTCTTCTGGGGTTTCTGATTTACAGCTCTTTGTTTGCCGCTGTAGGTTCGGCCGTTGATCAGGAATCGGACAGCCAGCAGCTTCAGATGCCGATTATTATGTTGATAATCATCCCGCTTATGTTTCTGTTTCCGGTATCAGATGATCCGGCCTCGACACTCTCGGTCGTATTATCGATGGTGCCGTTTTTCGCACCGATTCTCATGCCGGTTCGAATGGCCGTAATCCAAATTCCATTTTGGCAGCTCTGGGGCACGGTCTTGTTGATGATTCTGACGTTTGTAGTCCTTATTTGGATGAGCGCCAGAATTTACCGCACTGGTATTCTGATGTACGGAAAAAAAGCCGGCTTCAGGGAATTGTGGAAGTGGGTTCGAGAGAATTAGTTGAGACTGATGGGGTTACTGAATGCAATTTCGGCCAGATCATACCGTGATTCTTCAACAATTTTTTTGCAGGCGAGCTCGTGTGTGGAGCGGTGAAGGTACATGAACATGACGCCATCTCTGTTAAATCCACTTTCAATTAACTGGTTTAATACGGCACGAAGTCTGGCATAGTCATGATCATGTAGCACATCATTGACCCATGCTTCAATGATATCATCACGCTTGGATTTGGGTGGAAGCTTAATAATATAGTTCATATTGAAAGTAATATATGGTGCTATTCGGCATTGGCGAGTTCACTTGCCTGCTTTAATATACGAATATCATATTCAAGCAACATATGTGACTGCAAAAAAGGTACCTGATCCTGCAAATCTATCTGTGGCACAGAAAAAATCGCCGCAAACCGTATTCTGGGATCCGGATCATCCGAATTGTTCCTGGCAAAATCGGCCTGCCATTCGCGATCAGCTGCAAATCTGCTCAACTGAATATAGGCCAGCCACCGGATTTTGAAAGCGTAGCCCGGATTGAGGTATTCGACAGCTGCTTCAAAAGAGGTATCATCCACCGGTACTTCAAAAAGCTCCTCCAGCAATGTTTTGGTGAAAAGCAGTTCCTGACGGTCTTCTCTTAAAAACCTGATGGCGAAATCACGAAACTCATCCTCATCAATCAGATTTCTGTAGGTACGTACAGCCTGGTTGACAAGTGGAATGTCATCAGACGTTTGTATGATCTCCAAAACCCTGTTTTGGACTTGCGAATTACCGGGGTATGCCTTAAGGGATTGCATGGAGACCATACGGATCTCTGCATCAGGAGAGGTGACTCCTTCCAGAAAGCGCCTTTCTGTACCGCTGGCTCCTGATGTCAGTTTTGCCATGAGACGATAAAGCGCTGCCAGCACTTCGGTATTTTCTTCGCGGTTCATTATATCCTGCACCGCCAATTGCAGATCAGGATCCGAGTCATGGTCCTTCAGCGCCAGGGCGGCTTCTCGTCTCTTTTCAGGGCGGTCGTCTCGACGCAGCTGGTAGAGCCAGAACGAAAAGGGCTTATCGATTTCGAAGTTTACGTCCGAATCATCACCAGCACTAATCCATACATTACTGACGCGGCCATTTATCGGAATATTTAGTGTATCTCCTGTTCCGCGAAACTCCACTTGCCTATCGAAAAATTCACCGTTATGAGTCCAGTTAATGGTTGCTGTATTAACGCGTTCCCTGTAATCACCGGTGGGCACCAAAGCCAGTGCAAGCCGTTCTGAGTCTCTTGTCTCTGATATCAGAACACGATACACTGGTTTTGATTCCGGTACAGGTTCATTGATTACAGGATAGGAAATCCACCTTCCGGTCTTTTGATATGCCATGCGGGAAAAATCATCCGCTTCGTAAACTCCGGAATTACCTGAAAAATCTCTGACAAGGTATGGCAGTACATCCGATAGAAGCGGCGGAGCTTGATCTCGCAAATAACGACGTGCCCACTGCCACCTTTCCATCGTTTGCTCGGAATACAGTGTCCGGGGCACTCTGAAAGCCTGTTCAAGTGGATCTGCTACCGACTGCCATTCAGGATCATCCAATTCTTCTGCTACCAAAGCCTGGAGCAGCACAATAAAACGAGAATCCGCCCACTGTTCTGCCCGCGAGGAAATGCCGATCCATTGTGATGCGATTGCACGAGAGATCAGTGTCTCAATTTGCCCCTGTGGGCTGGAAAATACTGCAATCCCTGCTGCATAGGGACGGGTTTCCCATTTATCATCTGAAAGTATCAGAGTATGGAACGCAGAAACAGGCAGCTCACTGCGAAAATAACGCTCATGTTCGCGTATGCGTTGTATCATGTAGGAGAGTATCTCTCTCGAGCGCCCGTCTTCAACTACTCCATGTTCGTGGTAAACCCTGATATTCTTTGTACCCGAAAATGATTCCTCCATGGCGAAATCACCAACAGCGAAAAATAATTCAGAAACAGGTGTTTCGTTATCCGATGAGAACACAAATTTTCTACCCTTTTCCGTAGCTTGCTCATCCGACGGTGAACCAGTAGCAACGGCATTATAATTTCCTGGGGCTTCCAGTGTAATGGTTACAGGCATTGAGACACGCGGGTGAATCGGTCCGGGCAGCCAGTGAGCAACACTGCCCGGAAGGGTTGATGAAAAGATGGTTCCATTGTGTTTGAAATGAACACCAAAAGCGGGTTTCGATTCATAAGAGACTGCAATCGTATATTGCTGTGCCGGATCAGGATGATCATCAAAAGAAATTACAAGTGAATCACCATTTCTGCTGTATGGTATTTTCTGGCCATCCAGTTCAAGTTTTAGAATGTCCATGCCGGGTACCATCCAGGAAATGCTGTCAACATATGCATGCTTGGGCCGGAAATGGTATCTGGCAGAGCCGCGTATGGTTTTTTCTTCAAATCCGGCCTCCAGGTGAAGTTCCAGGCTAGTATACTGGATCTCTGAAACAGGTCTGATCACGTAATCACCCCCCTGTTGAGAAAAAACCTTCAATGGTATGAACGTGAGAATTGATGCTAAACTAATTATTGATATGCAAGCGGCTATCGCTTTGTTTGTCAATGTCATATGATAAGTTGTCATACTGCTTGTTTATAATGTAAGATTGAATCAGTTCTCCTTCTCAATGGCGGATAATACAATGCTTGCAAGCTTCTCGTTGGATGAGAAGCCGTGACCGCTGCTAATGACGGCACGTCCGGAAAAGTCCAGGAACACTCCTCCGGCTTCCTGCATAATAGGAAGCAACGGTGCGGCATCCCAGAGATTAAGCAATGGATCAAACATAATGTCGGCTCGGCCGGTTGCGACCATCATGTGGCCATACGCATCACCCCAGGTTCGATGCAATCTGCATTCCTGAAGAAGAATACGAAATGGATTTTCCAGCCCTTCACTGATAATTGTAGTCATATCCGTGCTCAGGAGTGTTGCCTTTCTGATCACAGAGGTATTCGAGACGCGACAGTCCTGCCCGTTGTAACGTGCACCAAGACCCGTTCCGGCCTCACACAGCTCGTCGGTCGCCGGCGCATAGATCACCCCTAATTCCGGTTCGTCATCAATGGTGACACCGACCAGTGTCGTATAAAGCGGAATGCCATGTATAAATGAAAGTGTCCCATCCACCGGATCCAGTATCCATTTAATAGATTTCTGTGTGCCTTCGATACCGTACTCCTCACCCACAATCCCGTGATCCGGATACTTCTCCTGTATGCGGGCTCTCATCCACTTTTCGGCTTCACGATCGGCAACGGTCACCGGCGAATCATCCCCTTTCCGATCAACATCAATCTTTTTACCGAAATGTTCGAGGGTTTTTTTCCCAGCCGTTCTGGCAAGATAGATGGCAAATTGCAGTAGTTCTTCTTTTCTGTTTATATCCATTGTAAATAGATTTTCGGGCTGATATATTTGGCACATCCAAACGGCATGTGGCCGATCACAGGTTTGTTTCAGTAACGCCGGCGAAACCGGTTTGGTTTGTTGGTTCAGTAAGAAACGTCTTTTGACTTAGAAATTCTAAAATAGTAAAAATGATGTCATCTGAAGGAATTATTCCTGATATCGCCAATGAACTTTCCCTCTCACCTAAACAGATAGCCGCCGTCGCTTCATTACTGGATGAAGGAGCCACCATCCCCTTCATAGCACGTTACCGTCAGGAGCGAACAGGTGGACTCAATGAGGAGATTCTCAGAGACATACGTGATAAAATAGAATATTCCAGAACGCTGAACGAGCGAAAAACCTCAATTATTGAGTCTATCCGGGAACAGGATAAACTGACAGATGTACTTGAAAATGAAATTTTGAAGTGCAAGTCACTTAAAGATCTTGAGGATATTTATCTTCCATACAAGCCCAAACGAAAAACACGTGCCGGTTTAGCAAGGGAAAAAGGACTTGAACCGCTGGCAGGATTGATCTGGGAAGAAGAGATAACCAAGGGTGATCCGGATGAATTGGCTGCTGCATTCATTGATCATGACAAAGAGGTCAACAGTGCAGATGAAGCGCTCCAGGGAGCCCGGGATATCTGTGCGGAATGGATTAATGAAGAGATTGACATACGTAACGGATTGCGCAGCCAGATTCAAAGACATGGCATAGTCAAGGTTTTCAAAGCCGATAATCCGGATGAAAAGGAGACGTTCCGGGAGTATTACGAATACAAGTGCAAGTTGTGCTACATCAAACCGCATCAGGTGCTTGCGATCAATCGTGGAGAACGGGAAGGCGTCCTGTCTGTGCGTGTTGAGATCATGGATGAAAAAGCACTGGAAAGAATGGAGAGGTTACTGGTAACCAACCGCCGTTCTGTCTTTGCGGTGCATTTGGTTGCAGCAATCAACGACTGCTACAAGCGGCTGTTGTTTCCATCATTGGAGCGGGAAGCTCGAAAAGAACTCACCGAAAAAGCAGAAGATCATGCTATACAGACATTTGCTGAAAATTTAAAAAACCTGCTGCTTCAGCCGTCGCTCTCTTCAAAGACGGTAATGGGCATCGACCCTGGTTATCGGACGGGTTGTAAAGTTGCCGTGGTAGACGGTACCGGGAAATATCTTGAGGGCACCACCATCTTCCCCACACCACCGTTAAAGAAAATCAGAGAATCCATGGATGTGCTTGAAAAGCTTGTTAAAAAGTACAATGTGGATTTGATTGCAATTGGCAACGGCACCGGAAGCCGCGAGACCGAGCAGGTGGTAGCTGACCTGATATCCGATAGATTTGGGAATAATAACAAGAAGCAGCTGCACTACCTTATCGTTAATGAGGCCGGTGCATCGGTATACTCTGCCTCTTCCATTGCCCGTCAGGAGTTTCCCGATCTGGATGCCGCAATGAGAGGGAATATATCCATTGCCCGACGCGTTCAGGACCCGCTTGCAGAACTGGTTAAAATTGACCCCAAATCCATTGGTGTTGGCCTCTATCAGCATGATGTGAATCAGTCAAAGCTAACCAGAAAGCTGGATGACGTTGTTGAAAGTTGTGTCAATAGTGTGGGTGTGAATCTTAATTCAGCCAGCTCCTCTTTGCTGACCTATATATCCGGATTGAGTCGAAATGTGGCCGACAAGATTATCGATTATCGAGATAAAAACGGTCCGTTCAGCAACCGAGAGGAACTGAAAAAAATATCTGGACTTGGTGCGTTTCGGTTTCAGCAGGCAGCGGGATTCTTGCGAATTCCGGATTCTCCGCAGCCTCTTGACAACACTGCAATCCACCCTGAAAGTTATGATGCCGCAATCAGACTCTGTAAATCTATCGGTATTGACGCTGCTGATTTCAGTGAGTCCATAACACTTTTTCCTGTCAGGTTTCAGAGTCTGAATCTCCAAGAAACGGCGGAAAAACTCGATATTGGAATTCCTACCCTTGAGCTCATTATGGAGAATCTCCAAAAGCCCGGTCGCGATCCCAGAGAAACGCTGCCCAAACCACTGATGAGGCAAGAGATATTGACAATGAATGATCTCAATGAGGGCCTGGAATTGGAGGGCACCGTGAGAAATGTGGTGGATTTCGGTGCTTTTGTTGATATCGGGGTCAAACAGGATGGCTTGCTGCATATATCGAAAATGGGCCGGAAACGAATTGCCAATCCGCATGATGTCGTTTCCGTCGGGGAAATTATCAGGGTGAGGATACTAAAAGTTGATGAACAACGTGGCCGGATCAGCCTTGAAATGGCAGACGGGAATGCTTCAGAACTTCCCTGAACTTTCGGTCAAGAGCAGGTAAGCGATGAACCGATTTTCTGAGCCATAGAAGATAGAGGTCCTGTTTATCGCTTTCTGAAAGGTGCCATTCGATCTCACCTGATTCCATGTACCTTCGAAGATGGTACAGACAGAGCGCAACGCTGACGGATATATTGAAACTCTCACTGAAGCCATGCATCGGAATATGCAGCCAATCGTCAGCCTCCTCGATAGCGTAGGGTGTCAGTCCCAGTTTTTCGGTTCCAAAAACCAGTGCTGCAGGTTGTTGCGGTTTAAAATCAGGCAGATCCGTCTGCTTGTGATGGGGCGTGGTTGCTACAATCCGGTATCCTCGATCTCTCAGCTCTTTATAAGCAACCTCAGTGTTGTTAATGGCCTTCTGACGATACCTGAAGACATGAAGCCATTTATCCGACCCAATGGTTACCCCCTTATCGACATCGAAAACATTGCGGTTCTCAATAACGTGAACGTCCTGAACTCCAAATGCGTCACAGCTTCGAAGAACAGCTGATGCATTCTGGGCCTGGTAGATATCTTCAAGTACAACAGTAAAAAATCGTGTTCGATTACTAAGGATATTGAGAAACAACTCCTTTTTATGCTCACTAACATATTGCGAAAAAAAGGTTGTCTCCTTTTTTTTGATATCTGGATCCTGTGGCAAGCTCATTGCGCAGGAAGTTCTCAATCGTATTCCTTGACCGGATTACTGTTTAGTTTAAAACCCTTTTTTCTAACGGTCTGGATATAGTTAACAGGGGTAAGCTCTTCGATTTTCTTTCTGATGTAACTGATGTAAACATTCAGGAAGTTGGTGTTTGTATCGAAGTTAATGTCCCAGACATTATTGGTGAGTTCATCTTTATAGAGAATTCTGTCAGGATTCTTCATAAAGTACGCCATGAGATTGAACTCATTATTGGTCAGCAATACCTTTGTATCCCGTACAAAAAATTCACGATTAACCAGATCGATTTTAAGCTCACCGCATTCATACGTATTACTGGTGACGTCTCCCTTCTTCACCCGGCGGATAATAGCATTAATACGGGCAAGCAGTTCTTTATTGTCGAATGGTTTAGTAAGATAATCATCAGCGCCGGTATTGAGTCCGGCAATTTTGGTATCGGTATTTTGATAGGCTGAAAGTATCAGAATTGGCGTAGTTATATTATTGCTGCGAATTGCCTTGCAAACTTCGAGCCCGCTTCTGTCCGGCAGACCGAGATCCAGGATGATGATCTCATGTTCATCTTCAAGCGCCATTTTCTCGCCTGTTTCTGCCCTGTCGGCAATCGTAACTTCATGGCCTTCGTTTTCCAATACGTGTTTGACCAAGGTTCGTACGATCCTGTCGTCCTCAATAACAAGTATTTTCATAAAAAACTCGCAGTGTGAATATCAGTTATTTAAAGGTCCTTGAGAATCTGACACTTTCACAGAATACATTTTCTGCTGAAATCGCATGATATCACTTGGAAAAATAGTGAAAAATCCTGATTAAATAACAAGTTTTTACTTGATATCATTCTATGCCGGTAAATTGCCAGGCAGGATATGTTTTTATTGACATTGTCAATTACTTTGCCAGATATCTGCTAATCGTCCCGAAGCCAGTGCTGGATAATTTCCGGCGTTTCAGAGTTAATTTCTGCATCTTTCCCGGATAATCCAAGCATTCGCAAGTGTTTGTATCGCTTACTGTCCTGTTCCATCCAGGATCTGTTCACAGAACCACCGAAAAGTATCATTTCATTAATGTAATGCGGCCTGGTGCCACAGAAGTAGGAGATCTGGTTACTCGAGCCTTCCCAGCCTATCAATACCAATCTGCCGGCATCGATATGGGGAAGAAGACCATCAATGACTTCCTGCAGGAACTCAGACACATACTCCCTGGCCGCAGTTATGGTCTGTTCGTCTTCGTAATCAGGTATCCAGAAGTAGGCTCTGCCGGAGTCATTCGCCCTGATATCGGGATAGGGTGCTTGTATCAGAAGATGGTAGCCAGTCAGAATTCTCAGGGGCTCTGTCAACTTTTCAGTTATGGAAAGGTTGGACCCGTTTTCATGCAGATAAACATAAAGAGGTTGTTTTCCGGTATTTCCGGTTTTAAATAATCGATATGGCACTTCAAGTGAAAATGAGGCCTTGCCAGAAAGTAAGAGTTCGTATTTGCTCATATAATCAAATCAGGATATGGTATTGTCCGCTTCGCGATATATAAAAATAGCAAGGATAATGGATATTATCACGAAGGTCATTGAGCTTTGTATAATCAGAACAAAAGTAAAACCTGCATCGAGCAGAAAACCGAATAAAACCGGACTAATGGCTGTGCTGATTACCATAAACATCGTCATCATACTCCGGATGGTTCCCAGGTTTGCTGTACCATAAAGTTCGGCGTACAGCGATGTGGTAACATTGGATGCTATTCCCATG
>SL_3KL_010_SEDDRAFT_10002132_pt1 | contig 18117 bp, 4 predicted proteins | sample SodLakKL_010_SED_2_FD_10381 | JGI IMG/M metagenome (IMG submission 10381) | reverse complement strand
CTGCTCGACATACCACGGACATTCATTCGGATCTGATTGCCATTGGGCAACCGGTACGAAGCAGATAAATTCAGTGAGTACTGGTTCGACCATTGCCTCACTGTATATTCCCCTTCCAGAAAATCGTTAGTGTTTTCCGTTGTGCGATAAGACTTCCAGGTTCCCTGCGCCGGATCCGATGGGTTGAATTCCTCGACAACCCGCACAAACTCCGTTCCGTTGCGTGACCAACCAAGTGTCAGGTTCATGGATAAAAGCCTGTTAAAAAATGCATATCCGCCCGTTGCATTTGCTGCATGACCTGTAGCCTTGGAATGATTGCTTTCATTACGGAGATAATTACCAGAGACTCCAAGTGACAGTCCGCCAGGAAGGGATACGTTATAGGAAAGCCCGGAGTTGAAATTAGTGAAATCAAACGCTTGCCTGTCACCTCTGGTTACAGATTCACTTTTGTCGTCAAGTATCTGGTATGATCCGGTTACCGAAACGGAATGCGAAATAAGTCCGGACCTGTACAAGAAAGAAGGCGAAAGCATAAAGCTTTGCGATACTTGCTTTTGGTGAAGCTCTGGAGCGATTGGTGATGACGTGTCCACCGGCTTGGTCTCATTCGTCAGACGAATGTATGAAAGCGTCATATTGACGGATTGCGTCAGTCTTACCATGACATTTGATCCCAACTGCTGCCTTTGGGTTGTAGTTACCCGGTTGTCCAGCAGGTTGTTTCTTCCCTGTGAAAACATGCCGGAAACGTTTGCCCTGCCTCCCAGAATTCTTACTTGTGGACGAACGCGATACGTTTCCTGATCACTTCGTACGTAACCAAGACCAAGGGATCTGAATCCCGGTTGGATGCGTTCGTAACCAGTGTCGATTCGGAATGGCCCGTGGGAAAATCGACTCATTACTTCTCCTGCAAAATCTACACGTGTACTCGTGCGCGGGGTGAAAATATTGGTGAAAAATGCCGGCACTTCATCCAGTTCAAGTTCATCACTCGTGCGGTCACGTGTGAAAACAGACACGCTCAGGCTGCTCTCCAAAGAAACCTTTCCACCCCAGAGAAGCAGACCCAATTCCGGTGTAATGCTGAGGTTTTCGGCGGGCATGGCATTACCCGGGGTGACAACGGATCCAAGAACATCATAGGAATACAAGCCAGTCAATGCGAATTGATTTCCCCCGCGTCTGCCAACCCCAATGCGCGATGCAAATAGCCACTGTTCAAATGATGGTTGACGAAAACCGGACTGAGAAGTCAGTTCAACTGCTCTGCGGGTTCTTCCTCCGGCAATCGCCAGTGAAAAATGTCCCGGATTTATTTCCAACAATCCACCGTTTACCGTGACACCATTGAGACTGTACTTTGAAAAACGCGGATTTACTGAGCCTGCAGACACAGTTAACCATCTCCAGGAACCCTGAAAAGTAAATCGGTTCATGGATTGTCTGAGCGCGTTATTGTCAGTCGAGTATAAAAGGTTTATTCCGGACCTGAAGCCAAAGATCGAGAAGGTTGTTGCAGCCGATATCTGACCCATTCCTGGTGGACGGCGAGCATTGATACCACTTACGGCATATGCTTCTGAAAGGAAGCTGACATTCCCACTCATTTCAAATGGCCGGATATCAGTACCAGCAACGGGAGCCAGAGTCTGTGCGGTGACCGGATCGTTTTGAAGGCAAAGAAAGAGAAAAAAAGCCCAGAGAAGAGGGAGTCTGGTGCGGGCTTTTCTCCCAATCCGCGTTGATTTGAATATTCTCATTATAAGTCTCCTGCAAAGAGAAGAATAATTATAACAAGCAAATATGGTCAATCACTACGGCTGATCGGCCGAACCGCCTTACCGGACCTGCTTTCATTTCCGGATATATCGACGGCGCTAACACGGTACCACAGATCTGATGTACCGCTGTAATCAAAAAAATGTGGTTCAGTCACCAATCCTTCATGAAGAGATTGGTAGCGACCGGTTTGTACGGCTGCACGGTAAATCTTGTAACCGGCAATACCGGGTGAAGTCACAGGCTCCCATTGCAATGCAACTCCGTCACCACGATCCGCGGCCTGCAGGTTCCGTACCGATCGTGGCGGATTGAAGCTTATGAAAAACAGCGTATCGAAAACCGCATATGCACTTTCATTTCCAGACGTGTCTACTGCGGCAACCGTATAGATGTACGTTGTGCCGATTTCGACTTTTTCATCCCGAATGAAGCGATTTTCAGGTGGGACCCTTAGCAATTCCTCAAAGGATGGCATCATATCCGTTTTACGATAGACAACATATTCACCCAGTCTGGTTGACGGGGAGGGATTCCAGGTGACGTTGATACGGAATCCCCCATCATTTACGCCGCGCACATTGGTGGGTGGTGCGGGTGGTGTGATCAACGGGATTGGGATAACAATGGAGACGGTATCGCTGTAGATTCGGGCGCGGCTTGCTGAGTAGACCACGTACCGGTAATGTCCACCCTCAGTAAAACCAGCCTCTACGCCACCCCGGTCGATAAATCCGGTTTCACGAATGCTTTCCGGGTTTATTCTGGTAAATGCTCCGGGCTGAGAAATATCTTCTCTTCGGCGCAAAACGATAAATGTTTCGAAATTCGGGGTAAGTTTATCGACTTCCCATTGCAGCTCAACCGTTGCCGTTTCGGTATTGTACCGGGCAGCCAGGTTTTTGGGTGGCAGTGGTGGTATTAAATCCAGCACCTGGGCCATGGCAAAATCGCCATGTTCGCTTTCATTACCAACCTCGTCAACCACAGTTATGGTATAGTAATATACCTGCCCGCCCGAAACAGTTGTATCCAGATAGTAGGCCTCGCCCGGATTGATCAATTCCTCTGTCAATAACGTAAATGGCTGCGAAAAATCAGTGCCCCTGTATACCCTGTATCCTGCAATATGAGGCTGGATGCGCCTTTCCCAGGAAAGCTCAACCCATTGTTCAAGTGTTACCAGCGCAGAAATACCTGTGATTGGTGGTGGCGGTATGTTGTAGATAAGCTCGAATTCGAAAATCTGGCTTGGTCTGCTCTGCTGACCCGTGATATCCACTGCGGTAATGACATACTGTTCGGTGGTGTTGATAACCGGAGACTCAAAATAGAATTGGTGCGTATCATAGGCATTGTTGCGGATTACGATCTCGTCGGTGATTCGTTGAAGCCTCCCTGTGTGATGGTCAATACGGTACAGATAAAAATTGGTGACAAAGTCATCTTCATCATTTAGCATCCTTGGATATCTCCAATGCAGTCTGACCATCAGTCCGGTATTTTCAGCCCTGGTGATTACAGGCGGATCCGGCAGGCGGGGCTGCAGAAAAATCGTTTTAGACATTTCTTCCCCCGTGGGTCTTCCAAGGTTATCGACAAATTCAATACGATATGTGACAAGACGATGAATAGGGGCGGTGTCGTCTACGTACAGCCAGCCAAAAGCGCGGGCAAACTCAGGGAAGATTAACGAGGTGATCGCACTTTCAATTGGATTGGATCGCAGCTTCATCCATAGTTCACCGGCATTTTCAGCTTCAAAAATTTTGAGGGTCCTCTCATACCGGTCGCCGAGCATTATACGAAGTTCATCTGAGCGTTGCGCACCGCGCTGGGGTTCTTCATTCAATCTTATGAATGCACCGCCTGGCTCATCCTGCCTGTAAATATTAAATCCCATGCCGGCAGAAAGCAGTTTGGTATGGTAAACATGCACTTCGTTTTCTGATGGAACGATACGCAATTCAGGTTCCGTCAGAGATTGCGTATAAGATTCAGTGCAGATACACAAAATCAGAATGGTTACCCCGTACAGAATTTTTATTGTTTTCACATGATCACCTTACTGTTCTGGGTGGCACTACAGTTATCGGCTCGCCAAGGACCCGGGAGAAATGTGCTCTCCCAAGTGTGCTGTTGTTTGTGATGTTCGTCACCCGAACATCAACGGTATAGCCCGTATCCGATCTGGGCACCTGGCGTGATATTGTTGCCCTTACAGGCTCAGTGAATATCCCGGAAACCCCCTCAATATTGGACCAGTCTGATAAAACGCCCCCTCCGAATCTTGAAATTCTGTACTGAACTCTTCTGATGGGCACTCCTGCATCATATATGTTGTCAACAGCTATCTGAAGGGTGCTAGCGTTGCTGTTATACTGAAGCGAAACAACCGGCACCTCGGGAGTGGTTCCAAGTTGAAATGGGCCGGTTGAGGCAACGCTTGACATCATGCCCTGTCCGTTTACAGCACGGACATTTATATACAAATCTGTTCTCTGCGGCAAGCCGTCAGTAGCTACAGCCAGTTGAGGCATGTGCATCGGTTCGGGGTGGACCGTCCAGTCGCCCACTTGCAACATCTCCGCTGTGAATCCCCAGGGTTGGATAATATCACCCCAGCCTGTTACATCGGTACGGCCCGGTCTGGTGCCAATTGAATACTGATATCCTGCAATCTGCGATTCACCATCTACCGACAATAGCGGAAAATGCAAGCGTGTACGGAATAAATTGTAAGTGTCGAGGCGCGACTCAGGAGCAACAATTCGTACATTCACCTTTGGTGGCGTTGGCGGAGTCGGATCATGAGCGATCACCGGATAATAAGTCAATGGCGAACTTCTACTCCCTGCCTTGTTTACGGAACGAACATGCAGGTATAATGAATCCGTGAATGTAATGGGGTCATCACCCCAGGGATAACCTGTGAACGAGAGCTCTGTTTTGTACGTCGCTATTATGTCATATTCTTGTTTGAATGCAGTATTGGCATCGGCAATTTTTGTCAAAACATATTCGTAACCAATAACGCCGGATTCCGGATCCTCCGAGGCATTCCACCTAAACCTGAAAGAAGGCACTGCCCACCCGCTGGCCGGGAAATTGAATTTTCCATTATCCCATGTAGGGCTTGTTGCAACCTGGGGATAAACTGACAAGTAGGAAACCAATGCTTCTCTTGTAACATGTTGCGAGGCAGTTGACCGTGATAATACGTCAACATCGCTATAGATTGTTGGTTCCGAAGGAGGCGTTGCATCGTACCGTATCGGACCCGCCACATTGTTTTCACTATATCCGGCACTATTGTGGGCACGTACACTCACATAATAGAGCTGGTTGTGTTCGAGATGTAATGCTGGCTTGCCCGGCCCCGGAATACTGGTGGTGGTTTGGCGTGTTACGCGCTCCGTCCCCAGTTGCTGCTCGTCTAAAAATATCCTGATTCCACCTCTAATAACACTGACTGCCGTGGTCCAGTCAACAACGTCGGTTCCACCACGGTAGGTACCAAGGGCAAATGAAAAGGATTCAATATCACATTCTTCACTGGTGGCATATATTGTCAGGTCTATCTTATCCGGGTCATTCGTCCAGCAATTCGTTATGATTATTTCAGGTAACCCCGCAGTTGAATACGTGTAAGTGAAATCACAGTCATAAGGAAATGTGACCCTTGGCATTGATGGGGGGTTTTCAGACTCACGGAGCTGCTCCCCGGGATCGGAACTTGCACCGTCAGGGTGGACCGCCAAAGATACCCGCGTTCTCTCGATTCGAGTTTGCCCGCCGCTGCCCCGGGCGCGGATATCAACATCATACTCGCGTTCTGTTTCATCAGTTTGTCTCCGATGACTATGATGGGTCACTGACTGTTTTCTTCCTGCAGAAGTAAATCGTTGGAAACCTCTGTTTGAGATGGAATAACTTGTTTCAACGACTTTTTCCGGATGGTGCGCTTCCCATCGTATCTCTGCCCGGTTATGGTAATCATGTGGGTTCGGGTAGACAGCGACACTTGTTATCACCGGTTGCTCCAGCTTCACAAGAAGATCATCGCTCATTGACTTTATTTCGGTATCCGGGTCTTCCTGCAATTCCGTCTCGACGATATACGCATAATCCTCAACCATCCCGTAAACAGTCACGAGCATATCTGCAAAAAGCAGATACAGGTGATCAATGGATTCGGTAAATGCCGCATGTCCCTTCTCAAGAGCAAGCAACAACTCATCAAATTCAGCATTGAATTCAGCAATGAATTCAGTGTGAGCCCTTTCCTTTACGTCCTCATCATCAAAAGGCCATTTCCAGAGTTCAGATACGAACAAGGCATAGAATTCCTTTATGGCCTCGACCGCTTCGGTGTATTTTTCGGCCAGTGTGCTGAATTTCGGCTCTTCCCTGAAAGGACCGCCAATAAATATGATATCTCTTGTTGACGGTAGAGCCATGATGTTTCGCCCCAGAATAGATTCTGTTTGATTCTGCAATCTAATCGAGAAGGTATTATGTCCTTCAAGAATAATCTCAACTGTTTCAAGATTTGCCATTGCTTTAGCGATAGCTTCCTCATAATACGCAAGCTGTGATTCGATATCTTTCTGCAGGTTTTCGAGGTCCTCTTCCTGGGATGATGCGAGATTTTCATCCACTTCTATGGTGGGGTTCTCGTATACTGTCAGCTGATCAGCCTCACCAACAAGGCCTCCTTTGCTGATTGTGGCTGGATTCTTAAGATCTGTGGCAAGGGATGCTGTTTCATCCCGAAGATCTATGAGTTGCTCCTGAGCACTTCCAAGCGTTTCAAGTATACTTGGAGCCAGGTTGTTGACTTCATGGATTTTATCATCCATTTTGTTGCTTGCGGTTTTTATATGAGGCATTTCGGAAATATTGCCGGCGATTTCCTTGATTTGTTCTTGAATGGCCAATTCTCTGGCTAGTTCTGCCAATGCTTCATCGACAGCAGTCTGTGCCGCTTCTGCGCGATTTTTCAAAGAGCTTGCCTGAGCCCTTGAATCTGCGATCAGCTGTTCTAATCTGGGATTAACTCCACGTCCACCATCGAATCGACGTCCGCTAATTGAAAACCATACGCCTACATTCCCCCTAAGTATCCGTAGGTCTACATAGACACTTCCGGCAGCATAAAACAAGTTTTGATGAGACAGGTAGGCACCATACAAATGCGCACCTGCCACGTCGAAACCAAATAACACGAGATCAGCACCTATTTCACCGAAGATGCCGAATCCTGATCCGGAAACATACCATACCGATGCGCCTAATCCTCCTCTCAATCCAAAACCTTTTTTTACAAAATCGATACCTATTCCGACATCGACAAGCATGCCGTCGTTGCAAAAAATGAAACTGGCCTCACCGTAGGCGAACAATAACTTGGCACTCGCTTCACCATATACCGCCCATATTATACCCTCGGGGTCATCTATTGCAAAGAACCCTAACCGGCCTTTACCCTCTAGCGCCGGAAAATTCACATCAAGTCCAATCAATGCCTGAACCATGCTGTTTTGGTCAGATCCGTATTGAACATTGATGCACATAAACCCGGTCAGATTCCGGGGTTTATCCAGAACGACACCGTCGACAAACAGTGTTGTGAATTGATTGCTCACCTCCAGAAATAATTCACCATCTATGAAATGACTCGACCCTACAGGGACTACACCTGCACTGGCATAGAGAAAGACCGCAAATTTGATATTATCATTATATGAGGGTTGCTCAATACCGTTCTCTATGAATTTCCGGTAATTCAATCCGGCTGCCCTTCTTACCATCTCAAAGTCGTCTCTTACAGGCCGGTAGTAAAAGCCTCCCCCTGCTCCCTTGAGCGTTACAATACCGGGTACAATGGGAATTCCTGTCCCGGTTTCTGCTTTCACAAACAGTCCAAAACTGAGCTTGTTATCAATATTTTCAATCTTGCCGGCTACCGCGATTTCTACACCGCTATCTCCCAGGCCGAATTTTCCGCCACCGGCTACGCTCAAAGAATAGTTATCGCCAACTGTCATGTAGCGCATGCTCGCATTTATGGAGGCGATATCGGAAAGTTCTATGTGCGCATTATCGATGTAAAGATAATATCCGTCAGTGAGTGTCCGGTAAAAAAACACCTTGTCTACAGCACCATGGAACATGTCTCCGGGTGCGCCTGAGGATACTTCGTTCAATGTGATTTCTGCACCCGATAGGTACAGATACTCGAGGACACGTACCGTTTCCGATGTTGACTCCGGGCTTTCCATGCCCGAATCTTCTTTCTCTACGGTCAGGGTAATGGAACCGGGGTTTTGATGGCTGAAGCGTGAGAATTCAAAGGAATCCATGTTGAGTTTCACAACTCCAAGCAAAGTCAAGCTTGCCGCTCCGTCAAATTCTCCCCAGTCAATACCATGTGAAGAGATCATTACCCCTCTCAAACCTACTCCACCGGAGACGCCACCCAGGTTTAATTCGGCATATCCGGCGATATCAACACCAAATCCATGTGTTTCATAGTCCAACAGGGATATGGATCTTACCGCTATTTTGAAAAAGCCTGTGCTATATGTGAAAATATCAGCACCTGATTGGCTGGTCGTAATTCTCCAGTTCAAACCATCGGCAAAATTGTAGCGAAATCCCCAGTTTTCGTAAATCTCAGTCGATGTACCAAATTCAATCGGGTTTCTTGAGCCGTCATCATTTTCAAGGTAGAGGGTGGCAGATGCATATAAGGTGGTTTCCTTGATATCCTTGAAGTCTAAATCCACCGCCACACCGGTAAGCACTGCAGTAGCGACGTCTACAATGGGAAATTCACGGTCGAATTCGAAATGAGGACCTCTGACATCTATTTCGACCTCATATCTGTCAATCTGGCTAAGTACAACATTTACCTCTGCCGATTCGTCGAAAGGTGCGGGCAGCTTCGCCATTGCATCAATGGCCAATCGCAGCCGCATGTGCTCATTCAAGCCGAGCCGCAATTGATTGATGACAAGATAATCGCCTAAAATCGCGATGCTTTCACCCCTGCGACTATCCAGAAACGCGATATCCATCTCACCGTCAATAGAGAACGATCCGTCCGTGCCCACCCTCATACGTCTGAAGGCAATCTCTTTGTCGAGCACCTCCAGCGTGCCATCCATCTCTATGTAAAGAACCTGGTTTTCATAGCTCGGAGAAATTCGCGACACAACTGTTTTGACGCGGCCGTCAAAGAAGGAGAACTCCTGTTCCTGCGCGGTTACCGCTATCTCGCCAACATGGATCCCTTTTGTGCCAATGGTGAGTTCCTGCACTGTGAGGGCAAAGTCATCCCCGAATATTTCAGGCAATTTCACAACACCCGAAATCCCTATGGCAAATTCGTCACTTGCAGCAACAGCGTTAAGTTCTTCAATGAGGAACACTGCGTAGGAAATTGAAACGGCATCTTGCCGGGGGAAGTGGAACACCCACCTGTTTCCGGGATTATCAGAACGAATAAACTCTGCCTCAAATGGCAGTGAGGCAAGTGTGTTTGCTTCCTCATCCCTGAAGAAAGAACTCTGAACAGTCCCTTTAAGAGCGAATCCGGATTGCTCGCCGAACGCTGCTTTTGCATAAAAAACATTCAGTACCAGTGAGGAGTCCGCAAAATCTTTTGCAATGGCCGGTTCGTCATCCTCGCCAAAAAATTCTTTGCCGATCGAGAAAGTTGTCTGTTCGAAACCGGACTCACTAAAGCGCAGCTCATCAATGGATACCCGTAATTCATTCAAGGACTCCGGCAAGTCGAAAAAGGCGCTTGCTGTCAATGCGCGTATACCGTCATCGCTGCGTTCATACCTCAGCCCCGTCAATTGCAGGGGCAAGTCTGAAACTTTGTATGGATTATTCTGCAAGTCAACGGTAATCGCTCCGTCAGTAATTTCGAAGGCATCGTTTACCGTAATTGAAAACTCTGTAGCGAACGTTGGATGATTGCCGTTCTCGTCTGTCATGCCCGCGATGACAAGATCAACGGTTTTACCGTCCCTTGTCCTTAAGGTACGTTCATTATCGCCGGGCTCAAGTTCTACCAGAAGTCCTTCTGATTCATCTCTGAGAAGAATGTACGCGATATCACGGTTGGGCAAACCCAGGGTATCGGGAATCGGAAGCAATCCAAGGATATCACCAAAACCGAGCCCATGTTCGTCGTACCAGGCAATAAGTGCCGATGTATCCGAGTCGTCTTCAAGCCAGAACTCTGCCCGTCCTTTTGTTGCACGGACAGGAGGGAAATCCAGCGTGAAATTATCTTTCAGGACAAGGCGCAGATTTCTGAAGTGTTCCTTCTCTTCTTCAATGCCAGAATGCTCGCTGCTATCAGCAATGTTCTGGGCAAGAATGATCTGTGCGGTGCTTTCTCCAACCAGCGATAACCCATCTTTGTTAAGTGTCACACCCGCACCTTGAAGATTCATCCGGACTACGTTTGTATCTGCAGGAAGATCTTTATCAGGGTGTACGATCCGCCAGTCAATTGGCAGAAATACCAGCTCAAAAGCGAAGTCGGTACTGATTGTTGCTTCGCCGTCTATTATCCGGAGATCTTTCAGACCGATTACCAGATCATTGAAGGTCACTTCGGCAGAAACGTCATCGCTTACGAAAAGAGAGCCGTCAGCTTTGAGTGTTAACCCCAGGGTATCAAGCCTTGCATTTTGAACGGTGAAAGTGAAAAGCGGGTTATCGGTACCGGCCGGGATGTTCCACTGGAATGGATCCGTAATTTCGATTGCTCCGTCCCGGATGGTCCCTGACAACAGATCAATCGACAAGGCACCTGACACGGTTACCCTATCGGGTCTTGATGTTGATGGAGGCAATGTGATTGTGGCAACTCCGGACAGAATAGCGTTCTGTTCGTTTTCAACGTAATCAAATGTCAATACTGATGATGTGAATTGAAGGGACAGGTCTCCAATGGGCATTTGGCCACATGGTGCAAAATTATCAATGGATCCCTCAAGGCCGCTCCCCTCTACAATGGAAAGGGCAAATGCTACCGGTTTACATGGCTCCTCTGATTTGAAGTAATCCAATCCGGACAAGGCACCTTCAATCGCAACGTTTATTCCTTGAGCAGTTCTATTGTTTCTTATTGTTTCATGGAGACTACCCCCGAATTTTGTGATGTTTAATGTTGGATTGCCCAGGGCAAGAAGTGCCGGTTCAATAGGTTCAAAAACTTCGATTTCTCCCGTCAATATCCCGTTTTTGAAGCCAGCGTCATTCACTGTGAGTGAGAGGTCGGCAAATTTCGGGGAAATTTCTGCCAGGTGAGGGAATGAAATGGCAAAATCCATTCTTGGTACCAACGCGGCAAGGTCGCGTGCCGAAAAGTCGAACACATCAATAACGACATCATCAATCCGGAATGCTAAGGGTTCAAGTTCAAAGCCGAGCAGTGAAATAACTGGCAGGTTCAGTCGCGGACTGGACCCATCGTTCAGTTCCTGTGACGGAATGGCGAAACCGTTCGGTCGTATTTCAACACCCTGGAGCGGTATCAGCAAGGTATCGCCATCGTCAAACGCCATACCCAGTGCCACGTCAAGTCTAGCGTAGAAATCGAATCCACGCTCTTCATCGTGTGACAGATTGAGAGAATGGATTTCATTCACCTGTATGATGAAAGGGTCAATGTCTATGCGGGGGGATTGGCTCTCTGTGTCATATTCAAAATGCCGCAATAACAAACCCTGTCTTGAGTAATCGATGGTGACACCGGCCCGCGCTTTATTACGCTCATCAACACTGATTGCAAAGCCTCCGTCAATACTAAAGTGAAAGTCGGGCAGTGCCGGTTGCAAGAGATTATACTCGGAGTAGCCGCTGACAGATTGTACAGATATCACCGCCAGATCACTACCGGGTATGAGTGGAATATTTGCATTCAGGTCAATAAGGTCGATTGATCCGGCAATCAGTCCGCTATCGTCAACATGCATGGTAATGGTTGAGGTGGGACTGATTTCTTTATCGAATAAAACCAGGTTGCCGGTGAAAAACAGCCCCTCCAAAAGTAAATCGTCAATTTCGAACTTTCCGTAAGAAATATGCTGCAGTGAAAGTGGAATGCCATAACTGGTCAGGTCAAAGTGATCGAAAAAGTCCGGTATGTTGACATGGATTTCCCCTGAATCAAATTCAAACGGTGACAATGAGACAACAACATCGCTGAATTCAACTCCCAGCCTGGGTGGTTCGGCGGCATTGCCCTGCAAGATCGGAAACACAAAATCGACACTCTGTCCCGGTTTTGTACTGATCCGAACAGCCAGATCTATCTCCGGATGTTGTTCTATATCGACGAGGAACTCGTCATTCTCTTTCAGGATGACATATGCTATGGAGTGGTTTGGAAGAGGCAGCCGTTCGGGGATAATCGCATCCAGATCAAAAAATGAAATCATGGGATGGAAACCGAATTCGTCAATCACTGCAATGGTTTTACTGTCGTAGCGTACTTCGATTTCTCCGCTAGCCACCCTAAACGGGTCCAGGCCGAAGGCGAAATTGTCTGAAAAGCGGACAGACAGGTCATCGATTTGAACCGAGCCCAGTGATATCTCGGCATCGGCTTCGCCCAGCGCGTGGAACCCCTGATTATCGATCCTGAGCTGGCCTGCAAGATTGAACAGGATACCGGGATCAAGCGACAATCTGCTGTTCAGCGGGACCGAATGATACTTTAGTGAAAAGTCAGCAGGATCGATACCGATCTCAAAAGAAAAAGCATCAGAGAATATGATGCTGCCATTCTTTACCTGAAACGTACTGAAATCCAGGAGCAGCTCGTCGAATACTACGTTCATTACTTCGTTACCTGCAACGAACTCTTGAGAGCCGTCAATCCAAATGCCATCCAATGAGATAATCGATTTATCCACATTGAATTTGAGCACTTCCTCCTCGGCGGGCACGACCCATACGAACGGTTCTGACAGCTCGAAATGAAGCTTGTACAAATCACCGGTTATCAGATTGACACCCACATCGCCCCGAACCGAATTTGTTCCACCTCCTTGCGTTGGAAACTCGAGAAAAGCAGAGCCATCGAGAGATGCTCCTTGTCCGTCAGCTCCGTGACTGAAAGACAGAAGTGTTGAAGTCATTCCTGCAGAATAAGGTCCCACCTTGAGCGGACATGGCGGAATGATATCTTCGATTTGTCCCTCTATGATTCCATTGCTGTGCAAGGTCAGATTGCCGGAACCGAGGTCAAGCGCGCTTTCATAGTTGCAATCAAACGGAACCCCCAGTCTCAGAGCTGCGTCAAGTGATACAAATCCATCCAAAACAAAGTTGCCTGCCTGCACATCTCCATGAATACTACCGGCAATTTTGCTGATGGCAATTTCGTGGCCACCGCCTAATTCCATGAAACATTCTCTTCCTGTAAATGCTGTGGACGGAAACGTAGCTGTTAAGGTGCCGCCCGACAGCGATGCATTGCTGACCATTAACGAGAGGTTTCGCAAGCAAGATGGAAGGTAATTGTGGAAATTGGGCGTAGTGAGTTCAAAATCAAAAGATATGTTCCATGGCCCGGGCTGGGAAGGGTCCCAATCAAACCAGGGGAATGTAAACGAAGGCAGTTTGAATGAAACCAACCGGGCACCAAATCCTGCAAAATCCAGCCGTGGGATCCACTGCAATTCATCTGATTGGAATACCCTTTCCGGAAAGTGGATGCCGTTCCGATCGAGTGTTATCCCCCCCAGGTCGGGAAACCGGATGTTGTCGAGATCAGGGAACAGTAATTCCACATCAAAACCAATACTGAAATCCCATTCCTCCAGATTGAGATTGTATGCAAGATGGGGGTCTTTTATATCATTTATTTTTAATTTCCCCATTCCCAAATCAAGTAGCGGGGGATCAATCATGATATTCGGAGACTGAATATCCAGTGAAATTCCATCACTCGATGACAGCGTGATATTTGAGGGAAGCGAATAATGGCGTTCACCAAGCGCTTCAAGGCGAACTGCACCACTCACAGTCATGGAGTAATCAATTTCCTGAGAGGAACTTGGCAAAGAAATGTGACCATATGCATTACTGAGAAGCAGAGTTGCCAGTTCATTACCGGGAACCAGCGCTATGGACTCATCGATCATGCAAGAAAAAACTGTGTTTGAAGATGATTCTGTGGGGTTCAGACCCGCAATCTGACACGGTGTAGGTTGGCCAAAGAAATGAACCTGTGATTCGAACGAAAGAGAGGCCTGGGGGAAGGTTGCTGTAATTTTATTGACGGCAATTTCAAGCGGGTTTTGGCCGAGACTGATCAGTGGTGTGCCGGAAGGACCTTGCGCTGTAACGGTGCCGAACACGCCGGCGGGTGACAAGCTCAGTTTACCCTCTGTATGGAGGCCGCTGCCAATAATATCGATAATGGACGCGTCAAGGGTCAGGCCTTCGAGCAGCGACCAGTTTATTTGTTCCACCGTGATAATTTCGCCCACTCCCTCGTAGGGCAGTATTTCCGTTATCACATCGCCCCGTATCCTGCCGCCAATTGCGGCTGCTTCAGTAATAGCGCCTGACTGAATCTGCAGATCCAGGCATTCCACAGTAATATCCACGAAACCGCCGGCACCATCAATTGCATGCAATCTAAGTGTTGCGAAACCATTCAGGGTCAACGAAAATTGTCCATCCGTCACGTCAAGGCGCTCAAGATGGATCAATTCTGCAACACCGGGCACGAGTTGAATTTGCTCAAGTTGATCAAAATCACCATCGCTGACCAGATGTCCGGCCCTGAACGTATATATCTCCGTTTTACCGTCATCGCTTACGGGGATCAGATCATTTATTTCACGGGCCCTCACCCTCCAGGCATACATTTTTCCCGGTTCAAGTTCAAGGTATTCCTGTGTATAAATGAGCAGAGGCTGTGTGGTTGTAACCTGTACATGCTCCCGATTTGCCTCAATAGCTTGCAAAGGCGTCTGCCCCCTAATCACTTCAACGATCAGTAATTCATATTCAAACTGATATCCAGGCGGGCCCCTTACCGGTGTCCAGGAAAAAGCAGTGAACAGCGGCGGGATCTGAGCATCTTCAATGGGTGAAATCAGTACGGGTGGTTGTGGTAATCGTACCTCAAAGTAGGCAATACCGGGAATGCTTGTAATGGTGCTGAACGGATCAATCGGGCGGGCTTCTATTTCAAGCGTGTAGCTTCCTTCCGGCAGTATTCCCTCACGTATGACTTGCTCTAGCACACCGCTGGACATCTCATCGAGAGGATTGGTGGAAAAATACACAGGAGGGTGGTTATCGAAAGTTCTATAGTGATAGATGCCTGGTGTATAGAACACAGGATCCGATCTGATCTCCAAAATTGTTTCCCCATCCTTGATTAAGGATATATGATATGCAAAGGTAGTCGGCTGAGGACTTGTGCTGGAATAGGTAAGTTGGATTTGGTATTGCCCGTTAAGATAATTTCTCTCGATATCGTCAATGAAGGGAGAAGGCAGGACAGGTGGAATGCCCCCAATAGATATGTGTGTTGTTCCTTGTGCAGAAATTGTATTGGCAAGGAGCAGGATAGCTGCTGTAGTTAGTCCGGCACGTTTCATGATAGATTCCTTTTCTTTTTGATTAAGAAACATCATGCTTCCGAAATCGGGTTAGATGAACAAAATGCTGCATCAACCGCAATACTTACTCAATACCACTTCCCAAGCTGAGAAAAATGCCACAAAATGCTTTAACAAATTGATCTTATCGCAAAAGTTTTCAAGATCGACAGTATGATTTGAAAATATTTCTCTACACAATATATTCTATTTTCAGTCACATTTGTAAAAATAAATTAACTTTTTTTTACAAATGTTGCTTAACGGATTCATTTGCTGATCAAGGGCAATTTTTTTTGCAGACATTCAGGTTGATTGTTTCTTACCGGGTCACAACGGTTGCTTCAGAAATTACGCGGCAGGTGAAATGAGCCCGGCGGATGAAATTCCGGATATGCAATAAGGTTCTCGATGAATAGCATCTAATGCGGTTTGTATGTTGGCAGTGTGGGACGTTACATTACAGGGCCGGAACAACGAATTTGCCGACGAACAGCAGGCTCTCGTCTGTTTCCAGCCTCCAATAGTATAGCCCCGGTGCGGGGAAATCATCAAAATAGTATTCATTGGCGGATACGGTGCCCTGATGCACCCGATCCCCGTGATTGTCGATGATCGTAACGATCAGCGGGTCGTCGTAGCGGATTTCCCATCGGAAGGTGACGCCATCCCGGACCTCGCTTCCCGTCTGAGGAGCCAGAATTTCCAGTCCGAAAGAGCGGAAACTCTGTTCGGTCATGCTTTCGTAGAGCGTCAGAGGTTCGAAATTCGCGGCATACCTGTCACGGAGCATTTCCTCTGCACGGCGATCTTCGGCTTCCGGTTCTTCCGGATCCTGGTCCGCCGGATCCCGGTACTCTGGATCGCGATCTGCCGGTTCAAGGTGCTCTGTGTCCCGATCTGCCGGTTCCTCATCTTCCATCAATGGAGGGGGCGTCTCTTCGGGCCCATAGGGCAGGGGCTGCTCCAGTCCGGGCTCATCCACAATGGTTATTTCGTCCGTCGATGTGAGAAAATAAACGGCAACAGCCCCCACCAGGACAAAAAAAGCCACGGCTGCGGCAATTCTGTAAGCATAAAATGGCCATCGATGCGTCTTCTGCACGGGCGTGACAGGCTGTGGACCGGGGACGCTCTCTTCCTGTTTAATGTCAGCCATGATGGCATGCAGCCGGAGCACCTCCTTCTTGCACTCCTTGCATTTCTCGACATGGGTGACTAGTTCGTGGGGCAAATCTTCCGTCGTGCCTGATCTTATGGCATCGACATATTGGGAAACACCCAAATCACTGAGATGACCGTTCCTGTCAAAAAAAAGGTCTTGCATGGGTTTGTAGCTTTTGAAGTGTTCTAATAATACTATATGACATTTTCCATCGATTTTGGAAATTCCGAATAGTAATTTTCAAGGAGCATCTTGACCGTCTCCCGGGTTAAAGCCGCATTTATAGGGGCAATATTGAGAATTTCGGCGATTTCATCAAGTTTCATGTCAACCGATTTCCGCAGCGCATCCGCTGTTTTGCTGGTCCCTTCCAGCTCGTTGATCAACGGGATCAGCTGTCCGTACATATCCGAATGAGGTGCCATTCGGTACTCTTCGGGATCATTGAAAGAGAGCAGGAGTCGGTTCAACAACCGTTTGTTGCATTTCGGGTAGCACCGGAGTACGTCTTCTTCCGTGATTGCGATACGCAGCGATATCTTGAAAAGCAGTTCAATACGGGGACGCCGGCTGCCGTACAGGCTCAACAGGATTTCGAGTTGCTCAATAATTTCTCTCATTGCAATATCCTCACTCATTGTTTCCTTGGTTCCAAAATGCGAGCGCGTGTAGTCCACTTTTTTCTCGTGCTGATTTCGTTTCAACTCCTTTTTGGCATATTCCAGGCACAGATTGCTTACAATTTTCGATAAGTAGGGCATGAGACGGCACATCGGCTTGTATTGTGACCGCATCTTTTCAAGGACTCCCGTCAGCATGCGTTCATTGACATACTGGATCACATCATCGACATCACTTCTGCCAAACAATCCCGATTCCGAATATTTCAAAACAATGGCCTTGATGACACCTTGATTTTTCTCCAGGTACGCCGATGCATCGCGAAAAAGAAGCTCGCCTTCTTCTTTCTCAACGCTAACATCCGCAAATACCTGTTTTTTCATGTGTTTAAAATCTTTGATTCATTAGGTCACATAGAATGTCCAAGACGTTTTAATCCTGCTCCTGTGTGTCCGGGATCATGGCTGGGCATGGACATATCATTCGGGTATCCTGTTTAGCGAAGCAATTCATATTGAAGCAGCGCCAAATTAAAGGCGGGTGCGGTAAATTCCCGCCAGTGTGATGAGTCTGGGACAAAACCCCTCCACACCATCATAAGAAAGGCCTTGATGGCACACACGCACCAAATGGTGTCGTCCTGCCCGGATACTGCTCTTGCCGTTACCATGACTTCGCGTGAAAGTGCAGGGATTACGGAACGGAATACTGCGCCATATGTACTCTGACAATCGATTTCATATGCATTGCTTTCCGTTGTTAAAAATATATGAAATTATTTTAAAAATTGTTAATGTCCCATACGGGGAATGGGAGAAAATCCCTCGCCTTTAGGCGAAGACTTTAGTATGCTTGCGGTATCATGGAAAACTACCCGCAAAACGTCTCACA
>SL_3KL_010_SEDDRAFT_10002131_pt1 | contig 18118 bp, 26 predicted proteins | sample SodLakKL_010_SED_2_FD_10381 | JGI IMG/M metagenome (IMG submission 10381) | reverse complement strand
TCTTCAGTTTTATTAATAGAATCTAAAAGTCTAATATTAGAGTATTCTGTGTGATTATGTATATTAATATATTCCACTAATTATAATCCTCCATTCTGTTTGTTATTTTTTTACTGCTTTAATTATATTATATCATAGAATTAGAGTTTTGTCAACTATCGCTTTAATTCCATGTTGTGATAGTCTTTCTATTAGAATATTGTCAACATAATCACAATGTCTTTCAATGCCTATAAAATGTCTATTATTTAAAGCTGCCATTTTTAATGTGGTTCCTGAGCCTGCCATTGGATCTAACACAATATCATTTTCATTACTCCATGATAAAATATGATCTAAGGCAAGTTTTTCAGGAAAAATTGCAGGGTGTTTAAAAGCAATATCATCAGGAGTAGAATTAACTTTTCCTACTGCATATCTCCAAACATTAAATCTCATTCCAAATTCTCCATATGGAGCAGTTTGTTTTGCAGCAACTAATTCTCCTGTTTTTTGTCGTTTAAAGTTCGTTCCTCTACGGCTTTGTCCTGCATATTTATTAGGTCGATCTTTAATAGGATTAAAAGTTTTAGGTTTATTCTTAGATAAAATAAACATATACTCCCATGTTTGATGATATCTAACATTGCCAGGATTACTAAAGCCTGCTTTTTCATATATCATTGTATCATGCACTCTAAAACCACATTTTTCTTTAAAATATAATGCTTGTTTTAATGAAGTTAATGTTTCACTTCCATCTTTAGTTTGATCTCCTACAATCCATACTACAACTCCACCTGGTTTAGTTACTCTGTATAATTCTTGTGCTATATTAGAAAAATCTTCCCAGCTAAATCCTTTATTATCATAAGATCTCATTTCATTATAAGGAGGTGAAGTTACAGTTAAATCAATACTATCATTTGGAATGTTTGTTTTCATAGCTGCTGCCGCGTCTCCTACATATACTACATCTAGCTTCAAATTTACTCCTCCTTTTAAAACATATATTCATCTGCTTCCTCAACAATCTCATAGTTTTGTATAATTACTTGGTAAGTAAAATTATCTTTCCAAACATTCACATCACATCTACCAACTACATCAATTAACAAATCTTTATCTGTGAATTTATTAATTTCATCTGAAGAAGCATTGAATTTAATAAATATAATGTTTTTATATTCAAATTTAAAATGATTTTGCTTTTGTCCCATAATACTAAAATTATTGCTATTCACAGGAATGTTTTTAATTGCAATTAAAGGCTCTTCAAATCCTTTACCCCATAAGCTTCTAAATTTAGCAATTTCCTTTATAATATTAGGATTCAAGTCTTTAGCTTCAATAATTAAATCTACTATATAAGCATCTTCAATCTCTGCTACATCAGGAAAAATCTTATCTAAATTTTCTTTGAAAGTGTCAATATTATCATCTGAAATCATTGCTCCAAATGCACTTTGGTGACCTTCAGCGAATTCAAATAGTTCTGTTTTATTTAAATTATCTTTTAAATCTACAATTTCACTAAATCCATAATTACGACCACTGCCTGCATAATATTCATTACCTTGATCTACTAAGAATAATACAGGTCGTTTATAAATATTCGCTAATTGATTGGCAACTAATCCTGTTAAACTACGATTACTAATCACATCCATTTTAACAATGATAACAGATTCTTTATCTAATGATTCGTTTTCTATATCTTCTTGAACTACTTCTTGAATTTCATCTGTTAATTTCTTTTGCCTATTTTTGCAATTTAATGCACATCTTGTAGCTTGTTCTGCTAATGTTTCTTCATCATCTTTGGTGGCTCCTCTTTTTGTAGAAGATACCATTTTATCTCCTTCAATAAAAGCTTTAAAAATTCTTTCTTTTTCTTCTTTTTCCCCAACTCTGGTGACTGCATTAATAAGAGGGGATATATAAAATACAACACCAATAGGAGATAAAGCTTGTGAACCTAATGAATATTGTTGTTTTTGCACTAATTGTTTAAAGAAAATGTTTTTGATATTTTGTAGACCTTGAGTAATAATATATCTATTTTCCATAACTCTAACATCCATCATATCAGCTAAAATTCCTAATGCGACTAAATCTAAAAAATCCATAGCATAATTAGTATTATTAATAGAGTCTATGGCTTGACAAAATTTGAATACTATACCTGCACCTGATAATGATTTATTACTATATTTTTCAGATAATTGATTATTAATAACAATAGCATCAGAAGAATAATATTCAGCTTCATGATGGTCTAGCACTAAAACATCAATATTTTGTTCTTTTAATGCCTTATGTTTATCATATTCATTACTTGAGCTATCAGGGCAAATTACTAAATTAGGCTTGATTGCTTGCACTCTTGATAAATCAATACCATGACTTTTATCATTATGAACAATCCAATTTAAGTCTATATTATTATAACTTTTCTTTAAATAATTATATAAAACACTACTGGAAGTATATCCATCAACATCACTATCTACAATAATTAAAATTTTACTGTTTTGTTCAATGTGTTTAAATAATAAATCAATACCTTCTTGCATATTATCTAAATCAAAAGGATCGAGCAGATCTTCTTTTGCAGGTGATACAAATTTGACTATATCTGTAATATTTCTATTACTAAAGATAATATTTCTAATCTCAGAAGAAACAAAAGGATTGAATGATTTATGTTCTTCATTAAATAACTTGTATTTCATTGATTGCCTCCTTCATTATCCACCTATAGAACGTATTTCTACTTTATTTCGCATTAATTCTTCTAAAACATGTTTACCTTGATCTACTGGTGCATCTTTAAGATTAAGGTAATTATTTCTATCAACTAAAATATACGTTTTTACATAAGGTGAAAATTTCTTAGCTAAATTTCTTAAATCTCTAATAGATTGATTTTGACCATTATTTATAAAATCTTCCGTTTTATCAAACCCAATAATAATTTCATCTACATCTTTTAAAATTAATGCTTTTTGAAAATCAGATATTTTATCTCCACAAACCGCAATAGAAAAATTACGATTAGGGTAAAAACTTTCTACTTTTAAAACACTTTTTTCTCCTTCTACAATTAAAGCTTTTTTTAATCTTCTTATAGTAGATAAATTATGAGATAAACCATATAAATTACAGCTAATTGGATGGTTGTATATAATATTTTCTACTTTAACAGGCATATATTTTCTACCTTGTTGAACATCTTCTTCATTCAATGAGCGACCTCTTACTCCAATTAAATGACCTTTAATATCATAATGAGGTATAATAATTTTATTATTAAAAGTATCAAACTTAATATTAAACTTTTTCATAGCTTGTGGAGAAATGCCTTCATCTACCCATTTTTTATGATAGTATTGCTTGTAAATATCAAGAACATAAGGATTGTATTCAGGAATTTCAATCTTAGGAGTTTTTCTTACTCTATATTTGTTTAAGAAATCCCAATCATCAATCCTATGTTGAGGATTGCCTGTTTGAGGTTGATGTGTTGCATCATAACCTGTTAAATCCATTACATAAAATAAACTATCTTTAAATTCCCATTTATTATCTAAAATTACTTTATTACGAGTTACCAAATCAAAAATATCAAAGCTTTCTTTGCACTCTGTATAGCAATTAAATAATTTAGTATTATTGTAATAATATAATTTATAGCTTCCAGTATTATTCATATTATGACAAACTGTTTGAAAAACTAAATTATTTTGATGGTCTCTGTGAGGAGAACTACTCCCCAAAGAAGAAACAATATTAATAATATCTTGTTCAGTTAATTGTTTTTTTAGTTTATCTTTGTCTATCAGGGAGCTCCCCTCCCTCTTATTCTACTATTATTTCTAAAGATTGAACTGGAATTAAACTATAATCATTCCCAGTAACAAACAAATTTTTAACGCGGCAAGTACCTAAATCAACATAATTCCAAAGCTTAATATTAGAGAATTTACTTCTTCTATTTTTATAAATATGGAAAACTAAATTAGGTTGTTCTTGTAATTCAAAACCTTTATTAATAATGGGAGCTAAAGCATCTAAATCTTCTTTAGTGGGAGTTAAACCTATATATCCAAAATCAAGCTTATCAGCTAAAGCTTTAGCCCCTCTTAACACATTTTGATTTGCTGTTTTTTTATTCTCCCATTCACCACTTAATTGTGAAGCAGTATAAATAAAAACTCCTAACTCATTGCAAAGTTCTTTTAAATTAGAAGAAAACATATGTAGCATATTATCCTCTCTTAATCTCATTCCACGACTTTCTTTACCAACTTCTGCTAACATTCTTACAGTAGTATGGATATAATCAAAGAAAAAGTATCTGATTTTATACATTAAAAAATACTTCCTAATCAAATTTTCTACATCACTATAGCAAAAATTAGGCAAGTATTCTATATATAATTGACTTTTTTGCAACACCTTTGCCGCGTAGTCTACTCTTTCTTCTTCTTCTTTTGTGTAATTCCCATCTAGAATCTTATCTTCATCAACATTACTTAAAAAAGCTAAGATACATGTTTGGACTTCATCCATTTCTAGCTCTGTAGTAATAAATAATGCAGGTTCAATAACTCCATTAGGAATCCATTTGCCTATATCTGCACTCCATATTTCATTTGTAGCTAAATTGCATGCATCTCCTATGGCAAGCCTGGTTTTGCCTACAGCTGTAGGAAAACTTCTCATATATAATTTTTTCAATCGAGCACCGCGGCAAACCATGTTCATAATATCTCCCTTCATTGGTAAGCCAATCTCAGGATACTCTTTTAATGACTCTTTAAGTTCTTGGATGCCTTCTGCTGCATGAATTCCTTTATGATTTTGATTAATTAAGAATTTACTTTTAATTTCAATAATTTTTCTGTCAATTAATTCTGCTATATCTTCTAATGAATATTGATCAAAATCACTCTGCATTTGTTCTTGCTTTTGTAAATCTGTGATATTTTCATCATAGGCAATACTAATATCAATTCCTTGTTTTTGATATTCTCTTAACAAAGTAAACTTTTTAATTCTGTTATATACATAGTTAAAATTATCTAAATTAGCATTATCTACAGCTAATTGTAAGTATTCTATACCATCATTTTCTATAAATATTTTATGTTGTAAGGTATAAGCAGATAAATGATTATCAAGAATTAAATAATCTATATCACTAATACCTTCATTGTATAAATTGGAAATGGCGGCAAAAATGATCTTATGAAATTGTTCTGGAAAATCATCTTTAGTCAGTTTATATCTGCCAGTATCATCTAATAATTGGGGTTGTTTTAATAAACATCCAATCACTGCAAAAATTGCCCGCTTATCTGCTAACAAAAATTCACCCCCTATAATTCATTAATATCTATTACTCTATCATTATAATATTTTGGTTTTAATGTAGGATTTTTAATATGGATAGTTCTTTTTTTTGTAATATATTCTATGTCATTTAAATTAGTGTTAATTTTGCTTTTTTCCTCAAAGTATGCTCTTGCTTCATCTATTACATATGGCACAATACCAATACCACCATTAGCTTTAGCAGTAGAATTATTTTTTATATCATAAAAATAATACAAAGCATTATATATATCTTTATAGCTATATTGTTTTTTTAAGCAAAAGTTATTTAATTGACTTTTTACTTTGTAGTCAAGTTCTTTATGTAGTAATCTTTCTATATAATTAACTAATTTCTTTTTCTCTTGTTCTTTTTCATGAACTTTATTTAAGCATTTTTTATGCCAATATCTATTTTTTTGTTGTACAAATTCAACTTCTGTTCGCTTAAAATATTGTTCACAACCAGGACATTTCACAGGTCTGCTATTCTGTGACACAATATTTTCCTCCTTAGATAAAATAAATGGAGACTATTTTTAGCCTCCATTTATAATTATAAACTATATTTTATAAGTAATTATTGTTGTCTGATTTCTTCCAAGTCTTCAATGATTAATTCAATAATACCTATATTTTCTGCACGAGGGTCTAACTCACTAACACGTTTGCCTTTACCAATTCTATTCTCTATCGCCACTTGGATTTTACGTTTGTTAGTCTCATCCATAGCAATTAATTCATTGGTAATAGTTTTGAATTTTTCCATAATGTCATCATATGATGGCATTTCTGTAGTCATTATATCACTTTCTTCTTTATTGTCAACAACGCTACCTTGTAATTCTTGTTCCTGCTGTTCAATAGCATTGACAATAGCATCTACTAAATTATCATAGGTAAATTCAATATAACGTGGGGTATATGGGAACCTAGAACCTGCTTCAAATCTAATTGTAGCCCTCATATACAAATAGGTTTTTTCTTCCATAGTTCCTTCTTCTGAGCCAGTTACTCTAATAATACGAGCATATCCAATAATATCTACAAAGCGATTAACAATTTTTCTTGGAGTATTGGCAAGAGTAGGAGTAATTCTTTGAAATTCTTTTCCTTGCTCATCTGTAATTGTTCTGTCTTGCGCGTGGCTAATAAGAACAATGCCATATCCTAATTTTCTCAGTCTTTGTAAAATTTTATCAAATTCTTTTGATGCTTCCTGATAACCTTTACCATAAGGAATATCCCCTATAGAATCTACACCATGTAAAGAACAAATATAAGATTCCACAGAATCATAGGCAAGGTCAGCTGTATCTAAAACAAGTGTGTCATATTTAGCCCTTGCTTCGTCAGTTTCTAATTGTTTAGCAACTCTTAACATATCTGTCCAAGAGTCTAAAGGGGCAGCTAAAACCCCAGGTAATGCAGAGTAACCCTTTTCAAAAGCTAATAAAAGACTATTAGGGAAACGACTAGAAATAGTCGTTTTCCCCGTTTTTGGATCTCCATATAGCAAAATAGAATATCCTTTGAGGTCTCTGCTAACCTGATGTGGTTCTATATTTAAAATATCAATAGACATGCTTTCACCTCATTTAAATTATAATTTTATTTTGCTTAAAATGGAACGTCATCTGCCCCAAAATCTGTATTAGCTTTAGTAGCTTCAGCTTCTTTGCGTTCTTTTTCTGTTTTAAGATCAACTTCTCTTTGAACTAAAGCTTGCTTTACTAATGCTGTTTCAAATTTATCAGGATTTTGATCTTCATATGGCTTTTTACCTTTGGTAACAATTAGCTCTCTTTTAATGCGAGTAAAGGTTTCAATAATATCATCGCCAAATTCCATTTCTTCAGTTTTGCTTACTTTAACAACTTCATTATCTAAGACACCTGCTAATTTAACAGTGTCCCCAACACTATAATTAGATTGAACGTATTTAACACCATTGGGATCTTTTACGTAAAAATCTAATACGCTAATTCTACCACCATACATTGGAACTACACCTTTAATAATTAATCTGTCAGTAGGAACATCATCTTTTACTTCTTCTACAATAGATTGAACATATGTTTCTACTTGAAACACAGCTTTAGGTGCGAATTCTCCACTAACTTTATTAACAAAATTAGAACGAATTCTAAAGGTTGAAATAAGCTGTCCTGCCGCATTGTAAAATTCATTCGCTTCAATACGACCACCAGTAATCCTAATTTTGTCTGCATTTTCTCTTCCATGTTTTGCAGCTGATTGATAGGTATTTGCAACATTCTCTAATGATGCATAAATTCTATTTGGCTGCCCATCTTTCTTCATTTGAAAAGAGAAAAAGTTAACTGGCACAATATTATCAGGGGCAACTTCTACTAATAAATCACCACTAATATAATTCTTTCCTTCTCTACTAACCTTTGTTTCCAATTTGTTCTCAATTAGAATACCTTCTACTGTAACTTCATTTTGAGCTTCTCTTAATTCTTGTGTTGACATAGTTTAATATCCTCCAATTTATGTTTATTTTCTGTGTAACCAGATACTATTATTATATCATAAATTTAATAAAATGTCAAATATTAAATCGCAGATACTGCCATAGAAAAAAGATTGCAGTAATTAAACTGCAATCCTTTTCATGGAACTTATTATTTAAATCTCTTACTCAGCATCTTCAGATGGTGGAGTATAAGCGTCTGTATCTACTTCCCAACCTAAAGAAGTAAGGGTGATATGCTTACGCTTTTTACCTTCTTCTACTTCAACCGCTTTACTTGTGATGTATCCATCTTTAACAAGTTTGTTCATACGGCCTCTTACAGAGGGAATAGACATATCGCCAAATTCTGCAATTTCCTCTACAGTTACTTGACTATCATCGCCTTTGCTCTCCAATACCTTCTGAATTACTCCTAACAGTTCATTTCCTTTTGGTGTTAATGTTGACATTAATAATTCCTCCTTGTGATTTTATTATTTTTAATTTGGGATACAATACTTACGATATAACTACGTTGACTGTAACCCTCCTTTCTTCTCTTTTTTACTTTATTCTTCTCTCACTTGATATATATATTATAACATAAATCTGTGAGATTGTCAACTAAAATATTGTAGTTCTAAGCGAAAATTTTATCAAAATTACAATCTTTTATATTTAAATCTTCTCTAAATTTAATAAACTTTGGTTCTCTCAATTTAAAGTCAGTTGTTGTTTCCATTGCTTTTACTTCCATAGGTTTCCCTATAAAATTTTCAGGTGCTTTTTTAATTTGTTCTAATATACTTTCTGTAAGACCACTAGAAACACTTCCTATATGTATTAATTTATCACCTTTATATACTCCCATATTAATAGAGCCAATCCATCTATTATTATATGATTTAGTAACAGGTAAGTTATCTTCCCAATATCCCCAAGTTTCAAGCTCTTTACCAGTATAATTTTTATTTGGTGGATTAAAACTTATTGCAACTACATCATGACTATCTTCTGGTTTAAATTTAATCCAACTCCACGCTGGTCGCTTACTTGGATGATACTTTGAATCCATTTTCTTTAAGATAATGCCTTCATATCCTTCTTGCCATGCTGTAGTTAAATAATTTTCTATATTAGTCATTATTGGTTCAGCTAATAAAATATGTTTAGCGTCAAGTGGAACTAAATGACTTAATATTTCTATTCTATCTATAGCGTTGTAATCTAATAATGATTTATTATCTAACACTAAGATATCATGTAAATAAGCTTGTAATTTACCTTGTTTTTCTTGTCTTTCGACAGCTTTAGCCGCGAGACACCCAGTAATAGAAGTTACATCTTTAGACTTACCACCATGTTTAAATAACTCTAATGCTATTGCAGTTCCAGGTTTAAATATTGTTTTAAGTGATTCAATTAAATGTGGAACTCTATCAGCTTTATTTACTAATAAACCATTTTTTACACTTACAGTTCTAGAAAATAAATAAGTATTACCTTTAGGTGTATATTCAAAAACATAACAAGAACCGTCTATTTTAACTTCTGCAAAATATTCACCATTAGACATTACTTCTTTTGCTTTCTCTTGTTTGTTTTTAGGTAACTTCCATGCTAACATAGGTGGTATCATATAAGCATCAGGAAATTCAGCTTCAATTTTTTCTTTATCAAAATAATTGAACATTTATTCTTCAACCTCCCAAAACTCTGGCATTTCTGCTTCTATTGCTAAACAATACTCTTCACCTTCAGAATCATCAGTGTTATAATAACAAACTACTTCATGATACATACCAAACTCATGATGAAAAGTTTTCATTTGTAGTGAAGTGTTTTGTGGTGGTTGACCAAATTGTTTTTTTAGTTGTTTAATAAATCTTTTACATTCTTTTGTGCTTTTTTCTAAATAATCTTGTTCACCTACTTGTGCACAAGGTTCGCCTGCTGGCACTGGTCCTATAGTAATATAATCTCTCATTATTTTATTTACTCCTTTCTTTCACTATATATATTATAACATGATTTTTGGAACTTGTCAAGAGAAATTTTTAAATTGTTAAAAGCTCTTTTGTGCAATCATGTAGGTTGTTATCAACCCAAGCTCTTCTGATAATTTCATCACATTGTTCACAATAAGTAAATACATTATCAAAACAACTATCACAATATAACTCTGAATCTATATGGTGTAAAGTATCTCTATGAAAATGATTCCCACAAGTGCAACAATATTCTAAAGGATTACAATGATTACATTCTATAGACTTATGACAGCTAATATAATATTCCCCACATATAGGGCAATAAGGTAGATTACCAACTATTACTTCTTGTTCAGGAGCTTCATCTTGAGCTACAATGCGAAGATAATCATTTTCATACTTTCCATTTTTCTTTCTAACAAATAAGTCATTAAAATGTAAGGTTTCTAACCCATGAAAATTATAATCACTAACATAATCTGTCATTTTAATGTTTGTGGTTTCATATTCTAATATATTTAAATTAGTATTATATATCTTTTGAAACATATGATATATAGCTTCTTGTATTAAATTATGTTCAAAAGGATATTGTGAATTAAAAACTATATAAGGAAAATCAGGATCAATATGAATTAACTGTCTCCATTTTTTATTAGAGGCAATTACATCATTAATAATATAAGGTTTTTTGTTAGATTCTAAATAACAAACAATTGTGCTTGCATCTGTTAATAAGCTTAATATACCACCTTTAAATTCTCCTAATAAAGAATGACAAGATGACCATTTATTAGCATTATCTCCCATAGTTAAAAAATCAATAGGATCAATGCTAATGCATAAGTTACCATTTAAATTTAATGTTTGAAGAAAATTGCCATAAATACGATCTATATATTTAAATTCTTTATCATCATTTAATATTTTTCTAAAGATTTTAGTTAATTTCATACCTTGGGGATAAGTTTTATTATCAATAGTCGTAGTTTTTTGTAAGTAATTAGTTACTAAACTTTTTTTATCTATTTGATTTAAAATGTTTTGATATTGTTTAGTAAATAAAAAGAATTTATCTTCAGCATATTCAATTTGTTCTTCTGTTGGATTAGATTTAAATGGTTGTTTTATTACTAATTGATTATTAAATAGTTTATAAATACCTTTTTTATTCTCTTGCCATTGTTGTAAAATTGGATTAACATTTATTTGATTAATTAGTTGTTGGTTAATTGCATGTTTTTCTAATATTTTAGCAAAGTTTGTTATCATATCTTTGTGTAAAGGTATAATAAAAATCTCCTCCTTTTAATCAATAAGAAAACCTTTCTTTTTTTTACAAAGAAAGGCTTAAATTTATATTTTATAATGCTATAATTAAAGCAAAAAGAACACATGAAGCTCCAATCAAAAATACTAATCCCATTTTCTTTTTTAATTGTTGTATTTCTTCTGCCATTTTTTCATGAGATACTCTATATTGATGTAATAAAATACCTGTATTCTTTAATTCTTGTCTTAATTGTAGAATTTCATTGTCTGCATCCTTCAACATTTGATTAATAGAATCAAATTGTTCAGGTTTTAATGAATATAAATTATTCTTATCATCATTCCAAGATTTTAATTTTCTATGATACATATATTTTTCTCCTTATAAAGTAATGGTGGAGCTGATCGGAATCGAACCGATGTCTACCCTAACTTTCTAAAAATATTGTTTTAAAACAAATAAACAAACGCCTTTTTCCGCATTAAATCATATGTTTGTATTTATGAGCTCAAAAACTTACCCAAACATAGGTGTTTTATTTCGCACTTAGTTATATAAGCCTAAGCAGCTTGTAAGTAAGAGTTGTTAGTTATTAAAATAAATAATCAATATTTTTATACTTATTAAGGTATCGAAGCCATTTCAGCCCCACGTTTCATATAGGGATATGGATTTTTTGGGATATTATTATATCTAACTTCATAATGTAAATGAATACCTGTTGCACTTCCAGTGTCACCAATGCGACCAATTCTATCTTCACGTTGAACTTTATCTCCTACAGAAACAAAAAATTCAGATAAATGTGCGTAATAAGTTTGATAACCATAACCATGATCTATAATAATTAGTTTACCATAACTTCCTCTCCACCCTGCAAAAATTACTTCACCATCACCAGTTGAAACAATAGAAGAATGAACTGAACCTAAGATATCAACACCTGTGTGGAATTGTAATCCATCTGCGTAAGGAATATTTCTTGTTCCAAAAGGTGATGAAATTCTTCCTGTGATAGGCCAGCCTATAGGTTTACTATATATTTTATCTAAATAGTCATAAATATAAAGTAATTCACCATAAACTGTAGGGTATAACATTTCGATATAATGTATATTAATCATGCTTTCATTTAATAACCCATTAGAAAATTCATAAATATTTATATTATTTTCTTCTCTTGTGATTTCTTCTAAATCTAAATCAACTTGTTCTTTAACTTTATTTAAAATTGATTCTATTTCATTTAACTCTTCTCTCATAGCTTTAGTTTCACCACTAATAATATTAATTTCTTCTTCTTGAATTCTATTGACTGTTTCTAATTTTATGATCTCATATGTTTGTGATTTAAATTCACTATAATAGCTATATAAATATAAAGATATAATTATTGTTGTTAATAACAATAATATTAAAAACTGCAAAATAAATAAAGGTAATTTTACAGTTTTATTGAAATTATTAAGCAAAATCACTTTTTATCTGTATCCATAGCTGCATACAAATCACTCCTATTTATTTAATTGAGTGAAAATAAGCTGTTGAGGTAATACTTTTCTGCAAAACCAACTAGTGTTAAAATAAATTGTATTTTTACCTTGATAAAACTCAACTCTACCATCAAAGATTAGAACTTCTAATTCTCCATTATATTTTTGATATATTTTACCTCTTGCTTTACCTTCTAAACTTGTAATAGGCAAGAGAAAACAGAATTTTTTATTAAGCTCATATACTCTTTGTAAAAATTCTGTTTTTAATGAGTAGGGCGGATTAGTAATAATTATATCATAATGCTCTTCTGGTTCATAGTCAAAGAAGTTTTTATTGTTATTAATATGGGATGTTAAAACCTCATTACCATGCTTTCTAAGAACTTCTGTAATTTTGCTATTGCCAAAATCAGTTGGTTCCCAAACTACCCAATCTTTGTTAATATATTTTAATAAAGGTTTTATAGCATATTCAGGAGTATATATTTCATCATTTTTAGGTTTTTTCATATAAGCAATCATGGCTTTTTTCATACTTTAATTTCTCCTTTATCTCTGTTGTATAAAGTATAATTAAAAATAATACCTAAATTTTTACCAGCTTCACGATTGCCTACAATAACATAATCATCAATAATTAGTTCTAAATTTTGTTCTTTTATTACAGGACTAAGTTTCGCGGCGAGACCTCTATTAATATATCCAACACTTTGTAATTCACCATTATGCTTTTCCACATAGATAGCAATTGCATTTTCATCATGAGGATTTTCAGGCTCTCTTTTTGCAATTAAGTTATCTAACATTTCATTCATACTATTAATGACATCTTGTCTTCCCTCATAAGTTACTCCTACAACTTTAGTTTTAGGCATAATATCCTCCTTTTATTCCTCTCTTTCAAAATCAAAATCCATCTCTTCTGTAATGTTAAACTCTTTTTTTAATTCTTCTTTTTTTTGCTTCATGTGTTCTGTATCTATTAGTTGACCTGTAAACATTTGCTTAGATTTTTCTTTTAAAATAGCTGCTTTGTATCCTAATTGTGACTTACAAATTGCCCAAGCTTCTTCTTCAGAATATCCTTTATCTGTCAGTTCTTTTACGCATCTGTCTAATTTAGGTGGCATTAATTACCCTCCCTTACAGTTAAAATTTTTGCATACACCAGGTCTTATGTTATATATCAAACATTGATTGCTATAAGGGCTAAGAAACATACATATTTTTTGATTGCCATGTTGTTTCCAATTTAATATTTTTACACCAGTGTTTCTAACTCTATAAAAATTACTTTTACATTGTTCAGATATAATTTGAACTTCTTCAGTAGTGATTGCTACTGTTTTTTCTGTGCAACATTTCGCACACTGTTTACATTTCATTTGTTAACCTCTTTGTATAAGATTGCAATGCAGAACATACCATTAAATCTTCTAATTCATTGCTTTGTTTTAAAAATTTAATTAAATTATTATAATTTTTCATTCTTTCTTTTTGAGTAGTTTCTTTAACTTCTGATTTTATATTTTCTTGTTTTTTAGTAGCTTTCTTTTTAGGCAATTATAATGTACCTCTCTTTGATATATATTGGTGGGCCCTATAGGAATTGAACCTATGTTAATCGCTTATGAGGCGAGAGTTCTACCATTGAACTAAGGGCCCAAAGTTAAATATCTCTCATAAAAGTAATAAAAGTATTCTTCATATGTTTTTTAATCATAAGTCGCATAGTATTTCTGGCTGCTGTGTTATGAGTGTGAATATTAATAAAGGGAATTTCTATATTTTTTTCTCTTAAATACCATAAAACATCTAAACCATTCACTTTATCGTCAACCTCATATCCCAAAGAAAGAAATTCAATTTCATTATGTTGAATAATATTTATAAAGTCTTTAAATTTGTGTATTACTTTATCAAATTTTTGTATTTCTGGAGTTTTTATAACATCTAAAAATATATACATACTTCCTCCTGTAAAATTTATTATAAAATGGCAGAGGTACAAGGACTCGAACCTTGAATTTAGGGTCCAAAACCCTACGTGTTGCCATTACACCATACCTCTGCACTTGAATGGTAAGCCCGATAGGATTCAAACCTATGTCAACTTGGTTCGTAGCCAAGTGCTCTGTTCTCTGAGCTACGGGCTCTTATTGTTTTAACAAGCTCATCTAAACCAACAGGTTTATAATCAACTATTTCCACACATACATTAGTGTATCTATCTTTATCTAAGATATAATGATGTAAATGACCATGAATATTATGAAAATACCCTTCCTTATCTAATGATGTAGGTTCATGAGAAAGAATAAAATTATTATCAATAATAATTGGATTTTTATAAACTTCATTAAATCCAAGTTCAAACCATGTGTTATAACTTCTTCTTCTATCATGATTACCTAAAATTAGAATTAGATGACCATTTAACAATGAAATAATTTCTTGCAAGTGTTCTTTTTTAGATAAGCCAAAATCTCCTAAAAAATATACCTTATCTCGCTTTTTTACAGTTTCATTATGCATTTTAATCATGTGTTGTTCCATTTTTGCAAGTGATTGAAATGGTCTTTCACAATATTTAATAATGTTATAATGTCCAAAATGATGATCTGAAATAACCCATCTTTGCATTGTAAAATTATCTCCTATTAATTAAATTTGCTATTCTTTTTCTAATATTATTTATTCTTTCTCTGATATCATTCTGTATGCGGTCAATGTCTATGTTGGGTTGAACAGGTCTTTGAGGCGTTGGTATAATTGGCTTAGGCAACACTTCTTTTTTTTTGTTTCCATGACTATCATAGTCATAGAATTTAACCGCCCAAGCTTCTAAAAATACTTTTCTATTTTCATATACCATTTGTTGATAATCATAAGGTAAATAAAATGTGCCACGATCTCCCCATCTTTCTCCCCAACTATTAAACCCTAAATAATGACCTATTAATTCTTCTGCATGAATATTAATTAAATTATCATCATATCCTCTAAGAACTGTCGCATGACCACCATACAAAGAACCTTGAGGATATGCTAAAAATCCTTGTCGTCTATTCCAATTATCACGTGTAACCAATGTGCCTATAATCACATACATATTTTTATTTAATGCTTCTTTAATATCTCTTTCATTAAATAATCTAGCGTAAGATTCTATTTGATACTGCTCAGCGGCTTTTAGAGCTTCTCCAGTAATTGCTATACGAGAAGTTGAATATGGCGCGTATTGCAAAGGAGCACATCCATATTTTTTCATCATTTTTAATAGGGTTCTAATATACGTTCCACTTCTATCAGGAATACCATCATATCTTTTTGCCAACCAATATAAAAATGTCATACTAAATCCATTTTTAGGCATTAAACTTAAAGGCATAGTTGGATTACTATAATAAGCATTGGCCGCACCTGCACCACTTGCACCCGCACAATAAGGGGTGCTACCTTGATTTAGAATAAAAGGTGGTGCAGATAATACATGTCTTTCTGGTAATTTCCCTATACTTACTGGTATATCATCAATAGAATAATCTCTTGGATCAGGAGGGCTTGGTAATAATCCTGTATCTGGACAGAGTTTTTCTATATCATCCATTGCCTTTTCCCAATTATGAATATTTTCTTCATGAGTAGGAATTATGATCACATCCTTAAATAAAATTATTATGCAGTTCTTTAATGTCTTGTTCAAATATAGACAATGATATCCCTTGTTCTTCTAAATTATAATAAATATATCTTTTGTAAGTTTCTTCTAAATTATTTAATCCCCCTACCAATACTGTTATTCCAAGTAATACACTATATGGTTCTAATTGCTTAGTTATACAACTTTTACAATATGCAAAATTTACAGGAGCAAAACGCGATGCTCTTACAAAAACTTTATCAATATTATGACAAACCTCACATTCTCTTAGACTTGACATTTTTACACTCCTTCGTAAAATATGGAGGTAGTAGAGGGATTCGAACCCTCAACGGAACTACTCCCGCTCTTGTTTAGCAGACAAGTGCTTTACCATTAAGCTATACTACCATTTTTTTTATTTCTCTCATATATATATTATACTATAATTTTTGAGTTTTGTCAATAAAAAACTTTGGCAGGAGCATAGGGACTCAAACCCTAACCTACGGTTTTGGAGACCGCAATGCTATCAATTACACCATACTCCCACAATTTATAAGATATTTTTAGAAATTAAAATTTCTTTAGCTTTCCCTGTGATGTATTTTTTATCAATAATAACTGATTGAGTTTCATATAAATCCATAACAGTGCTAATTTTTTGACTAAGTTTCGCCGCGTCTCCTAAAACAAAATATGCAGTTAAATATTTGTTTTTATCTGCATCAATAACATGAATTTCCGCAGATGTTTTATTCACTCCTGTAACAATAATTTTAATATGATTTTGCATTTAAATCACCTCTGCTATTTCTGACATAAGGGGGAACCTATATGTGCAGTATGCCCTCGTATGTAAAGACACTTTCATTATGTCTATAACTTCTGCTAATATTTCTTTAGTAATTTCATTGTTATCATATTCTGCTACAATTCCCAAACAATTTCGTTGTTTATCATAAATAAAAATTTGATTTTTAATCTGCTTTAATAAATAAAATCGCATGTTAAATGTTACTTTTCCTGTTTGGTCTTGTATAAACATAAGGTATAGAACCCCTTTCTTTTAAAAAGAGTATCTCCCAATTATATAATAACTGGGAGATTAGCTAAAATAAGGTGGTGAGTTTAATACTGCTCTATAATTTTTATAATTGCATCATTTATTTCATAAAGAGGTCTTTCTACATTCACAACCCAATCTGTGCGGATACAAGAGAAGGCATGAAAATCATTTTGTAATCTTTGTTTTGCTTTTTCTTCACTGTCTCCTCTTGCTAACATTCTATAAAATTTCTCTTGTTCATCAGCTATTAAAGTAATCCCTATAATAGGAACTTCATTCCATTCTTTTAATCTTAAAAACCCTTTGGGATCAATAACATAAATTGATTTACCTTTTCCCGCGTATTGTTCTTTAGTAGCCCAGTAATGAAAATTGTTATATAAAACATAAGCAATCATTTTTTCAGTTTTATTTATAGATTTAAAGCAGACAGTTTTATCATTGTGATTAAATACAACATCATTTTCTTTAACAAATGTATGCCCCCATTCATTAGGGGTTCTCTCTTCTCTTGTAGTATAAGAGTGAATAACATTATAACCTTTTTTTTCTAAGTATTTTGCTATAGTGGTTTTGCCTGTTCCTGAAGCACCAATAAGACCAAAAATCATATTATATTTTCTCCTTGTTTGTTGTAATCAACACCCAATTTCCTACAATCACAAATAAAATAGCTGATATAATTAAAACCCAAGCTATTATAACCATTATTCATTCCTTTGCTGTTCTTCATAATCTATAAAATCTTCTATATCTGTTTGATCAACTTCTCCTAAAGTATAATCTTCTAAAATCTTCTTACTGTNTTG
>SL_3KL_010_SEDDRAFT_10002130_pt1 | contig 18119 bp, 18 predicted proteins | sample SodLakKL_010_SED_2_FD_10381 | JGI IMG/M metagenome (IMG submission 10381) | reverse complement strand
TCTCCGCCATATTCATTCCCCCCCCCCGGGTTTATCCCCTGTTTGAGTGCGTGCGGCGTTCCATGTGCGCCTGAATTACCCCCCGCCGCGTTGGAACCGGTGTTCAAATGCCTTCAGGAAGGCATCACGTTGCGGCTGGCTAACCCCGGTGAAGGTGATCGTTACATGGCTGGCCGGCAAGTGCAGTCTGCCCAGGTGCCGGTCGGGCAGGGCCTCCACCCGTACGTGGACTTTTCCCGTGGAGTCGTCTCCCGCCTCGAGGGCCCCGGCGCCTGCCGGTTGCCAGGGCGTTGGCGCGGGCAGCGCCTTCACGCCGGCCAGCAAGGCTGGCGGGCGCAGTCCCATCTGTTTGCGCACCACGCTGGGGCNGGGTGCGGCCGGGTCAGCCACCGGCGATAGGGGGCCAGACGGCGACCACGTCACCATCCCTCAGCACCGGTTTGTCGCGGTCCTCCGGGTTCACGTAAACGCCGTTGAGCAATATGAGGTGCGCCAACTCCCGGGGCACGTCCAGCTGGTCAATCAACGCGTGGGGGCTGGTGTCGCCCGGTAAATCCAGCAGCGCGCCCTCGTGGGGGGGGACTCCGTCCGGCATACGGTCGGAGAGGCTGGCATACAGTTTGACCTGGATCTTCATTGGCAGCGCATCCATCAGGCGGGCGCCTCCTTTGGGCTAGGGCGACCGATGGCCTGGGTACAGCCCAGATAAGCCTCCATCAGGCGTGTGGGGTCGGCTTCCAGGCGTTCCTTCCATTTGCCAAGGCGCACCTGCCCCTCAATGAGTCCGCGCAGCACCCCCACATGTTCTGTGAGCCCCAGGCTGTTCGCCCCGACAATGGTGTCGTCCTGAAATTGCAGGCGGAGGTAGCGGAAACGCTCCCGGTCGAGCAGGGCGGTGCTGTCACCGCCTTCCACGCCCTGCCACTGCCCGAAAGAGGTGGAGATCAGGCCCAGGGTATCCAGTACGTTCATCAGGAGACTGCCATGGTAGTGGCGGGTCCGGCCTGCCATGTTGCTGGCAGCAACCTGGCCGTGGTCCACGGAGGTCGGTTGGACGGCGTGTACCGACCAGCCCCCGGTGGAGAAGTCGGGCCCCTGGGCCACGTCACCCGCAGCGAAGACGTCCGGCAGGGTTGTCTGCAGCCGGTTATCCACCCGGATGCCCTGATCTACTTCAATGCCGGAACCGCCCAGGTAATCGGTATTGCTGCGGACACCGGCGGAGACGATGACCAGGTCAGCCGGGAGCGCATCGCCGTTCCCCAGCTCGACCGCCAATGGGTGTCCGCCGGGCGGCCCTTCCGCCACTCCGGTTACCGTCTCGCTGGTGCGTACGGCTACGCCACGGGATTCGCACCAGCGGCGGATCAAATCGCCCGCGTCCGCGTCCATCATCCGCGGGACCATGCGGTCGCCCTGTTCCACTACGGTCAGCCGGGTGCCCCGCGTGACCAACGCCTCAAGAATGATCGAGCCGATGAAACCGGCACCGATCAGGACCACGCGGGCGTCGCGTCGGGCCCGCTGGAGGATGGCGCGGGCATCGGCCAGGGTCCAGCAGGTGTGGACGCCCTCCCTGTCCATGCCGGGTAGGGGCGGAATCACGGGGCTGGAGCCGGTAGCCAGCAGCAGGCGGTCGTACGTCAATGTCCGGCCATCCGAGAGATGGGCCTCGTGGCCTGCCGTGTCCAGCCTGTTCACTGCCCCTTCAACGATCTCGATGCCCAGCCGGTCGAAGTGGTCCTGCTGCTTGCGCAGCCAGGTGCCCGACTCCGGTATCTGCTCCACCAGGTAGTAGGGGATCGCCATGCGGGAGTAGGGGGGCGCCGGTTCCCGGGTCAGCAGCTTGATGTCGGCCTGCGGATCCAGCTTGCGCAGGCGCTCAGCAGCCACCACACCGGCGGGACCGGCGCCGACTATCACGTGTTGCATGCTCACTCTCCCACGCTACTTTAAAGGCGCAGCCGTTTACGGGTTTCATCGGTGACCCGGCCATCGGTTGTCCAGCCGCGGACCCGGTAGTACTCGGGCAACATCTTGCCCAGGTCATTCGCCCGACCCTTCGCGGGGCCTACCTTGGCCGCCTCTTTGAGGAGCCGCTTCGGCAGCGTATCGTCGGCCCCGGTGAGGCCGGCCCGGAGGTTGAAGTCCCGCTCCAGGTTCCAGATCCGCTCCCCCATCTCCAGCAGCCGATCGGTGTTCCAGCCCCCGCCACAGGCGGCATCGATCTGCGGGGCGATATCATCCGGCGTCCAAGCGAAGGTGGTGAAGATGCACAGCCCGGAGGAGTCCACCATGGCGGCCGCATCCTGGAAGGCCTTCACCAGCTCCGGCTTGCCGTCGGTGGTGAGCGGATCGGTCTTTTCGGGAATACCCAGAACCTCTGAGGACACGGTGTAGCCGCGCAAGTGGCAGGCGCCACGATTGGAGGTGGCATAGGCCAGCCCCATGCCCTGGATGCCCCTTGGGTCATAGGCGGGGAATTCCTGGCCTTTCACCGTCATGGACAGGTCCGGCTGGCCGTACTTCTCGCAAAGCCGCTTGGAGCCCAACCCCAGGTCCTTGCCAAAGCCTTCACCGGAGGCCACCAGCTCCGCGCACCGGCTAAGCGCCTCGGCGGAGCCGAAATGCAGGGCGAGGCCCTCTGTGTCCCGATCGGTAATGGCGCCGGCTTCGTACAGCTCCATTGCGGCAGCCACCGTGGCCCCGAAGGAGATGGGGTCGAAACCGTCCTCGTTGCACAGGAAGTTGGCGTAGGTGAGGGCCTCCAGGTCATCCACCCCGGTATCGGAGCCCAAGGCCCAGGCCGCCTCGTACTCCAGACCACCGGAGTTGCCCCAGTACCTGGGCTTGTGCTCCACGGTGAAATGGCCGTTGTCGATCCGGCTGATCCGGCCGCAGGCGATGGTGCAACCGAAGCAGGCGGCGTTCGTAGTGAGATTGGGCCGCTGGTCGGTGCTGCGCGGCTCATGCATCGCTTCGCCGGAAATCTTGTGCGCCCCCTCGAACTGGACCTCGCGCATGTTCCGAGTGGGCATCGCGCCCATCTCGTTGATGACATTCATCAGCACCTGGGTGCCGTAGGTTGGAAGCCCCTGGCCGGTGACCTCGTTGTCGGCCAGCACCTTCTTCCCCTGTTCCGTGGCCTGCAGAAAGCGCATGGGGTCGTGGATGTTGCCCACCCCCCGGGTGCCACGCACCGCGACGGCCTTCAGCCCTTTGGCGGCCATGACCGTGCCCACGCCGGAGCGGCCGGCCGCCCGGTGGAGGTCGTTGATGACCCCCGCGTACAAACAACCGGCCTCCGCCGAACGTCCGACGCAGGCGATGCGCAGTTCCGGGTCCTGGTGCATGCGGTGCAGTTCCGCATCCGCGTCCCACACCGTTTTACCCCAGAGGGTGTCCGCCGGGCGCAATTCGGCCTTTTCATTCTCGAGGTACAGGTAGACCGGGGTGGGGGAGGCGCCCTCAAAGATGATCATGTCCCAACCGGCCATCTTGATCTCGGCGCCGATGAAGCCGCCGGAATTGGAACAGGCGATGGCGCCGGTCAGCGGACTCTTGGTCACAACGGAGTAGCGGCCGCCAGTAGAGGCCATGGTCCCGGTCAGCGGACCGGTCGCCATTATCAGCTTGTTCCCCGGCCCGAGGGCGTCACAGGCCGGGTCGATCTCCTCGTATAGGTACTTGCTGGCCAGCCCGCGTTGTCCCAGGTAGTCCCGCGCCCACTCCATGTTGAGGGGTTCGGAGCCGACCGTCCCGTCAGTCAGGTTTACCCGCAATAGTTTTCCTGCCCAGGCCATGGTTACTGCCCTCCCGTCGGAGCGGGGTTGTAGGTCTGAACGGGCTTCCCGCTTGGTGTCTTGGTAGCCGTTGGTTGGGGACGGGGCGCCTGGTATGCCCAGGCCCGCATCCGCTCCAGCCCGGCGGTATCCGCCGGTACCCAGGTAATGGCCCCGGTGGGGCAGGCTTTGGCACACCAGGGGTCGCCGCCGCAAAGGTCGCACTTGGCCACCTTCCCGGTCGCCTCCTCGTAGTTCACCGTGCCGAAGGGGCAGGCGATAGTGCACACTTTGCAGCCGACACAGACATCTTCGTCCACCACTTTGGCGCCGGTCTGGAGGTCCACGGTGATGGCCTCCACCGGGCAGCTGTGCATGCACCAGGCCTCGTCACACTGAGTGCAGGTGTAGGGGGCGAAGCTGCCCTCCTCGTGAAAGGTGAACACCTTGATTCTGGAGCGTGCCGGGTTAAAGGCACCGGTGTTCTCGTAGGAACAGGCCATCTCGCACTGCAGGCAACCCGTGCAGAGGGCGGGCTCCAGTTTCAGGACATGCTGCATGGCTCTCCCCTCCGATGATGCGATGGAGCGACCGGCAGGTTTCCGTTGTGCAACATAAACGGGCCGCAAAACGGCTGCGGTCACTCCAGAAGAATGGAATAGGCCGGGGGGAAGTCAAGGTGCGGGAAGGACCGCAAGGAAGCCGTTGGCTGTACGTTTCCGCACTGCAGCAATTTTTAACGGCCCTCGGCGATACGAAGGCGTCATTCGCAGCGTTGGGTGGACCACTCCCCGACGGGGGCGACGGCGCCTGCCAGGCCCCGGTAGAATATTCAGGAAATGCTTGACACGGCAGACCACAGGTCTATTCTGTACAACTCTTGTACATTAGTGTTTCTGGACCGAATTCAGGCGGTGTCCGGGTGAGGAGTTCACATGACTGAAAGCATTCAAGCGGCGTACCGGCAGATCCTCCTGGACCTGGGTGAAGACCCGGATCGCGAGGGCCTCAAGGACACCCCGGGCCGGGCCGCCCGGGCCATGCAGTACCTGACCCGCGGCTACCACCAGACGTTGGATGAGGTGCTGAACGGGGCAGTATTCAGCTCGGACAACGACGAGATGGTGATCGTCCGCAACATCGAGCTCTACTCCCTCTGCGAGCACCACCTGCTGCCCTTTATCGGCCGGGCGCACGTGGCGTACCTGCCCGATGGCAAGGTGATCGGGTTGTCGAAGGTGGCGCGCATTGTCGATATGTATGCCCGCCGCCTGCAGATCCAGGAAAACCTCACGCGCCAGATCGCGCTGGCCATCCAGGAGGTCACCGGTGGTCGCGGTGTCGCGGTCTACATCAACGCGCGGCACATGTGCATGATGATGCGTGGTGTGGAGAAGCAGAACTCCGAGATGAGTACCTCGGTCATGCTGGGAGACTTCCGCTCGAACCACAAAACCCGAGATGAGTTCCTGCAGCTGATCCGCACGCCATCGGCCTACTGAGGCCAGGGAGCGCCGCATGATTGAGAAGGAACCGGCACTGATCCGTATCAAGAACCTGCGCCTTCGCACCTATATCGGTTTCAAGCCGGAGGAGCAGGAGAAAATGCAGGACGTCGTCATCAACGTCGAGATCCGGTATGACGCGTTGGCGGCTGCCACCAGTGACGATGTGGAGCTGGCGCTGGACTACAAGCGCCTTACCAAGGAGATCATTGCCCACGTGGAGGGCAACCGATTCCTGCTGCTGGAAAAGCTGGTGCACGACCTGTTGCAAATGGCCATGGCCTATCCTTTGGCGCAAGAGGTGGCGGTCGAGGTGGACAAGCCCCATGCACTGCGGTTCGCCGATTCGGTGGCCCTGCGGATGACAGCCCGGCGAGAGCACACGGGCCGCTGAGTACCCAAACCCTGGTGGGCGAGAGTCACCGGTGGTGCATCTGGTAAGATGCGCGCCATTCGCAGTCCATCAGTGGAAAGCAGACCAATGGCCAAGATAAAAACGCGTTTCGCTCCCAGTCCTACCGGTTACCTGCATATTGGCGGCGCGCGCACCGCGCTCTATTCCTGGCTGTATGCCCGGCGTCACGGGGGCAGCTTTGTGCTGCGTATCGAGGACACCGATCGCGAGCGTTCTACCCAGGAATCCGTCAATGTCATCCTGGAGGGCATGGGCTGGCTGGGGCTGGATTATGACGAGGGGCCCTTTTACCAGACCCAGCGTTTCGACCGTTACCGCGAGCTTATTCAGTACCTGCTGGATCAGGGGCTGGCTTATCGTTGCTACTGCTCCAAGGAGCGCCTGGACGCGTTGCGTCAGGAGCAGATGGCGAACAAGCAAAAGCCCCGCTACGACGGCCGTTGTCGTGACCTTGAGGCGGCCCCGGACGGGGCAGGGGAGCCGGTGATCCGGTTCCGCAACCCGCTGGATGGCGAGGTCGTGATCGAGGACCGCGTCCGCGGGCGGGTGGTGTTTCAGAACACCGAGCTGGACGACCTGATCATCGCCCGGGGCGATGGCACGCCCACCTACAACTTCACGGTGGTGGTGGACGACATGGATATGGGCATCACCCACGTGGTCCGGGGTGATGATCACCTGAACAACACGCCGCGACAGGTCAACCTCTACCGCGCCCTGGGCGTGGAGCCGCCGGTATTCGCCCACGTGCCCATGATCCTCGGTGAGGATGGCAAGCGCTTGTCCAAGCGGCACGGTGCGGTGAGTGTGCTCCAGTATCGTGAGCAGGGCTATCTGCCTGAGGCGGTGTTGAATTATCTGGTCCGCCTGGGCTGGTCCCACGGTGACCAGGAGGTCTTCTCGCTGGACGAGATGGTCAGCCTCTTCGATATCGAGGACATCAACCACTCCGCCTCCACGTTCAACCCGCAGAAGCTGCTGTGGCTGAATCAGCAGCACATCATGCGCTCCGAGCCGGCTCACGTGGCCCGTTACCTGGCGCACCATCTCGGTGAGCGTGATATCGACCCCGCCGAGGGGCCGGCGCTGGAGCAGGTGGCGGCGGCCCAACAGGAGCGCGCCAAGACTCTGGTGGAGATGGCGGACAACAGCAGCTTCTTTTACCGCGACCCCACCGAGTACGATGCGAAGGCAGCGCGCAAGAACCTGAAGCCGGCGACTGAGGCCGCCTTGGTCCGGGTCCGCGATCTGCTTTCCGACCTGGAGGACTGGCAGCGTGAGGCCATTCACGAATGCGTGCTCAAGGCCGCCGAGGTGCTCGATCTCAAACTCGGGAAAGTGGCGCAGCCGGTCCGAGTGGCCGTCTCCGGTGGGCCCGTTTCTCCGCCGATCGACCAGACCCTGGAACTGCTTGGCAAGGAGACCACCCTGCGGCGAATCCAGGCAGCGATCGACTGGATCGATCAGCAGACCGGCGAGGCGGGTTGAGCCGCCGGGGTTGACCAATGGGGCGCGGGGGCCTACCATACGCGCCTCATTGCACGGGGCCATAGCTCAGCTGGGAGAGCGCCTGCATGGCATGCAGGAGGTCGGCGGTTCGATCCCGCCTGGCTCCACCAAACACGCGAGCCGGCAGTTCGCCAGCTCGGGCATTGCCTTCAGGGCAGTGCCGGTTCGACAAGCAGTGAAGCACCCAGGGGTGCTTGACCGACACGGACCAAATCCGTAGCATATAGCGCCAGTCAAGGGGCCATAGCTCAGCTGGGAGAGCGCCTGCATGGCATGCAGGAGGTCGGCGGTTCGATCCCGCCTGGCTCCACCAAACGATAAAAAAGCCGGGCACAATGCCCGGCTTTTTTTGTGCCCGAAATGCGGCACGCGCCGCTTTGCACCGTTCGGGCTTGCCGATGGCTGCCGGGCCGCGAGTGCCCGGCAGCCATCATGGCCTCATTGGCCGGCGGCGAACTCGTCGAATGCCTCCAGTGCCATACCGCCATAGACGAAGGAGGGCCCGCCGCCCATTTGCACGGCGACGGCGATCATCTCCTGCACCTGTTCCCGGGTTGCGCCATTCTTCGCGGCCGCCTTGGCGTGAAAGGCCAGGCAGCCCTCGCAGTGCGCGGCAATGCCGAGCGCCAGGGCAATCAGCGATTTCGTGGCGGGGTCCAGGGCACCATCCTTGCCACTGGCCTGCTTCAGCTGGTTGAAGCCGCGGGCCATCTCCGGGGCACCCATTGCTACCTGCTTCATGCGGCCGCTCATCGACTCGGCCAATTCCGCCCAGTACTGACTCATTAGCATTTACTCCTGTCTAAATCGGGTTTCGAGGTCTTCAAGCTCTTCCGGCGTGTTCACATTGATAAAGGCCTCGGCCTGCTCCTCCATATCCAGTACGGCCAGGCGATGCTGCCGGTACCAGCGGTCGATCTTCCCCTGGCCGGATGTCAGGTATTCGTAAAGGTCTGTTGCCAGCGTGCAGCGGATAAGAGCGAAGGTCGGTTGCAGCCGGCCCCCGCACTGCGCGGTCACGATGTCCGCATCCTGCTCGTCCCGGGTCTGCGCCAGTCGGGCCACCAGGTCCCTGGGGAGCAACGGCGCATCGCAGGGCACAATGGCTATGAACCCGGTCGCGGCGGTCTCCATTCCAGCGAGCATGCCCGCCAAGGGCCCCGGGTAGTCCGGCAGTCGGTCGGGGATCACCGGGTGCCCGAACCGCTGGTAGCGATGGTGATGCCGATTGGCATTGATAAGCAGGTGATCCACCTGGGGTGCCAGGGCTTCCAGGACCCAGTGAATCATCGGCTGCCCGGCCAGCGACAGCAGCCCCTTGTCCTGGCCGCCCATGCGACGGGCCTGGCCCCCGGCGAGGATGACTCCCGTGATCGCCTCGCTTTCGCGGGGTGTATTGCTGTTTTCGTGCATGCTTGTCCTCTTCTCGGGGCGCTCAGTCGCCGACGATCTCTACCAGCGGAGACGGGGCCCGCATACTGGCAAGGACCACGCGGTCGAAGCGTCGCGTATCCGCCAGGGCGGCTTCGGCGACGCGTCGCGCGACGGCCCGCGCCTCGGCGTTGTCCACCATGTTGATCACCGGAGTGACCGGGGTATCACCCAGACCCTGAAGCAACCCATGGGGGTGAGTCAGCAACCGGGCCAGGTGGGTGGCGCCGATGGTCTGGCCCCGGCGGAGGCCGGTGGTGTCGGCGATCCGATCGGGGCGATGCGCAACCTTTTCGTCCAGCGGGCGTCCGATCGCCTTGATCGACAGTAGCGCAATCACGGCGTCGCAGGGCGTGGCCAGCACCGGCTCTTTGGGGCCTGGGGCCTTGATGCGTCGCATACGGGCGCCGTCTGCCTTGACCAGTGTCACCTGGCGTCGGGCAACCTGGTGCAGGCGCGGAATCAGGGTCGGAGGCAGGCCGCTGTGTCGGTCCGGGCGTTCCGAGGTGCCGAACCAGGCCAGCGCGATGCGCTGGTCGCGCGAGGCATCGGCGTGCTCTAACAGGGCTGTCTCTGCGCCAGTCTGCACCGTATGAGAGAGCCAGTCGGGCAGCGGTGCGCAGAAAACGGTGCTGCTCAGGCCGACGGCGCGGTTAGGTTGAAGGCTGGCCAGGCGCGCCATGGTGGTCTTCTTGCCACCGGCACCCACCAGACAGACTATGCCCCGGTCTGCTTTCAGTGTCTCGATCAGATCCTCGGCCACACGTCCTCACCGTTGTTAACTTAAAGGAATGTGCATCTAATATGACGGTATTCGACCGCCCTGACCAAGCGTTGCAGAATGCCTATTGGCACAGGGGTGTTCAAGCTGCGCCGCTTAAGTCGGACCGGTGGCGTGAATCTGGTAGATTGTAACCAGCTAATATATCAAGGGAGACGATTATTTCCGAACTCACCGGGCGCCAGTGGACCACTGGATGCCCAAACGGGTTGGGGGCCCCTTCCAGGATGGGGGCCGGAGCGAGAGGAAGGTCCACAGGGTATGGCGTGGTTACTGTGAGGCCTTGACAATCAATGCAAAAAGTAGAATATATAAATATGAACGCGATCCTTGATCTCGATATGGACCAGATGTCCAGGAATGCCGCGCAAGCGAGCCGCTTCCTGAAGACATTGGCCAACGAACGCCGTCTGATGATCCTTTGCCACCTCGTGGAGGGTGAAAAGTCGGTGGGCGAACTCGAACGCCTGCTGGGTATGCGGCAGCCAGCGCTGTCACAACAGCTGACCCGGCTACGCGAAGAGAAGCTGGTGGCGACGCGCAGGGAATCCCGCACGATCTACTACCGCGTTGCCAGTGAAGAGGCAATGGCGCTGCTGGGNAAGCTGCACGAGTTGTTNTGTGGCGCAGACCACGGACGGGACGGGACGGCGGATCGATAGAGGCNNTCTCAGCCGCTGATTCCCGCGCTGCTCCTTTGCGACCGGTGCTCGCCGACTAATCCTTTTTCACACGGGTTTTNCCCGCTACGGGGCTATTCTTCACTGGAGGTTTTGCTTGGAGGTTCGCTCCGGGAGCAGCAAAGCGGGGCATCGGTTGCCCCTGTTCGGTTGGTTGCGTGGTTACCGCTCGGAGTATTTCGCCGGCGATGTAATCGCCGGCGCGGTGGTGGCCGTCATGCTGGTGCCGCAGGCCATGGCCTACGCAATGTTGGCCAACCTGCCCCCGCACGTCGGGCTGTACGCCAGCATTATCCCCCCGATTGCCTACGCCCTGTTCGCCAGCAGTCGCGCCCTGGCCGTCGGGCCGGTGGCCATCGTTTCGCTCATGGTGGCGAGTGTGGCGGGGACGGTGGCCGTGCCCGGTACCGCCGAGCACCTGGGCGCGGCGGTGGCCCTCGCCCTGCTCTCCGGGGTGGTGCTTCTGGTCATGGGCATGGTCCGGCTGGGGTTCGTGACTCAATTCCTCAGCCATCCGGTGCTCTCCGGGTTCATCACCGCCGCGGCGATTCTCATCGGTTTCAGCCAGTTGCGGCACGTCCTCGGGGTAGAGGGGGGCGGCAATAACCTACCCACCATGCTCTGGGCGTTGGCCCAGTCGGCAGCAGATATCAACCCGGTCACGTTGTTGCTGGCGGTGGGCAGTGTGGCGCTGCTGCTTTTGATGCAGGGGCCCTTCAAGCGGCTTCTGACCGGGCTGGGCCTGTCTGCTGCAATCGCCGGCTTAATGGTGAAGACGGCCCCGCTGGTGTTGGTGGTCCTCGCTTCCGCGGCGGTTGCGCTGCTGGGCCTGGACCAACGCTACGGGGTCAGTGTGGTGGGTGCCGTACCGGAAGGCCTGCCCGGCATCGCCATGCCTGCCGTTGATTTGCCGCTTTGGCGGGAACTGCTCTGGGGGGCCATTCTCATTGCATTGGTTGGGTTCCTGGAGAGCGCCTCCGTGGCCAAGTCGCTGGCGGCGAAGGACCGGGAGCGGATAGACCCTGATCGGGAGCTCAAGGGCCTGGGGTTGGCGAATATCGGGGCTTCGTTCTCCGGGGGCTACCCGGTCACCGGCGGTATCTCGCGCTCGGTGGTCAACTACACGGCGGGGGCGCGCACCCCCCTGGCGGGGGTCATCAGCGCCTTGTTAATCGTGCTGGTGTTGTTGTTCTTCACACCCTGGCTGGCCTGGCTGCCTCACGCCAGTCTGGCCGCCATCATCCTGGTGGCCGTGGTGGGCCTGGTGGATCTGCATACCCCCCGGCGGATCTGGGAGTACAGCCGCAGTGAGTTCCTCACCCTGGTAACCACCGGCGGAGTGGTGTTGCTGGTCGGGGTGGAGGCCGGCATCGTGGCCGGCGTGCTCCTCTCCCTGGGCCTCTACCTGTGGCGGACCAGCCGGCCACACATGGCCGTGGTCGGCCGGGTGCCGGGCACGGAGCACTACCGAAACGTGGAGCGCCACGAGGTGAAGACGGACCCCCGGGTGCTGCTGGTGCGGGTGGACGAGAACCTCTACTTCCCCAATACCCGTTATCTGGAGGACCGGCTGCAGGGTCTGGTCTGGGGCCAGGGCGGGGTGGAGCACGTGGTCCTGATCTGCAGCGCCGTCAATTTCATCGACGCCAGTGCGTTGGAAACCCTCGAGGAGCTGGCGGAGCAGTTCGCGGACAGTGGGGTCACGCTGCACCTGGCAGAGGTGAAGGGCCCGGTGATGGACGGGTTGGTGCGGGCCGGTTTGCCGGAGCAGCTCCGTGGCGGGCAGATCTTCTTGAGCACCCACCAGGCGATGGAAACCCTGGGCACCCGATCCCGGTGGGTCATCCCCACCTGATGGGGCGCGGCGCCCCGCTTGCGCGCCCGTCCAGGTGGTTCTATTTGGCCAGCAGGTGCCGGAATTGCGCCTGCGCCTTGCCGAGCTTCGGTGCGATGACCATCCTGCAGTAGGGCTGGGCACCGTGTTGCCGGTAGTAGTCCTGGTGCTCCGGTTCGGCGGGGTAGAAGGCGGGCAGCTCGGTGACCTCGGTGACCAGCGGGGCCGGCCAGTCGGCGGCCACCTCTGCCATGATCTCTCGCGCGGTCTCGGCTTGCTGGTCGTCGTGGGTAAATATGACCGAACGGTACTGGGTGCCGATATCCGCACCCTGGCGGTTCAGCGTGGTCGGGTCGTGGATCACGAAGAACACCCGCAACAGGTCCGCGTAGCTGATTTGATCGGGGTCGAAGGTGATCTGAACCACCTCGGCGTGGCCAGTGGCCCCCGAACAGACCTGCTGGTAACTGGGGTTCGGCCGTTTACCGCCCGCGTAACCGGAGACCACGCGATGGACACCGCGCAGTTGTTGGAAGACCGCCTCCAGACACCAGAAGCAGCCCCCGCCGAGGGTTGCCTGCGCCCGTTTTGCCTCAGTCATGGGTGTGCCTCTCAGCCAAGCAGAGTGGTGGTCAGGCAGAGAGCAGCGGCGTGCGCTGCATGCCGGCTATCTCTTCCTGTAACCCGTACTTTTTCATGCGGTAAAGCAGTGTATCCCGTGTCAGCCCGAGAAGGCGCGCAGCGCGGCTCCGGTTACCCTCCGTGCGCGCCAGCGCCTGGCGGATCAGGTCGGCCTCCAGTTCGTCCATTCTTACCCCCTCAGCCGGCAGCCGGAAGCTGTTGCCGGCTCCGCCGGTGGTGCGGAGCGCCGCCGGTAAGTGGTCGGGTTCAATGGTCTGGCCGGCGTGCAGAATGACGAGGCGTTCGCAGGTGTTGCGCAGCTCACGGACGTTCCCCGGCCAGGCATAGGCCTCCAGGCATTGTCGGGCCGCGCACGAAAGCCGGGGACCGGGGAGGCCGTGCTGACCGGCCAGCGTCTCCAGGAAATGGCTCAGCAGGGCAGGGATGTCGCTGGGCCGCTCGCGCAGGGCGGGCAGCTCCAACGGGATGACCTGCAGGCGGTAATAGAGGTCCGCCCGGAAGCGCCCCGCCGCCACGTCCTGGTGGAGATCCCGGTGGGTCGCGGCCACCACTCGGGTGTCCACGGCCTGCGGCCGGGTGGCCCCCAGGGGCTGACACTCGCCCGATTCCAGAAAACGCAGTAGCTTGGCCTGGACCGCTGCCGGCAACTCGCCGACCTCGTCCAGAAACAACGTGCCCCCGTCCGCGGCCGCGATCCGGCCGTCGTGGGCATCGACCGCGCCGGTGAAGGCACCGCGCCGATGGCCAAAGAGTTCCGACTCGGCCAGGCCTTCGGGCAGCGCCGCGCAATTGACCGCGATGAAGGGGGAACCTGCACGGGGGCTTTCGTCGTGGAGGGTGCGCGCCAGCAGTTCCTTGCCGGTGCCGCTTTCACCGAGGATCAGTGTCGTGACATCGGTGCTGGCAACCAGCCGCGCCGCGCGCAGGACCGACTGCAATTCCGGAGATTTGCCGAGCATTCTGTTCATCGTGTAACTCCAGACTCCTACGGCCCCCCGAGGGCCTCCGTGCCGTAAAAGTGGCCCGGAACGGTGACCGTTGCCACTGCCATCAATATAACGGTAACCCCGACGATGCGTCGGATCATTGGCCTGCGGACAAAGCGGGCCAATGTCCCGGCCATGACGCCGGCAGTGACCATCGCCGGCATAGTGCCCAGGCCGAAAAAGAACATGAACGCGGCGCCTTCCACGGCGCTGCCGGCGGACAGGCTGAAGATCAGCGCCGAGTAGACCAGGCCACACGGCAACCAGCCCCAGACAAGGCCGAAGAGATAGGCCTGGTGGACGCCGCGCACCGGAAGCATGCGCCGGCCCAGCGGTTCCAGTCGGCGCCAGAGGGGCAGACCGACCCGCTCTATCCGGGCCAGGCTCGGGAACCAGCCGGCTATGTAGAGCCCGATCCCCACCAGGAGGGTTGCGGCCACCACCTGCACCACGAACTGCCCCTGGCCACCCAGCCCGACCAGCAGGGTGCCGCCCAGTGCCCCGGTGATGGCCCCGGCTATGGAGTAGCTGGTGATCCGGCCGAGGCTGTAGGCCGTGCTGTACAGCGGGAGCAGGCCGCCCCGTTTGCGCACTTCCGGGGCCAGGCTGAATGTCAACGCCCCGACGATGCCGCCGCACATGCCCAGGCAGTGCACCGTGCTGAACAGACCGACCAGAAACGCGATGATGAGCGGAGGGTATTCCAAGACAGCTCCCTGACTGACGCGATAAGCTAGCCCCGCCAGGCGGTGCGCCCGGGGCGCGACCGATCGGCCTGCCGGGCCCGTACCGCCTGTCTTGGCGGTTATGGTACATCTTTTCCCGAGCAGCGGGTTGCGACAGCTTGCCACGGAGATGAAGGTGCCGGCGGCACCAGGAGACAGGGGATGCGCGTCAGCCTGCAGGGCCTGAGCAAAGGGTACGCGGAGGGCGGCCAGCAACGCGTCGTGCTCGACGGCGCCGCGTTGGATGTGGCGCCCGGCGAGCACGTGGCGTTGATCGGGCGCAGCGGGTCCGGCAAAAGCACGCTCCTGAACCTGATCAGCGGGATGGACCGCCCGGATGCGGGCCGAGTCCTGCTGGGCGATACCGAGCTGAGCAGCTTGGGTGAGGGTGAGCGGACCCGCTTCCGGCGCCACCATGTCGGTTTTGTCTTCCAGTTCTTTAACCTGATCCCCACGCTGACCGTCCTGGAGAACCTGCTGCTACCGCTGGAGCTGGTGGGCGAGCGCCACGCCTCCGGGAGGGCGAGGACATTGCTCGAGGCGGTGGGCCTGGGCGACCGGGCGGATGCCTTCCCGGAGCGCCTGTCCGGCGGCGAGCAGCAGCGGGTGGCCCTGGCCCGCGCCTTGGTCCACCGGCCCGCGCTGTTGCTGGCCGATGAGCCCACGGGGACCCTGGACGCCGAGACCGGCGCCCAGGTGCTCGCCCTGTTGCAGCAACTGGTTCGGGCAGAGGGCATGACGCTCATCACCGTGACCCACAGCCAGGAGGTCGCAGCGGCCGCTGACCGGGTCTACCGGCTGGTGGCGGGGCAGCTGCAGTGGGTGGATCGGGCGGAAGGGGTGCGTGTCTGATGCACCTGCTCCGGCGTGCGGGTCTCCGCTACCTGCTCGGTCATCGTTGGCAGGTCGCCCTGGCAGTCCTGGGGATCACCCTCGGTGTGGCCGTGGTGACGGCGGTGGACCTGGCCAACCGTAGCGCCCTGCAGGCCTTCCAGCTTTCTGCCGACGCCCTCACCGGGGAGGCAACGCACAGCATCACGGCGGGGAGCGAGGGCTTCGACGAGGCCCTCTACCCCTGGCTGCGGGTGGAGCAGGGCGAGCGGCGCGCCAGCCCGGTAGTGGAGGGGTACGCGGAGGATCTCGACCAGGCTGCGCGTGTCTGGCGCGTGCTCGGCGTGGACGCTTTCGCCGAGTCCGAGGTGCGCCCGGGGCTGGGGGGTATCGCCGGGCAGGCCGATCTCGCGCTGTTCATGGGCCGCGACGACCACGTGTTGATGCTGGAGGATGCGGCTGCCGAGCTGGACCTGCAGCCGGGAGACCGGTTGCGCTTGCGCGTTCAGGGCCGGGAACGGGCAGTAGTGCTCGGCGGCACCCTGGCCACGGCCCGACCCGTTGACCGGCAGGGGCTGCACGATGTGCTGATCATGGACATCGCCGCCGCGCAGGCGCTGCTCGGCCGGACGGGGCGCCTGGACCGTATCGACCTGGTCCTGCCCGATGAGGGGCGGGCGGCGACGCTGGCGGAGGACCTGCCCGACGGCGTGCAGCTGCGCCCGGCCGAGGCCCGGTCCAGCGCCCTGCTGGATATGAGCCGCGCCTTTCGTCTCAATCTGACCGCCTTCAGCCTGCTGGCGCTCCTCGTCGGGGCCTTCCTGATCTATAACGCCATGACCTTCGCTGTCGTGCAGCGGCGGGCGCTGTTCGGTCGGCTGCGCGCCCTCGGAGTGGATCGGGTGCAGATCCTCCGCCTGGTGCTGCTGGAGGCGGCTGTCGTTGGGCTTGTCGGGAGCGTGCTGGGGCTGGTCGTGGGGTGGTTGCTCGCCCAGGGGCTGGTGGGTCTGGTCACGCGCACCATCAACGATCTCTATTTCGTAGTGCAGGTCCGCGGCGTGGCGCTCTCCCCGCATAACCTGGCTTTGGGGCTGGCGCTGGGGATGGGCGCGACGCTGGTGGCGGCCCTTTTGCCCGCCAACGAGGCAGCCCGGTCACCGCCGCGGGCGACCCTGAGCCGGGCCGACCTGGAAGGCCGCAGCCGGGCCCGGGCCCCGCGCTTGGCCGGCGCCGGGGTCGGCGCAATCCTCCTGGGCAGCGCGCTGCTCCTGGTCAGTCCGGCGTTACTGGTTGCCTTTGTCGGAATTTTCCTGCTCCTGATGGGGGCGGCCCTGATGGTGCCCTGGTTGGTGTTGCGCAGTTCCCTCGCGTTGGCGCGTCCGGCCGGTGCACTGTTCGGCCTGCCCGGGCGCATGGCGGCGCGCGGCCTGTCGGCCGGGCTCTCCCGCAGTGCGGTGGCCGTGGCGGCGCTGATGATCGCGATCAGCACGGTGGTCGGCGTCGGCGTGATGGTGGATAGCTTCCGGGGCACCTTCGAACGGTGGCTGGATGCTAGTCTCGCCGCCGATGTCTACATCGCGGCCCCCAGCGTCACCGGCGAGGCGTCACCCCCGCTGGCGCCCGGTCTGCCGGAGGCGTTCGCTGGCGTCGAGGGCGTTGAGCGCATTACCACCGGGCGCTACCTGCGCCTGGCCCGGGGCGGGGAGGATTGGCGTCTGCGCGCCTACGACCTCGGGCGGGACCGGGCGGATGGCTTCATGTTCCGCGAAGGTGACCCGGCCCTGTGGGCGCGCCTTCGCGAGGAGGACGCCGTGCTGGTCACCGAGCCCTTTCAGTCCCGCCACGGGGTCGGCACGGGGGACTCGCTGACCCTGCCCACGCCGGCCGGGGAGCGCTCGTTCACCGTGGTCGGTGTCACCTACGATTACACCACCAGCGAGGGGGCCGTGATCATGGCTGCCGAGCGCTACCGGTCGATCTGGGAGGATGAAACGGTGAACAGCGTGGCCGTACACGCCGCTGCCGGCACCGACACCGCGGAGCTAGTGGCGCGCCTGCGGTCAGCGGCCGGCGAGGCGCAGGCGTTGCGCTACCGGCCCAGTGCGGAGATCCGGCAGATCTCGCTGGATGTCTTCGACCGCACCTTCACCATCACCCACGTGCTGCGCCTGCTGGCCACGGGGGTGGCCGTGGTGGGGGTGCTGGGCGCCCTGCTGGCCCTGGCCCTGGAGCGGTCGCGGGAAATGGCCGTGTTGCGGGCCATGGGGTGCTCGGTACAACAGGTCCGTCGGCTGATCCTCGGTCAATCGCTGTTTGCGGGCGGCTTGTCTGGCCTGTTGGCGCTACCGTTGGGCCTGGCCCTGGCGGTGGCGCTGACCCAGACCATCAACCAGCGCGCGTTCGGCTGGAGCCTCGGTGTCCACGTGGACCCCCTGCTGCTCCTGCAGGCGGTCGCGCTGGCGGTGCTGGCGGCCCTGTTGGCGGGGTGGTACCCGGCCCGGCGCATGGCCGCCACCCCGCCGGGCGACGCACTGCGCGAGGAGGTGGAGTGATGGGGCGGGCGCGATTTTTCCCGGCATTACTGCTGGCCGGTGCCGTGCCGATCGCCGGGCTAACGGGGTGCGGCGACCGGGAGCCCCCGGAGGACCCGGCGCCCATGTCAGTCACCGGCGCGCTCTCGGGCGAAGACCAGGTGGCCGGCCTGACCCGTGTGGAGGGCCCCGAACCGCTGGTCTTTCCCCGGGACCACGGCCCCCATCCGGGGTATCGCCATGAATGGTGGTATGTCACCGGCCACCTGTTTGACGGCGAGGATCGGCATTACGGCTTCCAGGCGACCCTTTTCCGATTCAATGTCGCGCCCGAGTCGACCCCGGAGCGCCCCTCCGCCTGGGCGACCGACCAGCTGTGGATGGGTCACTTCGCCATTACCGATACCCAGGGCGAGGCGTTCCACCACTTCGAACGACTCTCCCGGGGTGCGCTGGAGCTGGCCGGC
>SL_3KL_010_SEDDRAFT_10002129_pt1 | contig 18121 bp, 12 predicted proteins | sample SodLakKL_010_SED_2_FD_10381 | JGI IMG/M metagenome (IMG submission 10381) | reverse complement strand
ATGGGAGAAGAGAAGTTTAATAAAGCAATCATGCGACTTATAAAAAGAGAAGAAGGATAAATACGGGAAAAACATTACAAATGTTTTGTCCCGTTTTTTTTGTATGTTTTTTTAAGGTGGTGAGATTATTATGTCCCAATGGTATGATGTTAAAAATTATGGTGGAATGTATGTGCATACAAATTATGAAAGTTTTAAATCTAATTTTGGTAGCTTTGGAGAACATACTGGAGAGTTAGTGTGGCAAGCACAACATTTTTTACAAGAGCAATTAGAAAGAGAAGAGCTATTGAATGTAGAATTAGCTGATTTGTTCAATATAATTGATGAAGATATACAAGTTACAGATGGATTTGAAGCTTTTTTAGATTGGTTTTCTACAGGTCCAGATGCTTATTTTAATAGAGTTGCTAAACAGACTTATGAAACTGAAATAGAGCCAGGCATGTTGCCAGTAGTTAAATTTGGTAAATGGTCAGAAGCAGAACATGTGCAAACTGTTGAAGAAAGTGTGAATTTATTAGAAAATATGTATATATCTATAGTTAATGCTATTGAACAAGTTTCTGAAACAGGAACTTTAAGCTATGAGTCTTTTGTTAAGGCTAAAAGTAGGATTGAATCTGAGTTAAGAAATTATAGTGCAAAAGAAGATACAAATACAATTCGTGGACATGTTAGAAGTATTAAAGGTTTATTATATGAGTTATATGTTTATAGATTTATTTTTGCGGCACTTAAAGCCACTGCACAAAAGAATGAAAATTTAGATATTATTCTACAAGGTAGTGGGAATGTGGCAGATATTGCTGTGAACTTAACCTCAATAAGCTTGGGTGTTAATATTAAATCTGCATCTTTGAAAACATTTGCAGGAAATTTTGGGGTTACATTATTCAGTGGAACTATAGGTAGTATCGTTGAAAAAATGAAAAGCACATATGGTCTGCAAGCATTAGATTTATTTAAGTATTATTTAATTAACTTGTCTCGTATGAGAGCTGCACCTTTAACAGGACAAGGTGGTAATCCTAATATTAGACATAGTGCAGAAGGTTTTCAATTAGTGAAAGATGTATTAATGACTTATGCTACTGTATTTATAGGGAGTGATTCTCATCAACCAGAAGATATTGATCAAAATTTAAAACAAGCTGATGTATTAATATTAGCTGAAAGAATTTATAAAAAATCAGAAATTTTAATAGAGCTATTACAAACTGGTGATATAGAGAGTTTTTTAATGATTAGCTATGGGGCAACTCATGATTGGGATTCTTTTGATAGGTTAAAACGACAAAAAATGCGGGCTGCAAAAGGTGATTATGGGGCAGTAGTTGGTTCACCATTTTTACAGTCTCCATATTCAGCATTAGCTAATCAGCCTGCAACAGTAAGGTTAAGATTATTAAATGCTTAAAATAAGAAGAAAGAGGAGGAATTATTATGTTAAAGTTTGACAAACTAGCAGAAGATTTTGTTTATCCAGATGCAAAAATGGTAAGTTTTAAAGATGAGGATATTTATATTAAACAGTATTTACCACTTATGGAGAAATATCAATTAATTTATGTTTGTATATTAAGTTTGAATTTAAATCAACAACCTTATCATCCACTTACAAGTGAAGCTTTGTTTGATATTGAATTAGTAAATTTTTATACTAATATTGATTTAGATAATACTGAAGCTACATATTTTAGAAAATTTGATGTTTTACATCATTTAGGTCTTATAGATTTAGTAATTGAGAATATACCTGTAGCTGAATATGAAGAAATGCAAAGATTATATGAAAAAACTATTAATGCAATTTTAGAATATAATCAAGGAATTGGAAATGCATTAAAGAGTTTATTATCAGATAGTATGGGAATGTCTCAAGATTTAGAAGGTATTGATGAAGAGAAATTGGCAAAAGGATTAGAAGTTGTAGAGAAACTGACTAAAGAAAAACATATATAAAGCAATCTGAAAAAATAAGGTGGTGAGTAGATTGTGAGTTCAGGAACTTTCCAATTTAAAGTTGATGTAGCAAATGCACAAGCCGCCGCTGATGGTTTAGCAAAAGCTTTTAAACGTGTAGATATAGGTGGAGAACTAACTAAACAAATCAAAGAACAGCAAAAAGTTGTTCAACAAATGCTACAAAGTTTATCTCAAGAACAAATTGATTTAGCTGTTGCTTCACCTGATGAAGCGAAAGCTTATTTTGATAATGTAAAACAAATTGAAGTAGCACAACAAAGAATTAATGAATTAATGCTGCAACAGCGTGATAATTATTTACAAAAAAATAATTTAAGTAAACAAGAATTAACTCAAATTACCAATAATGCTGCAAGATACCAACAAAATGTAAATAGTGCACAAAGATTAGTTCAAGAGCAACAAAAAATATTACAACAAAGAAATGAAGAAACAAGATTAACTCAACAACAAGCACAGACTACAGGAAAAACTTTAAATCAGCTAAGGCAAAGATTAGAAACTGAACGATTAACACATGCTTTACAAGCACAAATTACTACAGCTATTAAAGCACATCAAGAGGCTACAGCAAATGTTAATCAACAAGTCCAACAAAGAGTAAAAGAAGAGGAAAGATTAACAAAGCTAATACAAGATCGTGATAAAGCACAAGAACAACATGGATTACATACTCAAGTTTTAGACAGTGTAAAAGAACAAGTTGATGCGAATCAACAATTAGAAACTCAAGTTGAAAATGTTGGTCAAGCTTATAAACAAAATACTCAAACAGCAAGAGATGGACTAAAAGCTTCCACTCAAGAAGCAAAACGTAAGAATGAACAATTAGATGGTGTTTCCAAAACTGTTACTCATTTAACAGAAAAAATGAAGCGATTAGCAGAATTTACAATAGCTGCTTTTGCTTTAAGGCAATTAAGGCAGTTTGCTCAAGAAGGATTAAGATTTGTTCAAGAATTAGATCAATCTTTAACAGAAATCGCAACAGTAACAGGTAGAACCAGAGACGAAATGTGGGGTATGGCAGAAGAGTTTAACAGGATGGGTAGAGAATTAGGTAAAACTACTAATGAAATTACTCGTGCTTCTGTTCTATTCTATAGGCAGGGTTTGGAAACTAATCAAGTGTTAGAAATGGTTCGTGCCAGCACTATTTCCGCGGCTATTGCTAATACTAATGCGGAAGAAGCTTCTAACCGTTTAACTGCGGCTTTAAGAGGTTATAATTTAGCGGCAACTGAAGCTATGACAATTTCAGATAAATTAGCGGCTTTAGCGGCTCAATCTGCATCTAGTTTTGATGAATTATCTTATGCTATGACTAAAACAGCTGCAAGCGCAGCGGTTGCTGGAATAGATCTTGATCATTTATATGCTTATTTAGCTAAAGTTATTGAAACTACCCGTGAAGCTCCAGAGAACATTGGAACAGCGTTTAAAACTATTATTGCACGTATTGCACAGATTAAAGAGGCTGGAGAAGTTGTAGAAGATGGAGTTGTTACTCCACTTAATAAAGTGCATGAAGCTTTAGAATCTGTAGGAGTTGCACTAGTAGATTCTCAAGGTCAAATTAGAGATATGCAATATATCTTTAATGAGTTAGGAGAAATTTGGGACGAATTAGATAGGAACACTAAATCATATTTAGCTACTATTATAGCTGGTTCAAGGCAGCAGTCTCGTTTCTTAGCTTTAATGAATAATTTCCAAAGAACAAGTCAGTTAGTTGCTGTTTCTCAAAATAGTGCTGGAGAAGCTTCTCGTCAGTTCCAGACACACTTAACAGGATTAGAGGCATCAATGGTTAGATTAACAGCAGCTAAAGAAGATTTTATGATGAGGTTAATTGATCATAATGCTTATAAAGGTGTTATTGATGCAATGCGAACACTATTAGATATATTTAGTGGTATGCATCCAGCTTTAACATTACTTATAGGAGCTATCACATTATATACCTTTAAATTGATGGCATCACAAGCCGCTTTAATGGCTAAAAATGCAGCACAAATAGCGAGCAACGCGGAATCACAACAAAGTATTATACTAACTTCTTTAAATGCAGTGAAACAAGTATTTTTAGCTGCAACAACTAAAGCCGCGGCAGCAGCTTTTATGGCGAAAGCGGCAGCTGTGGCAGTAGCTACAGGTGGATTATCTTTATTAACAGCTGCTTTAATTGGAGCAGTTGTAGGACTAGCTAATTTAACAAGTGCAACCAAAAGAAATATAGAAGCCATGCAAGAAGAAGTTGGTCAGTATCAAGAAAAAGCAACAGTTTTAGAAAGACAATTAGATCAATTAGATAATTTAATTGCAGAACAAGAAAGATTGCAAAATCAAATTACACGAACTGCTCAAGAAGAAGCAAGATTAAATGAAATTAACCAAGAATTGATTTTAAGTTTTGGTCATTTAGACTATACTGTTGATCATTTAGGGAATGTGTCTTTTAATAATTTAGAAAGTCATGTTAGTGATGTTAGAAAAGAAATTAATCAATTGCGATTAGATGCTTTATTAGCTGAAAGAACATTATCTAATTTACAATTTCAGGAATCATTAGATGAAATTTTATCACCTACATTACGAATAAAAGACTTTTTACCAGAAGAAGGAATAGATTCGGTTATGGCTGCTGGTCAACGATCTCGTCAACAATTGACAGAAGCACAAATAGCAGCTATAAATGAACAAATGGAGCAATTTCTTGCACAACAAAAAATTCAANTTGACAGATTAAAACAACAATATATTGATGATTTAGTAATTAAAGAATCTGAAATTAGTGCTGTTGTCAATGATTATGGTAATTTAGGATTAGCTTTAACTCAAGCTTTAGCAGACGGTATATCACGTGGTTTTCAAGAAGAATTGTTACAAGCAAGAACAGAAAAAGAAATTGAAGAAGTTGTTTCAAATATTGAAGATGCTATACAACATGGTTTAGCTAGTTTTGATTTTACTATAGATGGAAGAGTTGTTAGTGAAGATGATTTTGCAGAATATTTACGACTACAAAATCAAGCTATTAGTCAGTTTATTGAAGAAGGTCAAGATTTAGCAATTGTTAGAGATTATATTGCTGAGGTTGAACAACAATTAGTAAGAATGGGAATTGAAGGAGAAAAAGCATTAATTGTTTTCTCTGACCCTGTAGCAAGAGACTTTGCTATGTCTTTACAACAAATACAGCAGACTTTTAGTGAATTACAATTTGATGATATAGATCGTAGAGTTGAACATTATACTTCACAAGGTATTTTTTTCTTCAACCAATTAAATGAAGCCATTAATCAACATGCTAATGAATTAGAGCAATTAGCTAATATAGAAGGATTAACTGGTGTTGAGAGACAAGATTTTGTGAATGAAAACCTTAGAAATCAAATAGATTTATATGATCAATTGTTAATAAAAATGAATGAAATTCCAGATTTACAACAGAGAATGAATGAGTTATCTGGTTTATTAGATGATGGCAATGTTAACCTTTATAATTTAGCTATTCGTGAATTAGGTCAAGAATTAGAATTAACAAATGAGCAATCACGAATATTTAATGAACTATTAGGTCAATTTGAAATTCCTGCGGGATATATAGATATTATAGAGGCACAAGAAGTTTATAGAGATAATATGTCTCATTTACTAGAATTAGAAAAACAAATGATTGAAGGTCGTGCTGTAACTGGAGAACAATTAATTGATTTAATTCATCTATATGGTCAAGAAAATGTAGCTATAGAAATGAAAAATGGATTATTACAATTAACTCAAGAAGGGGTTAAGAATTTACAAGATATAGAAGATGTAGCACATGAAAATAGAATGGCTAATATTCGTGCAGGTATAGAAGCACAAATTGTCAAATTAAAAGCTGAAGCATATGTATTAGAACAAACTATGCATATGGAGAAATCAAGAGCTGAAATTGCCGCTGAAGTTACTGATATTATGAATAAACTTTCTGGGGAAGAAATAGAAGCTATTGCACATAATGCAGAAGAAGGCTCAAGATTATTTGCACAATTTGCCCAAGATAAAGCAGATCTTTCTGCACAAGGATTCTTAGCTGCCGCAGCTAATGCTGATAGCTTTGGTGGTGCTGTAGCAAAAGTGTTTCAAAGATTAGGAGAAATTGCTTCTGCTTATTTTACAGGAGTTGCTAATGAATCCACAAGTATCGCTGTTCCTACTTATGGTGGGCAAGTCAGTGAAGCTGAATTTAGAAGGTGGCAAGCAAATGATCATTCTCGCACTATGCAAGCTGGTGGAGATTATACCAGAAGAGAAAGAGAAAGTAGATTAAATGAAATTCGTGGTCAAATTGCTAATTTAAGAAATATTTTAGCTAACTTAGAAAACTTTGATTTTTCTGATTTAAGACGCAGTTTAGATGATATTACAAGTGGCAGTGGAAGTGCAGCTGATGAACAAGATAAATTGAAAGATGCAATTAAAAATACAAAAGAAGCAGTAAAAGACGCGGCAAAAGAGGTCGAAGAATACGCTTCTAAGTTAGATATGTGGTATAATGCAACTAGAAGAATTTTAGTTATAGAAAGAGAATTAGATAGAATCAGAAAACAAAGAAGTTTAAGCTTTGATGATGATGATATCAATGCATCTTTAGAACAAGAAATATTACTATTAAGACAATTAGAACAACAACATAGACAATTATATGAAATGCAACTTAAAGAAAGAGAAACAATTGCGGCAGCTTTAGAAATTGCGGCAGGCGCAGCTGTTACTTTATCTGATGATTTAAAGCATTTACATGTTAATCAAGCTGCTTATCAAGCATTATCAGCAGGAGAAAAAGAGATTGTTGATAGTTTGATTGAACAATTTGATGCTTTATCAGATGCTATTCATCAAAGTGAAATGGCTGCTTTAGACGCGGCTATAGCCATGCAACAATTGCAATTACAGGCGGCAGATCGTTTTATAAAAAGCATCCAAGATGCTTTAAGAAAACAGCAACGATTAGTAATAGCTGCTATAGATCATGAAATAGAACAACATCGTAAAGCACATGAAGCAAAAATGAAACATTATGAAGATGAATTGTCTGCTATTGAAGCTATAATTCAAGCTAAAATAGATGCTTTAGACCAAGAACAAGCGGAAGAAGAATGGGAAGAACAATTACAAAAAGCATTAGATCGTGAATTAGAATTAAGAAATCAAATTAATGCCTTAGCTTTAGATGATAGTTACGAAGCACAAGCTCAAAAAGCAGACTTAGAAGATGAATTACAAGAACATATTGCATCTATAGAAAAAATGCAAAGAGACAGACAAAGACAATTAAGAAGAAGAGAATTACAAGATTTGCAAGAACATTATCGTAGACAATATGAACAAGCTAAACAATCAGCTGATCAAGAGCTACAAGTTCTTATTGAACATTTAAATCAAGCTAAAGAAGCAATTAACTATCATTATCAAGAAATATACAATGATGAAGAGAAATGGTCTGAAATGAGAAGAGCTATTTTAGAAGGCGATATAGAAGCTGCACAAGAAATGGCAAAAGAATTAGAGCATTTCTTTGAAGATATTGCAGGCGGTATACATGAGATTGCTGGACAGTATGGAGTAGAATTAACTTATTTACATGATTTATTCCAAGGTGGAGTAGAAGATGGAATAAAAGCATTAGGAATATCATGGAACGCAACTAAAAGTATATTTTCAGAGTTAGAAGCAAGCCAAAGATCAGTTATGTCTATCACAGATGCCTTAACTGCTAAAATTAAAGCAATGACAGCTGAAATTTTAAGGCATGTTGATGCTATTAATAAAGCTGCTAAATCTGGTGGTAGTGTTGGTGGCAGTGGCGGAAGTGGTGGAACTCAACCTGGTGGTGGCGATGGTAGTGGTGGAGGTGGAACTAAACCTTTACCGCCTGGAGACAGTAGTAATAAATGGTATAATATGGGTTGGAACGCTGGAGTTAAATATGTCACTGATGAATACAGATTTAAAACTATGCAAGCAGCTGAAGGAGCTCTTGTTGTTTCTATAATTGCAATGGGAGGAGAAGGCAATGTAGGACGTAGTGGCTTTAGAGCTGCTGTTAGTGCCGCAGGTGGAGATCCTCGCAAACAATCAAGTCAACCAGCTCCTCCACCAAGTGGTGGTGGTGATAGTGGTAGTGGTGGCAGTGATCGTCCTTGGTGGGACTTATGGCATGATGGAGGATTGGTAGCTGCAACACGTAATCAATATCATAGTAATTATAGTAGAATACCTGGAGGTAGTAGTAATAATTTAAGTCAATTGATAAATAGATTATTCCAAACTAAAGATGATGAAATAGTAGGAAAATTATTAAAAGGAGAAGTTGTAGTTAATCCAGTCGCTAATTTTAGCAATCTACAAGATAATTTAAAATCTTTTGTGTCTAATTTACAAAAAGGAATTTCTACTGAACCAATTGTAATTCAAGGTAGCTCTGCCAATGGAGGCGATGTTCATGTTCATGTCAAGAATATGGTAGCTGACAACAAAGAACATGTTCAAAAGGTCTTTGCCGCGATAAATCGTGGGCAAGATAGAATGGGGAAAAGAGGTTAATTTTTCCCCCTTCTCTTGTAATTTGTAAGAAAGGAGTTGAATAATAAATGCCTATGAATCGCACTCCTTTTGGTAAGATGCCATTTGACCGTATTGCAGGAATAATTGATTTTATAGAAGTTTCAGATACTATTACTATTTCTTTACACGAAGAAATTTTAAGTTTAGATAATTTTCAAGATCTATTATATATTACTTTAGAAGAGAATTTTACTATACAAGCTAATTTAGTTTCAACTGATACTTTAAATATTGCAGTTTATGATCATTATTTAAGACAAGTGTTTGAAGATATTAATNTTTATATTGAAGATGAAGTTAAAGAAGTGGAATATTTTATTCATGCCAATGATTCTATTGTNCTTGGGTTGGATGAAATATTATCAGATATATTAGTTGAATATTATCGTATAGATGATTTATTATTAATTTTAGATAGTTTTTCTTATGTCTTTTTATTTGCTGATAAACAAAAATTTATTGACGGTATTATTCATAATGAATTTACGATAGAAGGTGATATTAAAAATGCTTTCTTGATTAGAGGTGATTATAAATTGGCTATGACTAATCAAAATGTAGAAATGTGGGCAGGAGAAGCGATTAATATTATTATTCGTGCTGATTTGCCAATAGAATATACTGATATTAAATGGAGATTATTAGACAGTAGAGATTCTACTGATCCAATTGTAGAAAAAAGTTTATTATCTACTCCTTTTGGTATGGAAATTAATGAAGATGGTAATTTAGTAGTTTCTTTAGAATATGAAGACACTTATGAATTAGGTGGAGAAAGATATTTCCATGAGCTTAGGATTTGGCAAAGTGCTCAACCTAATACAGTAGCTACTGGTAGATTAAGAATTAATCCTTCTACGTTTGTAGTAGGACAATATGGATTAAATGGGGAATAAATCATGACTATAAAAGATAAAGAAAGTTTTGTATATGGTGGTGTAGATAGTAATGATTTATCTATTATGAATGTTAGTGTAGATACAGGTATGGCTGATGAGCAATTTTTAGCAAATAAAATGATTAATGAAATAAGTATTCCAGGTAGAACAAAACCATATTTTATGGGAATGGAGTATGAACCATTAATGTTTCAATTATCTTTTGCTTTTAAAGATACTTGGGACGATGAATTAATTAGAGAGGTTGCAAGAGTTTTACATGTAGATTATTATAAACCTTTATATTTTAATGATGATGATGATATAATTTATTATTGTATGCCAACTGAAGATATTCGTATTATTCATAATAGTTTACAACAAGGATATGTCAATCTTACAATGAGATGTAATGATATTTATGCTTATTCTAAAGTTAAAACTTTGGAAGTTAATGAAGGTTTTGATAATATTGTATTTCGTAATCATGGTGATGCTGATGTTTATCCTAGTATCCTTTTCATGAAAGATACGATATTAGGAGATCCAGTTATTATTGAGAATCAAACTACTGAAAAACTTTGTCAATTTGAACACATTGGTATTACAGAACAAATTGTTATAGATAATGAACATGAGCATATACATACTATAGGAGCTCCTAATTTACATAGATATACTAATCATAATGGAGTATTTCTTAAAATGATACCAGGTAGAAATAATTTAGTTGTTTCTGGAGTCCAACATATTAGTTTTTATTGGAGATTAAAACTATTACAGAATTAAAGGAGGGGTAGTAATGGCAGGTGAAGGCGCACAAATTAAATTACAAGCAACTGCTAAATTAGAAAAATATCCTGTAGGTACAAAATCAGAAGATATCCGCACAGGAAAAGTTAAACCAGAAGAAGTTTTGAATAGTGAAGATATTTTAGTTGATCCCACTGAAGCACAATTAAAAAGATTAGAAAAAATGGGAATGAAAATTGCTCCTGAAATTTGGGAGCTTGCAAAAGAAAGATAAATATATATCATAGGAGGAATTGATTATGCCTTTAACAAATGCAGGAAGAAACTTTATTGCTGAAGCTATTATTNATGATAGCANCCCAACATTCTTTACTGAAGCCAATGCCGCGATTGGAGTAGGTAATAGTAGTAGTAATGCCACTCCTGGTGAAATTGCAGGTCAGACAGATTTACTAGGAACTAAAACAAGACAAGGTATGGAAACAGCTTTCCCAAGTAGAACTAATAATTCTATTGACTTTAAAGCTGAATTTGGGAGTGCCGTTGCTAACTTTGATTGGGAAGAATGGGGAGTTTTCAACGATGATGGCACAGGTGGAATTATGTTGAATAGGAAGGTTGAATCATTAGGAACTAAAGTAGAAGGTAGTACTTGGGTTTTAACTGTAACACTAACTTTCAATATTGGCAGTTAATTTATTAAAAACATAAGAGATAGTGTAAAAATATAATTATACTATCTCTTATTATTTTATAATAAGGTGGTGAAAGAATTTGTGCGATAAACACAATGAGACATTGTCATTAAATGTAGAGGAATCTGTTCATTTAATAGTTAAACATCATAGACATGATTTTTTAAATATTAAGTGTCAAGATAAAATATTATTTTTGATTTCTTATCTTTCTTTTGTGCCTTTACATATTAATGATAATATAATACATATTAATTTAGATTATAGTATAAATTCTTCACTTGATCCTCCTGTTATTAAGGAGGTGGCATAATGTCTATAAGACCTGGTTACTTTTTTGGTCGTGCCCCATTTGATAGACTTGCTGCAGAAGTAAAAATAATTAGTGTTTCTGACTCTCTTAGTATTAATATTAATGATGTTATAGATAATGTATTTAGGGAAAGATCTTTAACAGGAACAGATATTATATTATTAGGTATTATAGAAAATATTGATGATATTAATGTTAATTTAAATATTGATGATAATTTTTTAATTAATATTAATGATATAGTTGAGGATATACTTCAAGATCATTATGTTGATACTTTTGACTCTATTAATATTAATGTAGATGATACAAGTAATTTAATTGTTAATATTAATAGTAATGATAGTTTTAGTATTGAAGTTAATGACATAGTTGAAGATATAATTAAAGAACGTGATATTAATGTTTCTGATTCTATTAATATTAATATAGATGATATAAGTAATTTAATTGTTAATATTAATAGTAACGATAGCTTTAGTATTGAAGTTAATGACATAGTTGAAGATATAATTAAAGAACGTGATATTGATACTTCTGACTCTATTAATATTAATATAGATGATATAAGTAATTTAATTGTTAATATTAATAGCAATGATAGCTTTAATATTGAAGTTAATGACATAGTTGAAGATATCATTAAAGAACGTGATATTAATGTTTCTGACTCTATTAATATTAATATAGATGATATAAGTAATTTAATTGTTAATATTAATAGTAATGATAGTTTTAGTGTTGAAGTTAATGAAACAGATCTTACTCAAGATCTCAATTTATTTGTTTATGATTCTATATTTATTGACACTGATTATATAAGTAGTGTTCATGCAGATATTGATGACATTGATAATATTAATATTAGGATAGATGAGACTGATATTTCTCAAGATCGTAATATTGTCACAGAAGATAATATTATTTTAGTTATAGAAGACAGTATTGACGCATTACAAATTAACATTGAAAACAATGATAGTGTTATAATTAATTTAGAAGATAATTTTACTAACATTATTGTGAATGTAATAACTGATGATACATTTAATATTTTATTAAATGATATTATAGATTTAATAGATAGATATCGTGATTTAAATCTTAGTGATAATATTGTTTTTAATATTGAAGATATTATATTATTAATAGCTGATACTTTTGTTGAAGATAATATTAATATTGGCATAGAAGAAAATATTACTACACTTATAGAACATCAAAAAAATGATAATATATTAATAGATGTAAATGATGACAATATAATTTTATCTGCTATTTTAATATCAAATGATGTTTATAATATTATATTAGAAGAAGATATTAATATTGATTTGAACTTATTAATGATAGATTCATTTAATATTAATATTGAAGATGATATTACTATTTTTGATAGAAATATTAATGATACTTTTATAATTGATTTAGAAGATAATATAGATGATGTTATTATTGCTAATATATCTATGATAGATAATTTTGATTTAACAATAGAAGAAAATATTAATTTATCTGTTATGAATAATGATACAGATATTCTGAGTGTTATTATAGATGATTCTACTGTTTTAATACCAATTTATTTCTTTAATACCAATGATTTTCTGGATATTAAAATAATAGAAGGAACTTCAAATATTTATTATGGCATGCTTTTAAATGAAGATTTCAATATAAATATTGATGAAGATATTAAAGATGTTTTTACAACAAGTCTTAAAGCAGATGATATTAATATTGATTTATTAGAAGTTGATAGTTATGAAGTAGAGCTATTTAACAATGATAATATACAATTAATTTTAAATGATATTGCAACTATTGTAGTCGAACAATTAGTAAATGATACATTAATTTTATCTTTAATTGATAGTGAATTATTAGTTACGAATATATTGACAGAAGATGATGCAATATTTGTTAATATTTCCGAGGTAGTAGTAGATAGTATAGTAGTCAATACAATAGAAGATATTTTATATATTAAATTATTAGAAAATTTTGATTATGTGGCAAAGCTACCTATTTATGATAATATTATTATTGATTTAGAGACTGATTCTCATATTTTATATGACCAATTATTGGTTGATGTTTTTGCAGCTAATCTTCTAGAAGAATCTGCATTGATAGCTAATATAGAAGATAATGATAATTTTAACATTGATATTGAAGAATTCGTTGATAGATTTGTTATTCTTTATTTAGAAGACACTTTAGATATAATTGCTATAGATTCATTACATTCTTTAACTAAAGTAATAACACATTTCTTTTTTGAGGTAGAAGATGAACTTAATTACAATGTAGATGATGTATCATTTATTACAAGTTATTTTAATGGAATAGATATATTAAATATAGAGCTATTAGAAAATATCTTTATAGAAGAAATTCTTATATTATATGATGATGTTTATATTAACTTAGAAGAAAAATCACAATTAACTGTTATTACAAGCGTAGATGATACTATTATTTCACAAATATTAGATAATGTTATATATTCATATGCTTTAATAAAAGATAATGATAATATTCTTTATAATTTTGATGATATTTCTATATTATTTGTTCAAAATGATATATTTGATGTATTTAAAATTAATTTTGACGATTCTTATAACAATCGGGAATATTATTTGAATGATAAATATATTGTTCTTTTAAAAGAAAATAATATAACATTAGTAGATTCTATTGTAAATGATATAATTAATTTATCATTATTTGAATCATCCGCCTTATATTATTGGGAAGATATTTTATATCCAACTGATATAGATGTTATTATTAAGAAAACTCAAACTAAAATTATATTAGACAGAAATATTGTTATTCCTGATTTTAATCGTAATCAAATTAAGATTATTAATAATAAAACTAATGCACAAATTAAAAACATAAAATCTATTGTTCGTATTAAAAAGGAGGATTAAAAATATGAATAATAAATTTTTTATTAAACAAGGTGATTTAATGCCAGGTTTACAAGCTTATTTATCACATCGTAATACTGGTCCAATTGAATTACAAGCAGGAGATATTATAAAATTTATTATGACACCTCGCAATAATAGACAAGAAATTATAATTGAAAAATTAGCAACTATTATAGATGAAGAGCAAGGATTAGTGCAATATGAATGGGAACAAGGAGATACTGATATTGCTGGTGAATATCAAGGTGAATTTTTATTATTATTAAATGGCACTGTTCCTATACGCTTTCCTAATAATGGATATTTTCATATCGTTATTGATCATAAATTAGGATAGAAAGGAGGAGAATCAATTGACAAAATTAAACGAATTTGCTTTTGCAGAAGATTATAGTGTTGTTCGCACTCTTTCCAATAGTATTNNTTTCNATACTTCATCATTTTCTTTANATGCTCCTGCATTGAATACTAGCAGAACTCCTTTTTATGCCATAATTACTCATAGTAATAATAGGGGATTAACTTCTGATGATCCTTCAGATTATGAAACGGTTCTTGTGAATAATGTTACAGGATCAACTGTAACATCTTGTATTAGAGGATATTTTGGTAGTGGGGCTCAACCTTGGCCAGCAGGCAGTTTATTTTTAAATGTTTATACTACTTCAGATTTCAATAATTTTGCAAATAATGTAGCAGGAATGAATGGTTTAAAAAATTATATTATTAATGGAGATTTTTCAGTGTATCAAAGAGGATGGGCATTTAATGCGGGAGTTAATGCTGGTTTATATACAGCAGATAGGTGGTCAGTTCATACAAATGCCACTGGTAATACATGTGCAGTAACAATAGCATATAGAAATACAGGCAGTCCTTATATGAATTTTAAGGATAGAACCTATGCTCTTAGTCAAATGCTTGAATTTGATTTAAATATAGGGTGGTATGCGTCAGCATTTCAAGTTTTTAAGCAACGAATTGAAGATGTAGGTAGATTAGCTGGCAAACAAATGACCCTTTCTTTTGTAACACAAAGTGATGTATCAAGAGAAATATCAGTAGAAATAATTCAAGATTCAGAAGCAGGCATGGTTGAAACTTTTATTAAAAAATTTGATATTCCTGCAGAAAATGAATATCATTCTGTAACTTTTGATGTTCCTACTGTTGCTTCACCTACTAATGCAAGAGGTTCTACTCACTTCCAATTTTGGTTATCTGCAGGTTCAAGTTATAATAGTAGAAATGGCAGTTTATTTCATCAACCTAACGGTATAGTAAGATTTGGTAATATACAACTTGAAGAAGGACCAGTTGCTACTCGTTTTGAAATAATACCTAAACAACGTATGTTAGAATTGTGTCAACGTTATTATTGGAATACTTATAATATAGGATTAGCACCTGGATACAATGCTTCTATTGATCCTTCTGGTTTATTAGATTGGCGAGCTTGGGGAAATACAATTGATCGTGCACCACATTATATAAGTTTCCCTGTTAATATGAGAAGAGCTCCTACAATAACATATTGGAGTGTTTATGGAGAACAAAATAAAATTACCAATGGAAGTCAAGGTGTTGCTCCTATTGATGCTCTTGCTTGGAGAAATGGAAGAACTAGTATGATAATAATTCCTGCAAATAATAGTGATGTTAATACTAATGATCGTTTTTATGCCCATCTTGAAGCCGATGCTGAGTTTTAAAGAAAGGAGAGAAATATATGAAACCACGTAGTATCATGCCACTTAATACGCACATTCCTAAAATACCATATATGACAACAATAAAAAATACTACATCACCTTTTTATGATGGAGACACTATCCTATCTCTTAACAATACTGTTGGATTCCCTGAACCACCATTTTATGTTGTTATTACTTATCCTACAAATCCATTACTTATGTCAACTGATATATCAAACTATGAAGTTCTAATGGTGGGTTCAGTTAGTTCAACTTCATTAGGAAATCTTACAAGAAGTAAATTTTCTTTAGACCCCAATTGGAATTATCCAACTGGTTCACATGTAGCAGCTATATATACAGCAGAACATCATCATGATATGGCCAGAGGTATTATGAGCCTTCATGGGTTTAAAAATATGGTAATGAATGGTGGATTTGATGTTTGGCAAAGAACAGAAAACACTGGAACTCTTACATATCCTGTACGTGGACCTGATAGGTGGACGACTGACATTTCGGGACCTATTACAGCAAGAACATATCTACAAACAGGGGCAGCAGTTATTAATAATGATAATTTTGATGGAAGAAGACCTCATAAAGTGTGTAGAATTTTTTTAGGAAACAGTGCAAATGCCACTAATTCTAGTTATATACGCTTTTTGCATTATATAGAAGGATCTCATTGGGGAGAAAGTAATTTTTTAACATTGTCATTTTGGCTTCGTTCTTATAGTTCAAGACAAATAACTATATCTGTTGTTAGAAAAGCGAATGATGATACAAATCCAGAGACTATACATTCAGAAAAAATTTCAATATCTACTGGTTGGCATAAATATATAACATCATTTTTTATACCTAATCTTTCAAGCACAAATGTGCATCAAGATCAAGAATCATTTATATATATAGGATTTTGGTTATCCGCAGGAAGCAATTTGAATATGTTTAGTAATTCTCTAGGTATTCAACCTAATGGTAGTGTAATTTTTAGTAATATACAACTTGAAGAGGGAACAGTAGCTACACCTTTTGAACAACGATCATATATGACAGAATTTAACATGTGTCAAAGGTATTTTTATAAAGGGTATGCAGAAAGCATAGAACCAGGTACACCTAATCAAGTTATAGGAATTTTAGACTGGTCTGCTTGGGGGAATGGGGCAAATGAATGTTTACATCCAGTAAGATTTCCTACTCCTATGAGAAAAACACCTACTATAAAAATATATGCTTATGATGGGACAGAAGGATTTATATTAAATGGAACAGCAGGTATGACTAATATTGCAGGTGAAGCAGAAAGAACTGGACATTATGGCACTTACATCAAACCAGTGAATAACGCAGATGTTTCACCAAATAATCAATTATATTGTTTTGTAACAGCTGACGCAGATTATTAATATGTAAGAAAGGAGGAGAATATATGTACGGAAGAAATCATAGTTTTGGGGGATTAGAAGCATCGATGTCTCAAATTTATACTATTAATAATGCTTTAGGGACTGTTGGTAAAGTTGCTGATGTCTCTGTCTCTGCAGGTGGATGGCCAGTATGGATACGTCCAATTCCCACTTATGCAGTAATAACATATTCTAATAATTCTTTTTATTTAAGTGATAATTTTGCGCATTATGAAGTAGTAAAAATAACAGGACTAACCCCTTCTGACCAGTGGGAAATAGAAAGAGGAGTACAAAATGTTACAGTAAATTGGCCAGCTGGAGTTATAATTAGTGTTATGTTCACTCCTCTTTTACATAATAATATGGTAGAATCTCTTAGTGTATATAGAGGAAATAAAAATGTTGTTATGAATGGAGAAGCTTTTGTCGCACAAAGAGGGTCAACTACAGGCGTTTTTTCAAGTGATACTCGAATGGTTGTAGATAGATGGATAGTTAGTTGTGGTGTTGGAAATATACGTCAACAAACAGGAGCTCCTGTTTATTTAAGTGAAATTCAAACTTTGCCAGCCGCAAGGATGGATTATTATAGCACTTATGGAAGTGGTGATACTGCAAATAATTGGGCAGTTTTTAGACAACATATAGAAGATGTTAATACTTTTGCCAGTGGTAATGTATCACGACCTATTACTCTTTCTTTTTGGGCTAGAAGTCTAACTGCCAGAGAAATAGCAGTAGAATTTTCACAAAATTTTGGTGATGGCGGCTCAAGTATGATTACAGGTCTTGGAATTAAAAAATTTAATTTAACAAATAGC